>Ga0315282_10008624_pt1 | contig 16454 bp, 20 predicted proteins | sample YL17G07_20_MG_FD_203693 | JGI IMG/M metagenome (GOLD analysis project Ga0315282, IMG submission 203693) | Sediment microbial communities from Yellowstone Lake, YNP, Wyoming, USA - YL17G07_20 | ecosystem: Environmental > Aquatic > Freshwater > Lake > Sediment | place: USA: Wyoming | collected...
TGGCCTGTGCGCTCAAGCCGCGTCACCACCGCGTCACCAATACGTCACCAAATGTGCCTAAAATTGCCTAATCCTGCCTACTCGTGCCTAAAGGGAAAAGCCGATTCATATGGGGGGAATTGGCGGGCCGGGACTTAGAATCCTCTAATTGGTAAAGGACCCCGAAGGGCTCGTTCATCTTAAACGAGAACTTGTTGTCTTTGATGATGACCTTATCGAACAAAATCCTCAGCAGCCGGTGCTTTTGCTCGTCCGTGGCCTGAGCAAAGGCCCTGGGCAGGTTCTGAACCATATCCAGCAGCAGGAAGGCCTGATCAACTGCCTCGGTGTTCTCGCGGCTTAATTGAGCGATCTGGCGCGTGATCTCGGCCTGCCGAGCTTCGATCTCCTTGCGCTTGCGGGTGATCCTCTCATCGCCGAATTCTTTCTTTAACCGAAGGTCTAGGAGCTGATCGAGCGCCGTATCGTTCTTGCTGAACTCAGTATTTAGCCGCTGGAGCTCTTCCTTGAAGCTCGTTTTCCGATCCGCATTGGTCGCCCTTAGTGTCTCCTTCATCCAGTCCCTCATATCGGGTGGGAAGCGGAACCGGCCGATGACATCGGCAAAGGCCTTGGCCACCTGTTCTTCTCGAATGTTTTTCTGCCGACACCGAGTGCCCCGCTCCGGCGAGCAAGCATAGTAGGTGTAGCCCTTGACCTTATAGGCCGTGATCTTGTGGCCGCAGTGCCCGCATCGCATCAGGCCCCGATAGACGTAGAACCGGTCCTTCTGCGGGTGGCTATGGCCCTTTTCCTTCAGCTTGGCTTGGACCTTATCCCAAACCGGGCGCTCGATGATCGGTTCGTGCTGGCCCTTCAGCCAGTCGCCCTTTTTGTGCCCGTCGCTATCCGCGTAGGGCCAAACGAGGTATCCGATGTAGAGCGGGTTATTCAGCATCCGCGAGACAATCGGCACCGTCACCTTGACGCCCCGGCGACTACGGAGGCCGTCGGTCCAAAGCTTTTCGACGATAGAGGCCTCCGATTCAACACCGGACGCATAGAGTTCGTAGGCCTTCCGCACAAACCGCACTTCCTCGTCAATCGGGGTAAGGACGCTGGTCTTAACGCTGTACCCGATGGGAGCGCAGTAGGGGTAGAGGCCTTTTTCCAGCCGGGCTTCAATCGAGCGCCGCGCCTTTCGCTTCAATTCCAAGATGAACTGCCGGGCCATCGCAACCTTGATCGCCCAGAAGGTCCGCTTGTCCGAGGAAACGTTCTTGTCTATGATCTCTGACGACTCGGAAAAATGAATCGTCAGCCCATTCTCTTCGATTAGATCGTCCAGGATTACGAAGCTCTTGAAATCCCGGCATAGACGCTCAACGTTGAGGACGACTAGATGGCCGACGCCGTTCGCTTTGATTAGGTCGACCATTTCTTTGAAGACCGGCTTTTCATCTTTCCAGCCGGACTCAGTAATGGAATAATCCTGCACAACCGAAAAGCCCTTATCCTTCGCGTACTTGCGGTTAATCTCGCGCTGCTTAGGCAAGGACCATTTGTCCGCTTGGCGGGCCGTCGAGACCCGGCAGAAGACCACGGCATCGCTATTTGGCATTTGCCTTGATCTCCTTCAGAAGTTGGAAGAAGTTCGAGAACGAACGGATAATCTCCTCTGCCTCGGACTCGGAGACGGGCCGACCTAGCCGCTTCGACCAGACTTCTTGCGTCTTGGCGATCAAGTCGGCGGGCAGCTTGAGGTCATAGGCCCCGATGCCAAAAAGGGTGATGATAAAGAGGGTAAACTTGAACCAGAGCCATTTAAGGCATAAAACCCATCTGCTCGTTCGGCTCATAACATTCTCGTCACCTATATTATCGGATATTTCGTTTCCGAGTTCAAGTAAATTATTTGACTTCAGCAAGTTAGGAAACCATCTGCGGAGGCAGGCCGGGAGTGACGATTCCCTAATTGCCGAGCCTCGAGGATGTTGGCGCGGGTCTTCCGTCCCGGTCAAAGGGGTTCGCTCCGGGAGATCGCCTCGCAGAGCCCGTTTGCTGGCCTTTTCTGGGGCATTTAGGTCTCCCACCAGCGCCTCCTAATGCCCTGGCCGACACGAGTTGCCGAGCCGCCTTCTTTCATGAAGGCATCCATTTCGTCGGTGCAACTCTGGCGGATTTCTTCACGACGGCGGGCCTCCTTTAAGGGCTGGCTCAGGAACTTATCGGCCCCGTGATGGCCCACCACGGGCAGGGCCGGCTGGCGGCGGCTGTACTCGCGGCGGATTAGGACGCAAACGCCGGCAGCGGCATTGGCAACGTCGTCATGGCCGCCGTCGGGATGGGTGACATAATCGCGGCCTCGGCCGGTGGCCCGCCGCTCGAGCGCCCGTAGCTGAAGGTACAATTTCTCATGATCGAGCAGCCGGACCTTGTTCATGGAGACCAGGACCTGAAACTCCATGTAGATTTCCGACGCGGGCAACTCGGCCAGCTCGATTGTGATGCCGCGCTTGCGGAACGGCTCCTCAATCCAGGAGCCGCCGAATCGGTCGGACGTGCAGCGTGAGACGCCGTACGACTTCAACAGCCCAGCGAAATGCTCGACAACCTCTTCCGGAGAAAAGGGCGGCGTGAACTCTTCGAGCCGGTCGAGCACGATGCCTTCGGCCTCCTCGACGTGCGCGATGCCTAAGGTCATGGAGTCCACGCGACCACCGCTAGGATCGAGGAAGGCATAGTACCGGATGCCCGGCTCGGGCAGGGCTGGCTGGTGGGTCATGACGCCCTTGATCAACGAGTCGGGCAGGAAGGCCTCGATGTCCGAGCGGAACTCAGCCTCGATCTCCGTCAGCATTTTCGCTCGGCGGCTCTTGCCCTTGAACAGCCGCGACAACATGCCTTCATGGAACGTCGGGTTGAGGTACTTGCTCGGCGCTTTCCAAATCAATGTGTCCTCGGTGTCCTGGCCGTAGTATTCCTCGTATACATCCCAAAGATAGCCGAACCGCGCAAACGGCGTCGACGCGCCGAATATGATGCCGTTGGGGAGCAGGCTGGGCAACAAGGCCGTGATCAACTCCTCGGCTGGCGAGGCATAAGCGTCTGTCGGATAAAACGCCAACTCGTCGAGCAGGCACGCCGCCGTCGAGAATCCTCGGGACGATGCAAAGTTGGAGGTCTTGATCATGATGGTCGTCCGGTTTTTAAGGTCAATCGTGTCGGCGGTGATCTTTTCTACCTCATCGGGAAAGAGATCGAGCAGGCCCCGGACGTAGTTGAACGCGGTGGAGGCTTGGAGCTTGTCGACGGCGAAAAGGAAGATGTACGCGCGCTCGCCCTTCGCTAAATACTGCTGCCAGTCGCCCCAGAGGGCCTCGTACGTGGCGAGCGCAGCGCCCATTCGCGTCTTGCCCGACCTTCTCCCGGCCACGCAATAGACCTCGCGGTAGCCGTTCTGCAGCACGGTTTGGCGGCCCGTGCAGGTTCGGAATATCTCCATCTCCTCATCGTCGAGCGGCAGCGCGTAGATGGCTTTGAACAAGACGAGCCAGCGCCGCCACGTCTCGGACTTCTTGAACGCGGGGCCGAAGAACGAGGGCGACGTGATCGCCTCGACGATGCTACTTGGCTTGTTCAATGCTGTCCTTAATGGCGTTGGCCTCGGCCTTGGCCCGATCGAGTGCGACCTGCTCTAGCTCCTTGGCGATCTTCCGTAGATCGGCCGGGGAGCGCTCGATCTTGATCATCTTGACCTCGGTTTTCATTTCCCAGTAGCCGGGAGCACCCAGGACAGGGACTTTCTCCGTGACGCGGACCCACTCAATGCGGCTGAACCGGACGAGCTTGCAGTTGATTGCCACCGGGACGATGCGCGGCAGACCACGAAAGGCCTGGATGTAGTCGTTGGCCGATAGGCCCACAACCTCGCCCGCCTCGGGCGGAGCGAGGAGCTGGATACTCTCGGAGCGAGTGCCCTCAAGGTTCGCAAGCTCGATGCACCAGAACCCTTCGTAAGGATTCTGCCACATAGGATTGCCGCGCAGATCAATCACGCCGCCCGGCCGATAGACGACCTCAGCGAACCGGGAGAAGAGAGTCCTGGGGCTCAGGGACTTTAGTTCCCAGGCCTCTCCAGGCTCAAGGCGCGTGATCTCGCCGTTGTAATCGTCCACGACGACTACGCCTTCGCTCTTGTTGCGAAAGACGGTGATATATTCTTCGTTCATTGTTTATCTCCTTGCTTTGTAAAGCATGCTAAACCGCTACTCGGAACTCCCGGTGAATGTCGGCGAAAAACTCCGCCTTCGCCGTGTCGTCGTCCCAGTCGTCCGGGAATTTGTCTTCACCTTCGACATAGGCGACGACGCTTAGCGCCTCACCCGATTGAGGATCATCCCACGTAAAGAACTTCCACTCGACCGCATCCACACCGCCTTCGGTGAGATCGTCCAGCAGGTCGGCGCAGGACTGCTCGGTCGACCAGACGAACTTGACCATGTTACTCTTCGACTTCGGCCAGCGTAATGTCGGCCTGGATATTGCCGAGCGAAGAACGCATCTCAGCAATCTTCTCGGCGAGCTTGTCGATAAGCTCCTCGGCCTTGGCCTCAGAGCCATCGCCTGAGGTCGTGATAGTCAGGGTGTACGTCTTAGTCATCTTCGTTTATCCTTTCTTCAAATTCAGAGACTCACAGTATTGCTGGAAAGTCCCTCTATACCCTGCCGACAAAGCGAATAAATACTTGTCGGCGAGTTGTTCTTTAGTGAGCGGGTTTTTAGCCAAGGAATCAGTGCTCTCGACTTCTCGGGACTCGAACATGGCGCACTCTTTGCCAACATGAAAGTTAAAGCTAGGGTCGGTGACGAAGTCGACTCCGGCCAAGCGATAGCCGGGCTTGACATTGCCCCTCTCGTCCACGTCGCCGAAGCCACGGGCGCTGACGCCCAGCGCTCCACCGCCGCGAACAATGGCGGCAAGGTTCTTGCCCCGTTGGGTCGGGAAGATTCGGATGATGGCCGAGGCCAGGCCCTTCCCGTCGAGTTCGATGTCTTCGATAATATGGCTCACCGCATCCACCTCAAGGTCTTTCTCATGCTTGGTCGAGCCGTAGGCCGTCCGCTTCTTTAGCTTTGCCCTCAAGTCTTCTACGGCGGCTTGGACGACGGCAAACGGATACCGGCGCCGATTGGCGTTCTCAACGTCGGCCTGAAGGACCGGCACTCGCATTCGGAAGCTGTCACCGTCAGGCCAGAGTTGGGTATGCTTAACTTCAGCGATTTGTTCTTTCAGCAGCATTGGAGTTCCTTAAACACAGCACAAACCGGCCTGGCCTTGATCTGGCAGGCCGGTAATTCTCGGCACCGGAGGTCCCAGGAAAGGGAGGATCGGAACCCAGGGCCTCCGGGCCGAAGGACGGAGCACGACTTTCGCCGAGAGTGATTCCCCGCCCTGAACATCGGATGCTGAGGTCGCCGCAAAGGAGAGCGGCGGTCCCCAAAATGAGGGGACAAGGACTTCCGGCTGCCATATCCATTCTCGTAAGACCGGATTTCCTTGGGAGTTTCGCTCGCACCAGCGAGGAGGTCACCGGCCCCCTCGTTTTACGCATTTGGACGCTCCTTTGATTGTTCGGCAATCAGGCGCTCGATCTCTTCAAGCTCAGCCTTGGGGCGATCCTCGAAGAGGTCTCGGAGCTCATAGTCCACGTGAGCGTAGAGGTGGTACTTCCAGCTCGGACTCTCGATGGGCACGCTCTTGATCGTCAAAGACCGGAAGCGGACCATCAGGTCCGCCAGCGGGACCTCAAACGTGCGCGGGATGCCTCGCGGGAGCAGGACGCTCTGGCCGCCAATAACCCGGTACTCGGCCGAGTTGCCGTGGAGATTGATACAATCAATCGTCCATCGGCCAAGCTGGGGTGGCTTGTAGCCGGAGCGCCGCGTAAGCCGCACCTCGCCGGACTGCAGCCAGACGACGCGCTCGTAAGGCGCGTACATGCCGTCGGCACTGTCGGCTTCGATTGTCTTCGAGCTGCCGGGCAGGAGCGAGAGCATAGGGCCCCATTTCTCGAAAACAATGACAGGATTCTTCCTGTCGTTCTTCAAGGTTGTGATGTAGCTGTCCATGTTCTATATCCTTCAATTTAATAATGAGGAGAAAAACGCGGAATCGGTGGGAAAACGCGGGCCTATGATCGCAGGGCAGGATCGAACCGGTCTGCCTCACGGCGAAGCTCAAGGATCAGCGCCTCAAGCTCGCTTCCCGCCTTGGCTCTATCGTCGGCGGTGTGGAGATCGCCTCCACGTTGCTCGGCCCTTCGCAGTTGATCCGTACTGCGACGCAAGACCTTGGCAAGCTCGACCTTCGTCACCGCGCGGCGACGGAGCATGTCGCGGGCAAAGGCATCTACGCGCTCGCGCTCGGTCGGATAGTGGTCGGTCCGTTCGAGCAGTCGGACGAAGAGTTCAAACGCAAGCGCCGTAGATAGGCCCCCATCGGCCACCTGCTCGAGCAGCATCCGAATGGCTTGCCACTCCCATCCGGCCTCGAGCAGCCAGGAGCAGGCCATAGGGACAAACGAGGGCTCCTCCGACGGCTCCGCCTCGGCGGGTGCCGCGTACTCGTCAAACGGCTTCTCTTGGCCATCGGGACGAGTGGATTCGGCGGCATAGCAGACGGCTGAGGCCGGGTTGTGATTGATCAGGAAGGTCAGGTAGAAGGAATCGAACTTCTGCCAAAGGTTGTCCTCGGTTAGCGCGGTATAGTCGGTCCGGTATTTCTCTCGCCAGCCGTCAAGCGCGGTGGTGAAGAAGAGGTCGGCCACTTCTCGGGCCTCGTTGATTCCTTGCGTCTCATCGACCATATAGATGACGCGAATCCTTTTCCCGCCCGCCGTCGGGGCATGGCCGTTGAGGATGGCATCGTGCTGAGGTTTCCATTCCAGGAAGCCGAGGAAGGCCTGGGTCTGGCTGTCCGTCGGCTGCTGGCCGTGGAACCAGCGGTATAGATATTGCTTTGAGAGGATCAGCTTATTTTTCTCCATTTTCTTGCTCCTGAGCGGGCGCTGAGCGCGACTTCTCAGCGGGGTCAACCCCTTTCACTGGGGCCGGGTCTGGGACACGGCCGGTGCCCTTGCAGATACCGCACTTCCGCATGGGCGGGTTGTCCTCGTAGCCGTCACCCTTGCAGTTCGGGCAGATCATGCTTGGCCTCGTGCGGAGAATCGAGCCTTCATCTTCGCTTCGTGCTCCTTGTTTTGCTGGTATGTGATGTAGCGAGATGAAGAGATGATCGCGCGGTGTCTCAGCCACCCGGCGATCTGGGCTATGCCGTCTCCGGCAGCGGCCATCTCCGTGGCCGTCGTGTGGCGGAGGTCGTGAATCGAATGCTGTCCTTCGATGCCAGCGAGCTTGAATAGGTGCCGGAATGTGCCTTGGGCGGCATCGTCGGTCATATGCTCGTCCCGGTCGTAAAGCCGATGTGGGAAGACCCAGGGCGAGTTGCCGGGATTGCGCCGCTTCAGCCAGTTCTTGTACTTACGCCAGATGCGGTCGGGAAGATCGTAGGTCTTCGTGAAGCCCTGCTTCTTCGCCCGGATGGTGACCTGGCGTGCCGACTCGTTGAAGTCTTCGACGCGGAGCGAGACCAGCTCCGAGACGCGGAGCGCTAGGTAGTAGGTCAGATGCATCATGAAGTCGTACTTCGGCGAGTATTTGGAGGCAGCGGCCAGGAGGCGGTCTACCTCATCGGGCGTGAAGACGCGGATGCGTCCGTTTAGGCCGGTGCCCTTCGGCCGGCCGGGAGCGCGCTTAGCTGTGCTCTCCATCTTGTGTCTCCCGAATCCGGCTGAAGTTCTTCACGACGTATTTCTCGAACTGGGGTCTGGTATACTCCTCCATCTGCCCGGTGGCCTTATTCTTTCGGAAGCCATTAAACCAGATCGTCCGCTTGCCCACGTTCTTTCCCGTCTTATTCTGGACGGCCTCTTTGATGAACTCCTCCGAGGTCATGAGCCAGGTTGTATCCATCCGTTCTGAGTAGAAGACGAACCAGAAATCCTTTAACGGATCGGGATGAAGGATCGCCGCAAATCCGGCTCCATCGCCAGGCCGAATGTCACACGAGCGCGCCTTGATTTGGACCTGAGCAATAGATCCGTCCCTTCGGACGACAACGGCGTCAACCGCATGATCATCGACTGTTGGGATATAGACGTCGAGGCCGTCCTTCAACATCCGTCCGATGATCCAATACTCAATTCGCCGCCCGAAGGAGGCGCTGCTTCGGAATGTCTTGGCCATCTCGGTACTCCTTTCACTAATCACTAATTATAATATATAAAGAAATTACTCATAGGTCAAGCCTTTTGGGCAGGGGTCGAGCAAAAAGATGCCAGGGATTAATTATTCAGGCGCTCCGCGGCCGGCGGCGAATCATGATCAACGCCGGCTCGACGATCGGCCAGCGGTGGGAGCGGGCAGGGGCATGACCCACCCCTAGGCCCCGTGTGCTGCTGGGATTCCGCCGTTTCCGTCTAGCTCGTTCTCCGCTCTTGAGTTGCCCACGATGGCCGACGCTAGCTCGGCGGCGGAGCAGAATATTCTCGGCATTACTTCATCATCTTCATCATCGGCAGGTGATGAAGATGATGAGTTTGATGACCTGTTTTGTAAACTTTTCTATGGCGAACAAAAATATATGAAAAAATCCTTCTATACAAAGTTTTAGAAATGGGTCCTGATCTTCATCATCTTCATCATTTTTTGGTTTTGAGCCTCTGCTCGTCCATCCTAGCTGGGCTTCGGGCCTTTCATTGAAAACCAACCTGTCACCCATAGTGCTTCCACATTAGCCTCAGGATTTGCCATGGCTATAATTCTCGATTTGAACTCAGGTGTTTGTCTCCACTCCTCCAAGACGGCCTCGTCGGAGAAGATGATCTCCTTATACGTGTTGGCAATCGTGCGTCTTCGGAATTCCCAGTACTTGCTTTTTGGAATCCCATCGTTAATACGCCACGAACCTTCCGTGTTGTAAATAGTCAAGTCGATCTCGGCCAGCATCCTCGGCGAGAGCGCGATCATCAAGTTATCCCGCTTGATCAACACAGGAGTGTCTGGCAATGGGAACATGTGTTCCTCTGTTCTATAAATAGTCCATCGGGACACAACTAAGGGTAATACCATTCGGTAAAGGAAATCAGTGTCAGAGATCGCATTCTTGATCATCCAAAAGAACCCAAACCGTTCGACTCCCACTTCATTAAGGTGCCTTAGCGCGGACGTAAACACTGCATGGCTCCTTAGATACTGAATAAACGCAAATCCTGAAAGAAAAGCGATCTCATCACTATACTCAATCCTCTCTTTCATAATCACAGTCAGGAGTGTGTTATATGCCGGGCCGTTTTCTAGTCCGGTTAATATGTTCTCGAAATCCAAGGTCAACGTCTCTGGATGCTTCTTCATATATCTATCGAATTTCTTGTACTCAGACGGATAGTATTTTTTACAAAACGCTCTTGCCATATCCGCAGTTATTTCTGCCTGACCAACGCCTTTATCGACATGAACCTTGTCAACGACGGTTGATAGCACTTTGTTGGCCCTGACATTCAAAGAATATACTCGCTGTGTCCGAGCATCTATTGTTTCCGACAGCCCCTCTTTTTTATGCAGATAATAGGCAACATTCCAGAAGGCGGTCCACCAACAAGGATTTGAATGGTTCCTTTTCGTCAAGCGCATTGATTATGAGAGTGAGGCGTGATCTTCGCCGCTAGACCTCGGCTCTAAGTCACGTACCAATACGCCCTTTCCTTAAGGTACTTCATAGCACCGTTTATTCCGTTAAACATCGAAGCTCCATCGATACCTTCACATTCACTGAGCCTTTTCATTAGTCTCTTTCTTTCGCTTGAACGAAGGATATATTTCCTTATTGGAAACGTCCCGCCGAATGCTTTGTCGTTCAAGTGGGCTGCTTCTTCAAGACAATAATACTTCGGAATCCCTTCTTCTATCCGTGTTCTAACAAGAGTAAAGCATCCTCTTTGGAGCACCAGGTTTTGATTCATGGCCGTAGGCACATCAATAATTTCTATTCTGGGGTCTCGATATTTGGATAGGTATTCATTGCTGAAAGCCCATACTGCCATGTCGTCGCATACTTCGCTCTCATCTTGATCGTATATCGCTTTCATTGCAGTTCCCGTTGCAGCAAAATAGGCCGCAAAATATGATCGTTTCGTCCAATCCAGCAAGCGAGTTGGTAATCCCGATTGTTGCGCGAATGTTAAAACATAGGTCCCGTTATCGTCCGGCCAAATATCTAGTCTATACGGTTTAGCCCGCCTAATTCTGCTAACGGCATATTCCGTGAACCAGTGCTTTCGGTATTTCGGCGAGTCTCCGGGCACGATAATTCCTTGCCGGTCTGCTGCCTCAAGGAATGATCTGAGTGCGCGCAATTCAAGCAAGATTTGATCTGCAGGAGACGGCTGATGGTAGAAATGGCGGGTGAGGTTCGAGAGAGCTTCTCCTCTATAAGCCGAAGGAGTCAAATTAAATCTTGCCGGTTGGCCGCGAAATATCCACTGCTTTTGCCTTTCATTATCATTCGCCAATGCGCTCGATTGATAGATTTTACTCAGGAAGTCGTCAACGTTATCACATTCGACGAGGTATGCAGGAGGAATTTTGTAGTCAGATTTTACTATCATCAGTCCCAGCCGGCGTCCTCTATGATCACGGGCCGTGCCGTTCCCTCGGCCTCTGGCCACCCGAGCGCTCCCATTTGTCCTTAAATGGGCAGATGCCCGAAAGCTAGTTACCGGCTTTCTCTTTCACAAGTGTCGCTTAATTATTTCTTTAATATAGTCGGGTATATTCTTTTGTAATTCCAACGTACGCCTTTTTAATCGCTCATATGATTCCACATCCTTGCCAGTCCAGAGAATATCTACACGGCGCATATTACGCATCGCTACATGAGTATAATCATCCGGAAATGCCCAATAACATTTTCGACAGATCTCCGGCTTCTTCAGTCCCCGCCAATTAACGCAGTGTTCGCACGCCCAAGACTTAGCACGATTAGCTGACCCACAAAGCAGCATATAGTCAGCAACATTCGCTTCCAAGCCAGGCGTGTCTCCCTGAACCTCGAATGGGATACGGTGATCGATTTGTAACTCCCCTTCCGGAAATGGTTCTAAGTAGATAGCGCAATGACTTCCATGTTGCGCAATTAGTTTTTTTTTAAGTTCTTTGCTTAGTGCTGTCCGTCCAACTTGACGAACCGATCGCGCCTTGTTCGGATCACCAAACTTATATGCAGCAATCTTTCGCCCATCATTCCCCGTAACTCGAAACATCTCTATTGGAATGCCATGTTCTTTAACATCCCTGACCGCTCGCGGTGGATGATTATAACCATATTTTTCCTTTAGATCCTGAGTGGTAATGAAGCCATGTTCTAGGATATGTTCTATAACGGTCCTCGGACGTTTGGCAGTGACAGATTTACATAACACAATGAACCCGGGTGAAAGCTTCGGCTTCGTCATTGCTACATTTCGAGAAAGCTATCTGCCCAGTCGACCGATGTGTTTTTATGAGAAACCGAAGGACTATTTTTTATTAGTGCGGGCGAGAGGTAAAGCGATTCGAACGTGCTTTCAGCACGGCCGAGCAAAGTTGCCTGGGTTGACCGGCCCGCGTGCAATTCGATCAATCTCAGCCCTAATTCTGCAGGTAGCTTAAGGCCATGTATTCGGGCTCCTGTCCGTCCATCGTAGCTTACTATGTACATAATGTCTCGCCTGTTTAACAACTCTAAGGCCTCAATAAATTCGTCATGCGAGACGCCCTTCAAATATCGTGGGTCGCGTTCACCACAAACACCTTGGTAGGGCGGGTCCATATAAACGAAATCGGCTGGCGTTACTTGGGATAAGATTTCTTTGTAGTCGACCGATAAACATTCTGTCTTGCCTCGTAATAGATGAGATGCACCGAATATATGCTGGCGCATCCTCTCTGGTTTTGTGCCCATTCGACGATTATCGGGGCTTTGGTTGAATTCTCCTTTCGAGTTATAACGCACCGCCGCCTTTACACAACGAGCCAAAAGATAGAGGAACAAATCGGGTCGACCCGTTTGATTGAACTCATTGCGCACTTTATCATAATGTTGTCGCCGGTCTGCAAGTTGCCCCCGCCAAGTTTCTTCATATTGCCGTGACAATTTTTCGGGTGATTCTATGATAGCCCACCACAAATCCATAAGAGGCTTATTCAAGTCGTTGATGACGTAGCTCGTCGCCAATCGTTGAGTTGAAGCTGCCAGTGTAATAGCCGCCGACCCCGCAAATGGCTCTATTAATTTCGAAAATTTTTTTGGAAAAAAACCAAGGATAGCAACAGCGAGATAACGCTTACTGCCCTGATAGGGAATTGGATGCGGACACATCATTACCTGCACCGCCTGCGGCTTCTATTGTTTCAATTTTAACGTATATGGCCTTACAACTCAATATATTACTTAATTATATAGCCCACCTCCCTATTCATGCTTGTGCCTGACCTTTCGTCTTTACGACGAACTATCTACTCCGAGTCGTCCCTCGACGCGACCTCGGCCAGGTTCTCCTCCGTCCAGCCGAACTCCTCCATGATCGCCAACTCGTCCTCCGGCTTCGGCTGCTCGGGCGGCTGCAGGCCCGGCTGGGCCGTGGCCTTGGCCAATTCCGCCCAATCCGTCCCCGGGGCCTGCTCGGGCTTGGCCTCCGCTTCCTCTGCCTTCATATGGAAGCCCCAGAACTTCATTCGGGCCCGGCCGGGAACCTCCTCGACCACAATCCTTTTCGCCAACTCGTCCTTGATGTTGGCCAGCCGTTTGCCGAGCGCGGCCGGGCTCTTGTACCAATGTTGGAACTCGCGGAGCTTCATGTCATCGGCCTGTTCCGAGAGAAATTGGAATAGAGCGCGTGTGCTTATTGGCTCGATGGAGCTAAACTCCTCATGATCAAATAGCACGTATTCCAGGACCCACCAAAGGGGGTCCTCGTCCAGCAAGGTCTCCTCTTTCTTCGCGGCCAGTTTGGAGATGACGGCCCGAAACTTCTGTCGGCTATCGAACCAGCTTGTGATCTTCTGCCCGAACGACATCCACGATGCGATAATTCCGGGCGGATTCTCCGGGTGCGATTCGCGCCATTGGCGCAGGATTGCGACCACCGAGTTCAGGTTCTCGATGATCTCGGTCATGAGGTTGTCCCGGTTCTTGAGCAGCGGCGCCAGCAGTTCGTCCTGACCGATGATCGTCCTTATCTGCTGGGTATTGAAAAGCAGCACTCGCCGCATGAGGTCCTGCTGCCATCCCTTCGGCTCGCACGAGGTGAGGGCCACGAAACAATGCGGCTCTCCCTTTTGCTGGGTCTTCTTATACGGCTCTCGTTTGCCTATCTTCGGACGCCCGGTGGCGTAGTTACATAGCGTATTCTGAAGGTCCCGGCTGATCCTCGTCACGTTATCGAAGACGACATAGCGCTCTTCGGCCAGGACGGTCTTGAGGCTGTCGTCCGTGTCCGGGAAGCTGCACCGGTCGAAGCGGAATCCAAAAAGGATCTTCCCGATGGACGTTGAGATGAAGGATTTGCCGCTGGCCATCTTGCCGATGAACGCGACTATCGGCTTCTCCGTAAGGATGGACTCGAAGAACAGGGAGTAGAAATAGACGATCAGCAGCAGCTTCTGCTCCTCCGGCAAGATGTGATGCTCCTCCTCCGTGGCAAAAGAGGTCCGCGAGATCAGGAACCGGTCGAGATAGCTGTCCTTGAACTTCTCAAGCGAAAGGCCGAGCGGGTACTTGGGCCGCCCGTGCCGGGCATACTCCTCCGGCGGCTCATGGTCGAAATAATTGACTACCTTTACGTCCGGCTTCCATTCGAAAGGCACCAATCCGCCTTCGTGCTTGAAGAATACACCCTCGTTTCCGTTGTCAATCAGCTTGATCTCTCGACCGTCCAGCCGGTAGATGCCGTTGGCCCCGTTGTCGAGATAGACCACCCCGGTTTCCTCGTCGAAATGGTGGACGAATCGCGGCGTGACCTTCTTTTTGCTGGCGTAGATGGCGGCCTTCAGCGCCCGCTTGATCTCCGCGAAGTCGTTCTGCGTTATGACATACCGCCCCTCGATGAAGTGGTCGAACTCCGCGCTGTCCAAGTCGATCAGGGACCGCTCCTCGTTATGGAAAAAGTAATAGGGACCGGACTCATCCTCGTAGAAGCCCTCGCCCAGGGCCTCGGGACTGGTTAGCAGATCGGCGACAACGTACTCCTTGATCTTGGCCTGTTTCTCGGGCGGCGTCAGCATGGGGTTGTTCTTGATCGTCAGAATCCATCGACTCTGCGGCGTGCCGTGAATCTTCAGCTGCTCGTACCATTTCAGGGCCTTCTGGACGTCCCATTTCAGCTTGGCCTCGCCCGCCTCTCGTATCCGGTCAGAGCATTTGAGCCAGGGGTTGAAGAAGATAGACTTGATCGTGGCATAGCCGTATTGGGCCCAGACAAGCGCTCGGATGATCGCCATGTCCCGGGCCGAGCGGTCCGTCTCGTTCTTAAGGCCCTTCCCTTTGCCCGTGATGATCATGGTGATATGGCGCTTGGAGATTAGGAGTTCGTCCACGGACCTAAGGGCTTCGGCCTCAGACTCGGAGCTTACGATCAGGTTCCTATCACCGAACGGCGGCAGCTCCTCGTCGTAGCCCTCGGGCTCCTTGAACGTAGCGTCCCGGTACGCCGCAAAATCTGATAAGGTAAATGTCCGTTCGGGATGGCACTCGATGAGCGTGCATCGCCTCGGCTCCATGCCCGGCTTGATGTTCATGGTCCCGGGCATACGGAGGCACGAAGATAGGTCCGTCCGCTGCGGGTCCGACTTCAGGACCGACTTGGACAGGCCCCGCAGAATCTGCCGGACCTCAAGCCGGATATCGTCGGTGATCTCCAATAGCGGCCGCCGAAGGAGCCAATAGCAGTGATAGCCATGCTGCCCCGAGTCGACGATGATTGAGGGCTGGATGGGAAACTCCTCAACCCGTCTCCACGCCGCCTCCTTACCCTCTTCCTTGCCGTCCACGTCGGCCCAAAGACAGATAATGGCCTCGATGTCCACGGCGCGGCCGCGCTGAATCGTCCTGGGATTGACGCCGAAGACAATGTGCGCGGTCTTGTTCCTGCGGCTCACTTCCTTCCATGCCTCGGCGTCCAGCTTGCCTTGCCGGGCCCAGGCCGGCAAGAACTCGAGCTTCTGGCCTTTCTCGGCCGGAAGGAAACGGAACTCCACCCATCCGTCGTTGTCCGCGAAGTAGTGCCCGAACAGGGCTGCTAGAAATTCTTGGGCTTCTTGCCGGTCAGACTTGGTCGGCACCAGAGCGTTGTTCATTAGGTTCCTCCACTAGATTAAATCTCCGTCCCTGGTAGAGCTTTTCGTCCAGGAACTGGCCCGTGCGTAGGTCGTTAGCATAGATTTGCCGGACGCACAGGAAGCTTCGGCCATCCTCAGTGATGAAGAGGGCCTTGAGTTTGTGCTTTTTACTGTTGTTCATTAGCTATCTCCTTTAGGTTTGAGACCGGGCCTCGGGACGCCCCGGTGTAAATCCTTTGGCCCGGCCTCTCATTCGATTAGCTCGCTAGCTTTGCGGCCTGATCAAGGGTCAGGTCGAAACGCGCCCCAGCGACGGCGACGTTTGCCCCTTTGTCGACTACCATGTAACCGCCCAGGTTATCCGCGCTCTCAGGCTTTCGGGACTTGTGCAAAGTCATGCCGTGCCGAGAGAGAAGACGCCGAACCTGTTTCTCCTGCCGCTTTCCTGCTTCGTCTTCGATCATGGTGCGGACCTCGGAAGGAGCCTTCCCCGCGATCCTCTTCTTCCATTCCATTAAGCTGGAGACACTATCCTCATATTCCCTGTGCAGCTGGCTCAAGACATCCGGGAGCTTTTGGATAAAAACGCTATCCCTGAGCACCTGAGCCATCACCCTGGCCCGAACAATTTCTTTCCAGAGCATTTTCATCATCAGTCTGCCATTAAATTCCATTTGAGCCAGGTGCAGGAATTCTTTGTCCCCGTTGCCCCATTCAGCCAGCAATTTGGCTTGCTCTCTGGTAAGTCTCGTGGGCGTCTTACCATGCCCTTTTTCTTTTTTCATAGATCCTCCTTAGATTAGTTATGCCCCTGCTCTCACCGGGCAGAGTTCTGGGGCGAAAAATAGACGTAGTTGTTGGAGTTGATAAGAGATGGAATGGGAAAAGAGGTAGGTTAGAAGTTGCTTAAGAGTGGCGGGGCCGACGAGACTCGAACTCGCGACCTCCGGCGTGACAGGCCGGCGTTCTAACCAGCTGAACTACGACCCCGCGAGGGCTCCGCTATTATAGAGAAATGGGCCGGGACTTTCAAGGCTGAA
>Ga0315282_10008625_pt1 | contig 16454 bp, 15 predicted proteins | sample YL17G07_20_MG_FD_203693 | JGI IMG/M metagenome (GOLD analysis project Ga0315282, IMG submission 203693) | Sediment microbial communities from Yellowstone Lake, YNP, Wyoming, USA - YL17G07_20 | ecosystem: Environmental > Aquatic > Freshwater > Lake > Sediment | place: USA: Wyoming | collected...
TATGGCAGGGTGTTCCGGGATGTTCTCAGCATGTTCAACTCCGTGGTGGATTTCATTTACAGCAGCGTGGGAGTGGGGGACCTCTTCAATAACTGGCTGAACGACTTGAGCAATTACATGACCCAGAGTGGGTGGTCCAGCATTTGGGGACTGATTTCGGGCGGCATCTCGGGATTGCTGGGCGCGCTGCTGATCCTGGTTGCCTTCGTCGTCTTTCCGCTGTCTTACACCCTCTTCACGCTTTTCTATGCGCTTTACGGGACGGTACTTTACGTGGTGGGTCCGTTGGTACTGGCCCTGCTGCCGGCGCGTGGCTTTGGCCAGCTTGCACGGACCTATCTCGTGAATCTTATGGTCTTTGGGGCATGGGGTTTGATCTATGCGATTATTCAGGCCCTCATGACCGCCGTAAACATGGGCAGCCTCAATGCCGTATTGAACGCGAACGGCATCCTGAACAGTTTTTTGGGCTCGGGCCAAGTAATTCTCCTGGCTCTTGCGAGCATTGTGTTCTCGATCGCCATAGCCTTCATTCCGTTTATCGCCAGCCGGATTGTGCGCGGAGAGGTGGGCAGCACAATGCTGGTAATGGTAGGGACAGTTGTGACCGCAGCCAAGATGGCCGCGAGGACTTATGGTGGAGGCGGTGGTGGTGGCGACGGGGGCGAAGATCACACGATTGAAAGCGCGGAGCACCAATCACTGGGCGAGTCGCATGAGCACGGATAATGGTACAGAATGGAGCACTGAGAGGGTCCATTTTCGCATCCGGGCCGAGCCTAGAGCCCGCAAAACGTGCTTTCCTCTACCATTGTGTCCGAGGTTCCTCACATAGCACTTGCCCTCCCCTTTGCCCTGTGGTAACAATGATGCCTGTCGAGCCGCACAGCCTCCAGCCAGGAAAGGGCAGCCTCCGATGGCCGAAAACAGCAAGAAGTGGCAGCATCCGGGTGGCAAACTCCGTGAACAAGGTGCGGATAGACTGGAGGATTTGGAACTCTTAGCCATCCTGATTTCATCCGGCACGAAGGGGCGGCCCGCCGAGGCAATCGCCCGTGACCTGCTGGATCGTTTCGGCTCGCTGGCTGGGCTTGCGAACCAGCCTTTAGAGGCCTTGCTGAGCATCAAGGGTCTTGGCGATGTAAAAATCCTTCGCATAGCGGCGGCGCTCGAACTAGCACGGCGGACCGCAAACGAGATCATCCGTGAAAGAGAACGGCAAACCAAGTAAGCTTCGAGAGAAGCCCGCGCGCATTCCGTCCATTCAACTCGAACGGAAGGGGGAAGTCATTCGCGCCTATCTCGGGCGCGTGGCGCAGCGGCCCGAGTTATCCGAGTACGCGCGAGGGGTTGCTTTCGTTCAACTCCTCAAAGACCTGCTCTTGGAGGCTGATCCACAGTTCCTTCAGGACTACCTCGCCGGAATGGAGCACTCGCTCGCGGGACCCAAGACCGCGCTTTACAATCGCGGGCGAGTTGACGCTCTTTTCGGCAACCTGGTCATCGAATTCAAGCGGAGCCTTGCCAAATCTCTAGACGACGCCAAAGACCAACTCAGGAAATATCTCGCCATCCTGCTATCTAAATCCGATGAACGTCAACGACCCCTGATTGGCATGGCCACGGATGGCATTCAAATCGTGGCTTTCGCCCCTCGCTTTGGCACTGAGGCATCCAGCCTCACGCCTGAAGATATATCCCTGGTCGAAATCGAGTCCGCCAATCTCGATTCAATGTCGCCGGAACAAGATTACTACTGGCTTGACCGCTACTTTACTCGCCAGACAGGCCCCATCCCGCCGAGAACCAAGCAGATCGTCGATGACTTCGGGCCGACGAGCGGTGCTTTCGTCCACGCCATGAATGTCCTCGACGGCCTCTGGAAAAGCGTGGAAAAAGACAGCGAATCACAAGTCTTCTACGATAGCTGGCAGAAATACCTTCGCATCACGTATGGCGGTCCGGTTGCCGAAGCCGAGTTGTTCTTACGCCACACTTATCTTGCAACCCTCGCCAAACTCATGGTCTGGGCCCGGCTCACCGGGGAGACAGAGCCGCCCGTCGATAAAGAATTGCGAACAGTTCTAAACGGCCAGTACTTCAGCCAGCGGGGGATTCAGAATTTCCTTGAAGAAGATTTCTTCGCTTGGCTGGCGCGCGATGCCGCATGGCCGCAGGCGCTCACCATGAGCCGCCGCTTGCTTGTGCAACTCGCGACGTACAACTTGAGGGAGCTTTCCGAGGACGTTCTTAAAGGCCTTTATGAACGCCTTGTTGACCCCAAGGACCGGCACGACCTCGGCGAGTACTACACCCCGGACTGGCTTGCCGCAAGGGTTGTGCACGAATTACTCAAGGACAGCCCCGAAGCCTCGGTGCTAGACCCCGCGTGCGGGTCTGGGACCTTCCTCTACCAAACAGTTCTGTTCAAACGGGAGAAACTGGGAAACACGGCCAAAACTCTCAAGCATGTGAGCGAAAACGTGGTAGGCATTGACATCCACCCGCTCGCGGTTATTGTCGCCAAAACAACGTATCTCCTCGGACTGGGCGACCTGCTTGAAAAGCGCGGGAAGGCCATACGGATTCCCGTTTACCTGGCGGACTCTGTAAAACCGCCTGAGCGCTTTTTCGCGGGCTTTCGCGCCATTCTGAACGGGGCTTCAATCAATTTTCCAGAAGAGCTGGCCTTAAGCGGCGAACTCTACGACCGCGCTATTGAACTGTGCTCGGAGTACGCACGGTCAACGGCACGAGAAGCTCTTCCTTCGATGGAGATGCTGATTAACTTCATACGACGAAACCAGCCCGCTCTTGCTGACCATGAGGCTTGGCGCGACGCTCTCTATGAGCTTTTCAAAGTTCTGCGGGAGAAGATACGAGATCGGAAGGACACCATTTGGGCCTTTATCCTCAAAAACGTTTTCAAGCCGTTGCTCCTGAAAGAGCGGTTCCAGGTCGTCATCGGAAATCCCCCTTGGCTTTCCTACCGATATGTTGAGAAAGGCGCTTATCAGGAGTTTCTCAAGAAGGAGATCACGGACACCTACAAACTCCTCACCAGGCGTCCGGAGTTGCTAACGCATATGGAGCTTGGAACGCTCTTTCTTGTGCATAGCGCAGAATTGTTCTTGGAAGAAGACGGCAAGATCGGGTTTGTACTTCCTAAGAGTATTTTCGTTGCCGACCAGCACCATGCTCTGCGAGATGGCAGCCATGCGGCACGGCTAAGGCTAACCCAAGTGTGGGACCTGGAAGGTGTCAAGCCGCTATTTAACGTTCCCGCTTCTGTCGCGTTCGGCGAGAAATCTCCCCAGAAAACCGACTGGCCTCTGCCGGGGCGAAGCATAACCGGCGAGCTTGAAGTGAGAAACGCCTCACCTGCCGAGGCGGAAGAGCATTTGAGCGAGACCACCACAGAATACTGGCTATCCATCAAAGGCACGCGGAGCTATCTCAGCGAGAAGCAGGAAAGGCCCGTCACGGAAGGAAGCCCTTACGGAAAACTGTTTGCGGAAGGAGCGACGATTGTCCCGCGCAGCTTCTGGTTTGTCCAGGCCCAGCAAGCCGCCGGGCTGGGCGTGGATTCTTCCCGGCCCTACGTCAAGACCGACCCGCGCGCAATCAAGGCCGCGAAAGAGAAGTATCAAGATGTGAATCTGGAAGGAAACGTAGAAGCGGAATTCCTCTACTCGACCCTGCTTTCCACGGACCTCGTGCCCTTCGGCCATTTGCCTTTCCGCACTGTTGTCCTCCCAATTCTTTGGACGAAGGACGGGTACGTAATGCTTAAGGCTAATGAAGCTCGCAAGCAGGGCTATTTGGGATTGGCCGAGTGGCTGGAGAAATGTGAGGGAATCTGGAATGAGAAGCAAGGCGAAAAGGCAGGCAAGATGACGATCTATCAGCGGCTCGACCGATATCACGGGCTCACCCAGCAGCGCCGCAAGCGGTTCACGGTCATGTACCCAATGTCGGCCACGTACCTTTGTTCCGCCGTCACAGTTGCAGGTAACGACGGCGAAAGAAATGATACTTTCACGGAAAGCAGATTTCTCTCCGATTATAAGCTATTTTTCTGGGACACGGATTCGATAGAGGAAGCTCACTACCTCTCTGCGGTCCTGAATTCCCCGGCCCTAGATGAAGCGGTAAAGCCATTACAGTCCAGGGGAGACTTCGGGCCGAGAGATATTTGCATGAAGATATGGGCCTTCCCGATCCCCTCTTACGAATCCGGGAACGAAACTCAGAAGAAACTTGCTTCGCTCGCTGCGGATTGCAGGGGTGCAGTTGTGAACCTTATACGGGGACTTCCCGGCAAGGTCCGAGAGGGAAACTTGGGGCGCTTGCGAAACGTGGTGCGAGAGGCTGTGGCTGGACAGCTCAGGGACATTGACGATCTTACGCGCTCGATTCTCCGTGGAGATTAGGAGGGTTCACTATGCCGAAGATCGGAGAAGTCCATCGTGGGGGGCGAGAATCGCTCGAAATTCCGGGGTTGCCGTGGCTCCAGGAAAGCCAATGTCCGACGGCGATCCATCGCCAAGTGCAAAGAGGAAAACTTCATTGGTATCATGGGTCTGGGGGATAAGTGGGAAGCGCAATAAGACTTGCAGTTAATCCGGCCGTGCTGAGGTGGGCTCGAGAAACCTCTGGCGCGACGATTGAAGACGCGGCCAAGCGGCTCCGAGTCCCGCCCTCCGCGTTTTCCCGCTGGGAGGCCGAGAAAGCCTCTCTAACCTTGACTCAAGCTAGAAGTCTCGCTTCCTACTTCAAGAGGCCGCTCGCGGCGTTCTTACTTCCTGAGCCACCGCCAGAGTCCGCTCCTCCAAGCGATTTTCGCATCCTGCCGGGCGTTCGGGATCGGTTTGACCGCAAGACACGGCTGGCAATCAGGAAGGCACAACGCCTTCGGTCCGTCGCCAAGGAAATCATGCGGGCAATGGAGCGGGAGACTTCTCCCAAGCTTAGGACGGCGACTCTTTCTGATCGTGCCGATCAGGTCGCGGACGGCGAGCGGGAGCGTTTAGGGATCGCCATCGAAACCCAAGTGAAGTGGCAAAACGAGTGGCGGGCATTTCGTGAATGGCGTGCCGCCCTGGAAGGGCAGAACATCCTGGTTTTCCAGTTTCCGATGCCCGTGGAGGACGCAAGGGGCTTCTCGCTGAGCGATGAGGAACCCTACGCAATCGTGGTGAGTTCTTCGGACGCTGTCCGTGCCAGAATCTTCACTCTTTTTCATGAGTATGCCCACCTGCTGCTTCACACCCCTGGAGTCTGCCTCCCGCGGCTCGATGTGCGTCAACAAAGGCATGAAGCCCAAGTCGAGCGCTGGTGTAACCGCTTTGCTGGAGCATTCCTCCTCCCCGAATCGAGCTTGTCTACCAACTTGCAGGTCACTCCCCGCGAACTCAAAGGGGAGGAACTCTACGAAGTGCTCCAGGAAACCGCGAGACAATTCAAGATAAGCGAACAAGTCGTGCTTTGGAGATTGCGTGACTTGGACGTGATCTCCAGGGACGCATTTCAAATCGGCATGGAACGTCTTGTGGCCAGAGCAAAGCGCATGAAGAGACGCGGGGGACCAGTCGCCCCTGCCAAGAAGTGCGTAGCTGAAAACGGGCCTCTCTTCACCTCGCTGGTGATAGAGGCCAAAGGCAGAGGGATTCTGACGTACTCAGATGTCTCGGACTATCTGAGCGTGCGCCTGAAGCACTTACCGGAGATCGAGTCATCTTTGGCAGTTGTCGCGGCATGAGCGCTTCATGGCTGCCGACCTATATTGCATCGACGCGAGTTCGCTTATAAGGCTGAAGCAGGACTACTCCCGAAAAGTCTTTCCCGGGCCCTGGGATAAGATAGAAGAACTGATCCCGGGAGGCCGACTCATCGCTCCCGATGAGGTCTTTCGGGAAGTCGAAAAGGATGATGTCCTCGGGCCATGGGCCAAACAACACAAGAAAATGTTCATGAGGCCCGACCAGGAACAGATCGACGCGGCCAAGGATGTCACCGGTCGCTTTCCCAGCCTTGCCAAGCCGGGGAAGTTCGGACCAGCGGCGGACCCCTTCGTTGTCGGGCTCGCGCATCTGCAAAGTCAGAAACTCTCGGCTTCACTCCTGGAGGCGGAATTGAAATGCGTTGTCGTAACTGAGGAACGCCCGGCAGGGATACCCGGCGCGTGCAAGCATTACAAGCTCACTTGCGTATCGCTTCTTGGACTATTCGAACGAGAGGGATCGGAATTCCGTTAGCGGCGTGATTGGGGGGGAGACACGATGCCAAAGATCGGCGAGGTTCATCGCGGTGGTCGGGAAACGCTTGATGTGCCGGGTCTGCCTTGGCTTCAGGAAGCTCTTCGGGGTGGACTTACGAAGGGTGGCATATACCTGATCGCTGGCGAGCCTGGGATCGGAAAGACCACGCTTGCCGTGCAAATTCTGGTTGACCTCGCCAAGCGGGGCGTCCCGGTCGTTTACCTCACAAATGAACAGAGCCTGGCTGATATCGCCGGCGCCGTGGACCGGACAGCACGGGGGCTCGGCGCAGAGGAAACACAGGGTGTTAAAGAGAACTTTTTCTGCGACGACACAGTGTCGGAGATTAAAGACCTGCCAGATTTCCTTGCCCGGCGCATCCTCTCTGAGGGGCAGGAATATCATGGGTGCCGAGTCCTCGTCTATGACTCCGTCCAAGGCCGTGGACTTGCCGCCACCGCCACGCAGCAATACAAGTCTCTTTATAAATTCAACGACCTCGCCAAAAACTCCGGTCTTTGCACCTTACTTATCGGGCATATCACGAAGCGGGGCCAAGTGGCAGGTCCCAAGGACCTGGAACACAATATTGACGCCATGATTTATCTACGGCGGGCCTTTCGGCTGCGCCCGCTTTTCGTGCCCAAGAATCGGTTCGGCCCCGCTGTCTTTGATCCCTTGGTTCTCACAATGGATGACTCTGGGAAGCTTTCCAAGGCCCCGCACACGACGGCTCAAAGCAGCGTGGTTTTCGGCTGGTCGGGAATCGGCGAGAACCTGACCGAGGCCCAAGCTGTCGTTAGCCTGCCGCGCTACGGCTCGAATCCCGAACTTAATGCCCCCAATCTGCCCCGCGCCAGGGTCAAGCAGTTGATGAACACGATTAGTCAGCTTAAAGACGTGGACGTTACAAATCTTTCTTACACCATCAATTGCTTTTTGCCCCGCCGCGAACGTTACGCCGAAGAACTAGACCTGCCGCTGGCGATTGCGCTCCTTAGCTCCTACCTCCAACAGTCTGTGCCAACCGGCAGTCTGTTTGTGGGTGAACTGGACTTGACCTCTCGCATCCGCCGCCCAGACCCCAACTACTTGGCCGAACTCGCTCAGGTCCTTGTAAAGATTCATAGCGGCACAATTCAGCGAGTCTATTTGTCAGTCGAAGCGGAGCGCGAGATGAAGGATCACCTGACTGAACAAGAAAAGGCCGCGAAAGCCGAAGGGGCGGGCGGGTCTGCCAAGGTCGAAATAATCGGCGTCCGTGATTTGGCCGGTTTGCTGGGCCTCCTCTGGCCCGAAATCGGCGCAACCGCTTAGCAAGTAGCGCGGACCGCCGGTTTTGCGGTCCGCGTCTTTTCCCCAGCCGTCCCCGCCACCGTCCTGTATTCTATCGCAGTGTCGAAACTCGGGCCTCCTTTTCTCTATGATCGATGTCTCTCTGCCGCTGTGCGCAGGCCCAGGTGCTGACAGCAGTTGCAGCCCCAAGGGGGCGCACCATCCCGCCGAGGCGGGACCAGGGCAACGCCCCACAGGCGTTAACCTTAGCCTCTCGCCTCCGTGCGGTACTAAGGCTCGAAGCCCCGAAGGGGCGACCTGCCGCATCCCAGGCCGACGGCCTGGGGACCAAAAGCGGTCCCCTTTCTTCCGGGGCAAGCCCTGAAGGGGCGAAACACGCGGGTGGCCATCAGACATTGGTCTTTGATGTCTGCGCCCCTCGGCCAAGTGACATAGACTGTTCCCATGCCACGGCTGAAGCATTCCTACGGTCAGAACCATCCCCACTGCCTGGCCGCCAGCACCTATCCAGAATCCCGCGTCTTTCACACACACCGCCACAAGCGCAAATTCGTTCAGACCCCGGATGATCTTCGGACCCAGCTGGGCTTCAGGACCATCGGCTACGCACTTATGCCCGAGCTCATTCCCGCTCATATCCCACTGAGACCAATTCCACTATTACCCGGCGCCCCACCATAGCCGCGGCCCGCTGTAGGATCGAAAGTGTGATGTCGTTCTTGAGATCAAGCACGCGGTCAACTTGTGTCCCACGGACTGCCGCTGTCCTTCGCACTGACAAAATGTCGCTGTCAGCCGTCCGCCCATCCTGCCCCGCTTCAAGGAGAACGAGCTATCCCGGAATTCCCGCGGCTAAGCCCACCTCAGCGCCGCTGGGCTAGCTTACCCATTTGGATGACGAGTTGTCGGTGATCACCGGACCTTACGAAGACTTGCTCTCGATCGACGAGGTGATCGAGCAGGGGCTGATCCTCTTTGTGACACTGAACGTGAACAAAAACACTGAACCAGTGCGCGCCCTGCGGAAGATGCGGCTCCAGAACTTGCAGCTCGTGGTTGGCAAGCGCTATGAGAGCGAGGAGCAAAGGCGCCGCAGCAACCGGCCGATGTTCAGCGTCGTGCTGGATGAATTCGCTCCCTTCGGTTACCGGAACTTCGCCCAAATTCTACAGACCGCTCGCGGCACGCACACCGCGTTCCTGTTCTCCATGCAGTCATTGCCACAGCTCATGCAGGTCGGTCGCGGATTCAAGGAAGATGTCACGTCAGCTCCCAACACGACCATGACGCTCCGCACCCGCGACGAGGAAACGGCGCGCTACTTCCTGCGTGCGTCGGCTGAGCATGAGGTTACGCGCCGTAGCCGCTCCATGCTGCGTTGGAAGGTATTTGGGTACGAGAAATACGAGGCGACGGGGCAAGCCGTGGAGCGCGAAGAGCGCGAGACGCGCGCGCTCGACGAGCACATCAAGAACTTGCCCAAGGGACAGATGGAAATATTGATGACCGACGACACTCGCGGGACGCTGCACAGACACTTGCACGTCCGACCGCCGGCTGACGTCAGCTTCCCTAGCTTCGAGCCGGAAATCTACCCTCGCTTGCGCCATTCGCGCGCCGATTCGGCCGGAGCCAACCTGCGGTTCAAGAGCAACGATCTAGCAGCGGCAGTGCGCTTTCCGAAGCGTACTCCTGGAGGATCTCGAGCATGAAAACACACAACAAGCTGCTGGCAATAATAGCGTGGCTGTCAATGTCGGTTTGTTCGAGCTTCGCACAGAGCCGGCCATCCGGTTCCTCCGTTCCCCGCAGCCGCTACAGCCCGATGGCTGCTGCGCAAGTGCGGGGACACACCCAGCAACCGCCCGACACCTGGTACGAATTCCTGCTGAAACAGTTCAACCCGAGTGACATTGACTACGGCGAGTGGATGGAGGAACGTCGCCGCGTACTCCTCGCAGCTAGCGCGAAGAACCCTTATTTCCCATACAGCTTGTGTGTGACCGTCTGGTCGCTGTTGGTGATGATTGCATACGCCAAGCTACGGATTGATTGCCGCCGTGAGCGTTACCTGACCGAGGAGATGCTGACTGACCTGTACAACCAGGACCTGCACTCCCGCCAGGCTGCCAGGGAAGCCATCGCGAAGTACAACAATCACGTAGAACACTGCAACCGTGCAATCGAGGCAGGGTCGGGACAGACGATCTCCGGCGGCACATCTGAGATTGACGATCTTAAGGCAAGAATGAAGAAGGCAGCGGACGATCTGCGTTTCATGACCAGCGAAAGAGATCAACTGAGCGAGGAACTGAAACAAAGGTCCGCCGTTGTAACAGACCTGAGCCTGCAACTCCAGGCGCTATCGGAAAAGATCGACGGCAAAGGCGGCGCTCATGTGGTTGGCCAGGCGGGGTTGCCATTGCCTGCTTCGAACGCCGAATACATGAAGCTCGTCAACTCGCTACAGCAGCAGCTTCTTGCAGAACGCGAAAAGAACAGACATCTCAAGGGTGCGTGACGATCATGGTGGTGTCAATTACAGGACTTGGTAGTGTGTGGCGCCGGCGGTTTGGCAAGGACCTCGACGACCCGAGACGGTTTGCGCGAGCTGCCTACTACAACACCACGGGCGTGCCGGTAGACGGAACGATCCGTACGCGTTCGAAGGTTGCCGGCCACGCGCGCTTCAACTCAACCGGCGGCTTCAACCCGAATTATCCGCTGCGGATAATCAATCGTGTGTTCGAGTGCGATGAGCCGTGTGTCTGGCAGGGGCAGAACAAGATCCTCTTCAAGCACATGCTTATGGCGCCGCGAGAACCGGATTGCTTCCTGGTTGTAGCGAAAGAAAGCGAAGTTGGCCGTATGCACATCGGAAACAGGGGGTGGAAGTCTGACGGCGGCCTTCTCATTTCATTTAGCGAATGCCGTGACCAACAGGAATGCATGTTGCTTTTGCCCGCGGACGGCTGGATACGGAGCGACGTCGGAACCTTTACTCTTCAGCCGCTGTCCGCGCGTCCTTGGTTCGCACGCTTGCAACTTACAACATCACTCAGTGCGCCATGCGCCGGCGGTTCGTTGTCATCCTGAGCCGACGGAAGGATCTCGCTCTGCGGCTTAGGAGAAGTTACTTGAGTAATGTCGCTCCAACACTCTATTGGGAGACTAACAATGCGTTACATCAAAGACTGCATCAGCTTGAACGCCGAGCACGACTACCCGCTGCTTTGTCAGGTCTTGCGCTCCGGCTTCGTGGCCCACGACCAATTGTTTGAGTTCATGCAGATTGGCAAGCACGAGTCGTGCCGCTCAACTTTCAACTGGAGAGCCCGGCGGCTCACCAAGTATGGCATGATCGCGCGGCATACGGTTCCATTTGTCGGCAGATCCTTCGTGTACTCCATTACGCCCACTGGAGCGCTCGAACTCGCGAGTGTCGGCGAACGATTCCTGGTCACGCCAAGCGAGGAGAGCCAGCCAGCGAGACAACCTCAGGTTGCCCACTCGCTCGAACTCAATAACATTCACCTCAGCCTTTTGCGCGCAGGTTTGCTGGTGCGATGGGTACCGGAGATCCAAGTACGCTCGAGGAATAGCATGATGAATTTCGCCAGCGCAAAGGACTACGACGCAATTGTGACCCTTCGACTGGCGGACCGAGACGTTACATTCGCGCTCGAATATGAGCGGAGTGCAAAGAGTGAGAGGCAGTATGCTGGCATTCGCAATAAGATCGAATCTGAAACAGATTTCGACAGGTTTTTATACCTCACGTCCAGTGAGGAAGTCCTGAGGTGTGTTTCCTGGCAGTTCCGGAACAGCAAGCGGTACATTTACTTCGGTCTGTTGGGAGACTGGTATCGTCGCATGCTCGACACAGAAGTCTTCGACTGGAACAACCACCAATACCTGCCGCTCCGCACCGCCCTAAGCAGCAATTCCTGCCCTGCACAGGCCCCGCCACCATCACTCTCTTAGGCGTTTTCCTTATTGTTTGGTTGTTTGTTGCTTCCTAGATCGCCGCTCGGAGGTATCTCTAACGAACTGAGGAGTAAAGGGTTGTTTTCTGACTATATACTGAAATCAGCCGTTTTTGTGCCGCAACCGACAGGTACGGGTGGACGAGATAAAAGTGGGTTTTTGCTTTTTGGGTTGATTTTCGCCCATGTATTGTAGTATTAAGACTACAATATGAAAAGGATCTCATCCGATTACCCAAACCTCCAGCAGCAACGTCAGCAGCTTCTCCAGCAACTCTCAGGCTTGCAAGAACTACGGCGCGGCTCGCTTACCGACCAATTTCTCATGGTTAAACGCAAGGACGGTTCGCGCGTCAAGCGCGGCCCTTATCCGCTACTGACCCGCAAGCACGGCCACAAGACTGTCTCCCTGCGCCTGACCGATCCCGCACTGGTGCCCTTGTATCGGCAACAGATTCAAGCTATGCGGCAGTTTGAAACCGTCGTGGACGGGTTAGTGCGGGTGGGCGAGCAACTCAGTGATTTAGCGGTGACCGAGGTGGTGCAAAAAAACTCCTGGTGGAACTGGAACAAGCCGCCGAGGTGCGTCGCCTCGCCGCCGCCCTGACAGCCAGGCAGACGCCTGATTTTGAAGCTTGGGAGAGCCTCCTGCTGCAAGCCGCCCGCCAAGGCGGGGCGGGAGTCCTGGGGACTTTGCTGAGTCACTGGCAGCAACACGCTCCCCGGGAGGTGATCCTCTGCAAGTGCGGCCAGCGCATGAGCAGTCGAGGCCGACGCGGCAAAGGGTTGTTAACGACCCTGGGCCGGGTACCCTTCGCGCGCTCCTTCTATAAATGCGAACCCTGTTCCCAGGGGCACTTTCCCGACGACGAGCGTTTGGACATCGTCCAAACAACCTATTCGCCCGGCGTGCGCCGACTCATGGCCCGTGCGGGTAGCCAATCCCAGTTTGAGCAGGCCGCCGAAGATTTGCGCTGCTACGCGGGGCTAACGGTGGAAGCGAGGGAAGTCGAGCGGGTGGCCGAAGAGGTGGGCCGCCAAGTCGAGCAGTGGCTCTCTGCGCAACAGGAACGGATCTTGCAAGCGGTCGGCACACCGGTGCCCACCCCTGCCTCCCAGGCCAAGTTCTATATCAGCTTCGACGGCACCGGTGTCCCGGTGCGTAAAAGCGAGTTGGTGGGACGGCGCGGCAAACAAGCGGATGGCTCGGCCCGCACCCGTGAAGCCAAGCTGGGCTGCGTGTTCACGCAAGTCGGCTTGGACAAAGAGGGCTGTCCTCAGCGCGACCCCAACTCAACCACCTATGTCGGGGCCATTGAATCCAGCACGCTCTTCGGCTGGCGCATGTACGCCGAGGCTCTGCGCCGGGGTCTGGAGCGGGCCAAGACGGTGGTCGTGCTGACCGACGGGGCTCGTTATAACCACACGATTATCGAAACCCATTTTCCCGATGCCGTGCATATCGTGGATTTGTTCCATGCCTATGAGCATTTGACAGCCCTCGCGCAGATTCTCTGGGGTCAGGAGGTCAAAGCTCCCAAAGCATGGCGGGATTTGCTGGAAGCGGGCGACATCAGCCGACTCATTCGCAAAGCCGGCAAACAACTGCCCGCCTCGGCTCAAAGCAAAAAATCGATGCTCACACAATTGCGCTACTTCGAGAAAAACGCGCCCCAGATGCGCTATGCCGAATATCGTGAAAAGAAGTTCTTTGTTGGCTCGGGTGTGGTCGAGGCAGGCTGCCGCACGGTAATCGGTGAGCGCCTCAAACAATCTGGAATGCGCTGGTCCGTATGCGGAGCCAATGCCATCATCGCCCTGCGCTGTTGCATTCTCTCCGGTCGATTTGAAGACTTTTGGGCCTCTCGCACCCCCTAGCCCCCACTTTTATCTCGTCCACCCGACAGGTACTGAAAAGACAGGTTGCACGAGGTTGTGGCACGGCTGGTGCGCTCGCGACCGAGCGGTTTTTTGCAGCAGCGTGGCCCCTGTCGTTGTGGTGTGGCGATCGATTTGCGATGTTCTCGTCTGTGCAGCGCATTGGATGGTCAGGCGCGCAGCGTTGTGTGGATTGTCCGCTGCGCACAAGCGCTCGTTGGGAACGGAGCGTGTGCACATGCTGTGTAGGAACCATACTAGTTGGTGCACGTGTACACGCTGTTGGCGTGTGAAGCGATGTGAAGTGATGCTTGGAAGTCCAGGCTGGTCGATTGCCGTATGAAACTTCTCTGCCTTATTTCGATTGTGTTGCTGGCTGTCGTTGCACAGCCTGGTGGCCTGGAGCAGCCGCAGGAACTCCTGACCAAAGGCCAAGTGATGGACTGCGTGAAGGCAGAAATGAAACTCCCGGAGTTGTTCACGCTAAACCATGAGCGTGGAATCAATTTTGTGTGGAGCGACAAATACCTCCTGGCCCTGTGCACGGCAGGCGCGAAGGAGCGGTCATTCAGGCATTGCGCGCCACCCGGCCCAAGCCGCTGAGCAACGAGCAAGTATTGTATTGTGTCGGCGTCATTAGGTTGGTGGCGTTTACGAGTGCGCAAGTCTACGAAACCTTAAGGACCTCCGCTCCTGCGTTTCTTCATGACTCAGTCAAAGTCCGCTTGAAATGCATTTCGCTACGATCCTTCGGAGAGTGGAGAATCAAGACTAGTCTCAGGAGGAGTTAGTAGTGCTCTTCGTCACCGTCTGGGACCCATTCGGTAACCCACCCTGCGTGAAATGGATGATGTCCGAATAGATCGTGGAGCATTGTTAACGTCTGTCGTCACAGCTTCGAACAACAAGGAATGTCCTTCTGACTGTAAGCAAGTTGAAACCTTACCCAATAGGAGGTGAACATGAGACTCTTCGAATTGTTGCCTCATCTGGATCTGCCCGGCCAGCACAGCCTGACCGGCGCTCTACCCATTGATCTGATGGTGAAGCACACGCTGGCACGCCTGGAACAGCAACCCAGTAGTCGGTGGCGCGATGCCATCCGAGACTTGAACAGTGGCTGCGCGGTTCGCATGGAAATCAGCCTTGAAGAGCTGGCCCTGCTACTTGAAAGGGTTGACTACTCAAGTGGTCGACTTGAAGACATCGAAGCGATGAGGTTCTGGAACCACCTGCAAGCCTCGAGCGAGTTCCTTGAGGCGCTTGGCTACGAGTGGACAAACCAGTTCGGGTTCGACTGCCACGAGTCCTTCACCCTTGCCTGGTTTGTTCCGGAAGCTATGGTTGGGTACCTCGCGTGGCTGGCTCGGTCCTCGCGGTCAGTGGCCTGGCTCCCTGAAGAGCTACGCTACCTCGACCCTGGGCGCAAACTCGTTGATGTTGCCAGCCGCCTAATGAGCGAGTTGGCGACGCACGTGAACCAAACGGCTTAACATCCAGGTCTCCTCGCTCTGCATCCGGAGCATCACCCGCCTCACCTATCCGAAACTTTCACATCTCTTTTCGCCAAACTGGAGCCCGATGTCGTAGATCACCACCCGTGTGTCGGTTAGGATCGAAGCCGGGCCTGCATTCGGAGAGCAGGTTCGGTGGAAGAGTTCCGACTTGGTATCACCCTGCCATCACTCCTGACCTGCGACGCGGTGTGCCGACTAAACCATACTTGAAAAGGAGGAGTACATATGATCATTGGTGTCACGCATGACAATGACGGCCGTGTAGTCCAGCGGCTGTCCGTATCCACAAAGGTCTCGATCGGGCTACCACCCAATGGAGATCGCAACCACCCTACTAAGCTCGACCACTTCGTCTTCCTGCGCAAGAAGAAGACGGCCAACCGGGTCGAGTGGGAGATTGACCCGGAACTGACCAAGCATTACGGTGAGCAGTGCCGGGATCTTCACATTATGTTGATTGACGACGATATCGAGAACGTCTTCCCCAGCTCCTACGCTTGGTGGACGGCCACTGAGCGGAAGTGCTGGGGTGACGGCGTCTCGGCTACCCGGCGCACGGCTGAGAAGCCTGGTGGGCAGCCGTGGACTTCGTGTGGTAGCGGATGCCCGGAGCTTGCGAGCGGGCTGTGCAAACCGGGTGGAGATCTGCGCTTCGTGCTGGCGGACTTCCCGCGACTGGGGAGTGTCTGTCGCATCCACACCTGCTCATACCGATCCATCCGCCAGATCCACTCCGCTTTGCAGGAGATCCAGACTTTCACAGGTGGGCGCTTGGCCGGCATTACCGCCAAGCTGACGGTTCGCCCGGAGGAGGCCACCTACTTCGACCGCAAAGAGAAGCGGAAGAAGACTTCATCCATCTGGGCGCTGAGTCTCGAGGTCGAAGGTGACGACATGCGGAAACTCATCACTAATCTGACGGAGAATGCCCGGCTGTTCGCCGAGACTCGGAAGCTGCTCGGGTCAGGCGGCAAGGTCTTGGAGGTCGTTGAGGACGAGCAAGAGCAGGCGCCGGAGGTCGCAACGGAGTTCTATCCGGCGTCGGCAAATGGCACTTCGGCCGGGGAAGGCGCCCTGGCAGTGTCTCCTTCCGATACGATTCCTGCCGCAACCGCGCCGCAGCCGACCACGAAGCCTTTGCCTCCCGAAAGCAGTTCTGCCCCGAAAGGTGGGAACGGATCCGTCAAGCCACCGGTGGAAGGGGCCACGGCGTCGAAGCTGATGGCGAAGCCTTCGCTCCCTGCAACCAACGCGACCCCGAATGGTGGGAATAGATCTGCCACGCCACCCGCCGAGGGGGCTGCCTCGCCTCCTGCGCACAACAATGGTAACGGGTCAGCGACAGGTTCCGGCTTCAACCAGCTCCGCAACGAGTTCCTGACAGTGGCACGCCGCGTGGCCACAACCAAGAAGCAACCCATCGCCGAAGTGGTGGAATGGGCGAGCGGCGGCGCATTCAAGTACGGTGATGTCGGCCGCATGACCGAAGCGGATCTTCCGAAGCTGCGCACAGCCAC
>Ga0315282_10008626_pt1 | contig 16453 bp, 20 predicted proteins | sample YL17G07_20_MG_FD_203693 | JGI IMG/M metagenome (GOLD analysis project Ga0315282, IMG submission 203693) | Sediment microbial communities from Yellowstone Lake, YNP, Wyoming, USA - YL17G07_20 | ecosystem: Environmental > Aquatic > Freshwater > Lake > Sediment | place: USA: Wyoming | collected...
TGAGGTGCGCTCGGCTCATTTCCCGCAAGATTGCTTCGGCCAGTTCGGCCTTTCTTGGGTTGAATGGGAAGAGTATGCTGCAGAATACCTTCAAGTCGCCGATGCTGGTTCGATCGGCTTCGATCTTGGGAGTGGCGAAGCCGTGCTTCTTCATGTACTCGGCCCAGTATTCCTTGTCCTTGGTGGTCTCAGGAATCGACATCCGCAATTACCCCATAGTATAGAATGGTGCCCAGTTGCATAAGCGTTCCCACATGGGGTAAATGGGCGGGTGGGTGCATCAAATGATCCAGATTACGCGTTGAAGCTCGCACTGGAGTCGTTGAATTACCCCATTTCAGATAATATCGCCTGATTTGTGACGGAGGGGCTTCCCAACTTTTTTGAGGTTGGACGCCCGTTGATCGTAGACATCGAGCGAGGGAATCCTGTGCCCAGAGTAATACACTTCGAGATTCCTGCAGACGATCCAGGTCGAGCAGTGAAGTTCTACGAGAAAGTGTTCGGTTGGAAGATCGGCAAATGGGGCCCGATCGATTACTGGCTCGCCACCACAGGGCCAGACAACGAGCCGGGTATCAATGGCGCGATCATAACCAAGGAGACTCAGCGAACCACAGTCAATACGATCGATGTTTCATCGGTCGACGAATATGCTAAGAAGATCGTTGACGCTGGAGGCAAGGTTCTCACACCAAGGACAGCAATTCCGGGCGTAGGATACTTCAGCTACTGCGTCGATACGGAAGGAAATGTCTTCGGAATCATGGAGAACGACCCCAAGGCCAGTTAGGTCAGCTAGCAGCAATCGCGAAGGACTTGCACTAGCATCAGGGGCGCACTCCAATTTCTTGGAGTGTCAAGAATCATTGCGAAAAATGGAACGCCTGAACCCGCATTCGTCTAGCGCAGCCCGGAGATTCTTCGGCCCAGCCAGGACACGGTTCTCTTGTATGGCAAGTCAAGTCTTCTCCCGCTTCCCTGACCTTTCTTCGCCACATGAATGAGCAGCCGGTTCCTCTTCACGAACCAATCCTCTATGTGGTACGTGTTGTCAAGGTTTGCAAATGACATGATGCGCCTTAGTTCAGATAACACGACCGAGCGAAAGTGATCCCGGTCAGCCAGATAGGCGAAATATCCCACAGCGCCCATGAAGAGCACCGGTGAAACAGCCATCCGTCCCAAGAAGACCAGACGACGACCAGACATCAGACTATTCCTGGGAGTCCTCTCGAACACACAGACTGGGACTCGACGTGGAGCCCACAGCATTTCACGAAGCTGCATTCGGAAGCCTAGATAGGTAGATGATGTCTGTAATCTTAAGTTCTACTGCGGTTGCCGATAGTCTACTCATGCTTTTGCCGGTTCCGAGGGTTTTGCTATAATCTCCTTTACGAAGAGATCAAAGAAGTTGTTCGAGTGAGCAGGCCGAATAACCAGCGCTGTATCCGCTCCTTCGCCGGTCCCAGCGATGGCGATAACGGGTCGGTCCACAGGAATCTCTCCGGCGTCTGCCGCCATGACAGTGATCTCCATGCACACTTTTGTTCCATCACCGAACAATCTCAGGGTATCGGCCATCAACTCCAAGGGACCTATGGTGTTGCGTCTGGCTCTAATTGCTCGCTCGATGCCTGAGAACGCATGTCCGGCCGTCACGATCCGAGCACCTGACGCAAGAATCGCCTTCTCGTTCTCAGCCGTCATCTGCTGAGCTCCAGGAGTCCGGAAGCCGGTGTGGTGGCGGACCACGATCACCCTGAATCCTCTGAAGATCTGGCACGCCTTCACGCCTGTCCGACCAGTCGTTGAGGCGACAACTACGTCACGGATTTCCAATAATTCCGCTCTCTCCTTTGCGCGTAGGAAAGTGGTCTCCGTGTTAGCCTCGCCCTGACTTCCGTAATAGGTCACTGTATTGTCTTTCAACGACGTCATATCCCTCGTCTTGACCAGTCATTCTCAGAGGTTCCATTCACGATAACTCTTTCGGGGCGCCGTGCTGTAATCACCGGCAGTAACGAATCGAGCAAGCCTTGTCGAGCTGACTCGTGTGCCGAGTCTAGAATGTCGCCAGCTTGCACGTCCTTGCGACAACCGCGGCAAGGTTCTTGAATCACCACATGCTCCTTGCATGCCATTGTCGTGGAGGGAAGGTCCGGTGAATCAAACAAAGAGTCGCCTCTCTCTTTCCAAGCTGTCCAAGAAGAGACTCCTTGATCTCTTCCACTTCCAGATTCGGAACATCTGGCGCGTGGACGGTTTGTATTTCCTAGGTATTGAGAAGGAATTCGGCACCCAAGCTGCTTCAACGATCGACGAGGAATGTTGGAGGGCGATGGGGACTCTTGAAGCTCGCCAGCTCAAAGAGATTCTTCACACAAAGGAGTGGTCCGTATCCAAGATCATGGAGGCCTTGGAACTGACAAGCTGGGCGCTCGACCAGCGGGACAAGAAAGTGCAAGTGCAGAAAGATCACGCGCTTTTCCGAGTTGTGAATTGCAGCACTCAGCTCACCAGGATTCGGAAGGGCCTGACAGAGTTTCCCTGCAAACCCGTAAGGGAAGGCTACCTGAGAGCGTTCGTTCATGAGCTGAATCCAAGTGTCACCGTCACATGCAATATCTGCCCGCCCGGCGCACATCCCGAGGACGCTTGGTGTGAGTGGAGATTCTCGAAGTCGGCGTGAGCTCTTCGCACGACCAGCGCGTGACTTGCCAGACAGATGGGATTCTTCGTTGTTGACGAGTCGAGTTGCGGCGAATTCTGGGACTATATAGAAAATGAGATTGCGCGCGCTTAATATGTAGCTTTTCACGTAGACGGCGGAAAGTTGTAGGAGCCCCAGAATTGCTTCATGAAGTGAGGTGGCATGGACGCGCTGGGCAAGGCGTGATCACGTCCAGCAGGTTGCTTGCTCAGGCTGCTCTCCTTGAGGGCAAACATGTGCAAGCGTTTCCGGAATTTGGGCCCGAGCGATTGGGAGCTCCTATTTCGGGATTCACGAGAATAAGTGACGAAGTCATAGATACAAGAAGCCAGATCTACAATCCAGGATTCGTTGTCGTTCTGGACCCGTCGCTTCTTGCGACAGTAAATGTGACCAGGGGCCTCTTGGAGAATGGAAAAGTCATCCTCAATTCCCCTAAGCGTTCAAGCGACATGGCGTCAAAACTCTCATTGGACGAGGGCCGAGTTCGGACAATCGATGCCACGCATCTCGCGATGGAGATTGCCGGACGACCAATCGTCAATACGGCAATGCTTGGTGCACTTGCAAAAGTCGCACCGCTCGTAGCGCTAGGCTCAATCGAGAAGGCACTCAAGGATCGTTTTGCCGGAAGCCTGGGCGAGAAGAATGTCGAGTTGATACGTCGTGTCTATGAGATGGTGGAGTGAGGAATGAGCGCAGAGGAAGAGAAGCCTGGATGGGGCTCGCTGCCGATTGGAGCAGTACTTTTGACTCCAGGGGCCGCCGAACGAAACAAGACCGGAACTTGGCGAGTCAAGCGCCCGATGTTGGATGAGAAGAAGTGTACAAACTGTCTGATCTGCTGGATCTACTGTCCCGAGCCAGCAATCGCGCGTGGGACTAAGACGATCCAGTTCGCCTATGATTACTGCAAGGGATGCGGAATCTGTGCGACGGAGTGCCCGATGAAGGCCATTACGATGACGGAGGAGAGTTGAGTTGACAAAGACCATTTCGCAGAAGATCATTGGAATGAACGGTGATGAAGCTGTTGCCTTCGCGGCCAAACAAGCGCAAGTGGACGTCGTTGCGGCCTATCCGATTACTCCCCAGACGATCATAGTCGAACGATTCAGCGACTACGTAGCGAACGGGGAAGTCGACACGCAGTATGTCTGCGTTGAGTCAGAGCATTCGGCACTCTCGGCGTGCGTCGGATCCAGTCTAGCTGGATCACGAGTCTTCACCGCGACGTCGAGCCAAGGCTTGGCGCTGATGCATGAGGTGCTCTACCTTGCCTCAGGCCTGCGCACTCCAATTGTGATGGCGGTGGCTAACAGGGCCCTTTCCGCGCCGATCAACATACACAATGACCACTCGGACATGATGGGTTCGAGGGACTGCGGCTGGATCCAGATATACGCGGAAAACGCGCAAGAGTCATACGACTGGACCCTTCAGGCCTTCAGGATCGCAGAGGACCACAAAGTCTCACTTCCGGTGACTGTGAACCTAGACGGATTCACCATCTCTCATGCAATGGAAGGTGTCTCCGTGCTCGAAGAAGACGAAGTCACCAGGTTTCTGGGAAGGAGGACCCCAATGTACAAGTTGGATATCGCGAAGCCTATGACTTTCGGGGCTCTGACGCTTCCTGACTACTACTCAGAGTTCAAGCAGCAACAGGTCGAGGCGATGAAGAATGCTCCCCCGGTCATAACCTCAGTCGCGAACGAATTCAACAGAATCTCGGGCAGACAGTACTCCAACCTTTCTGGTTTCAATATGAGTGACGCCGATGCAGCAGTAGTATGCATGGGTAGCGTCGCCGGGACAGCTCGGACTGTTGCGACAAAGCTGAGAAAACAAGGCAAGCGCGTAGGTGTTCTCAAACTCTGGCAGTACAGGCCTTTCCCGACACAGGAAGTGGCGAGAGCGTTGTCGAAGGTCAAAAGTGTCGGCGTTATTGATCGAGCCGTATCATTCGGGGCACCCTATGGTGCGCTGTGTAGCGACATCGCCTCAACCAAAGTGCTCACGGGAATCCAAACCAAGATCTTCAACGTCATATGCGGTCTGGGTGGGAGAGACATCAAACCAGCCGACATCGAAGGCATATTCGAAAGAGCCCTTCGACATGCGGAAGGGGCGCCAATTGATGACCCGTCAACGCTATTGGGGGTGCGACCTTAATGGTCACGTTGAAGGAGCTTTCCACTCAGGAGCTGTTCGGACCCGGCCACAGGATGTGCACGGGATGCGGCCCCGCAACAATGGCACGCATCACAATGAAGGCACTACAGAAACCAGCCATCGTAGTGAACGCCACCGGCTGCCTCGAAGTCGCGAGCACAATCTACCCTGATACCGCTTGGAAGGTTCCTTGGGTCCACACACTTTTCGAGAATACTGCAGCGGTAGCGTCAGGAATCGAAGCATCCTTGCGAAAAGAGGGAAAGGCCGACGCTGTAGACATAGTCGCATTTGGTGGAGACGGAGGCACTTTCGACATTGGGCTCCAGGCTCTCTCAGGCGCCTTGGAGAGAAAGCACGACTTCACCTACATATGCTACGACAACGAAGCCTACATGAACACGGGAATACAACGGTCTGGCGCAACACCATACGGGGCCGCCACAACAACTACGCCCGCAGGTTCGAAGATCCCCGGCAAGACAGATGCCAAGAAGGACCTAATTGGAATCTGTATTGCCCATGGCGTCGAATTTGCGGCGACAGCGTCTATCGCATTCTGGAACGATTACATAACAAAAGTCCGGCGAGCGACAGCCGTCAAAGGGCCGGCAGTAATACATGTACTGGCACCATGCCCCCTTGGGTGGCGATTTGAGACCAGCCAGACGATCAAGCTTGCCAAGCTCGCTGTTCAGACGAGGTACTTCCCGCTATACGAGGTTGAAAACGGGAACTACAAGCTCAGCATGAAGATACCGAAACCAACCCCACTTGAGGAATTCCTCAAGCCACAGGGACGATTCAGGCACCTGTTCGCGCCCCAATTCGCCGAGGCCCTTGAGGAGCTGAAGAGGCAAGTTGAGAGCAACTGGAATAGAGTTGCTCGGCTGTGCGGTGAAATACCCGTTCAGGCCTCTCCATCCCAGGGCCAGCCCCCTAGCTAGCCAGCGCAATTGAAACGATTATATGGAATTCACCTGTGATAGGGCCGCTTGAAGCTGAAGCCGATGCGCGCAAAGCAAATCGTTGCTGTCATTGTGCTGCTGGCAGTGGTGTTTCTCATAATCGTTCCACCGCTCCTGAATGGCGGCGTGAAAGTGACCTTGTCTTCGACAACCTCTGTTCGTGCAGACCACCTTTACGTAACGATCGGGGAAATCAGTGCACAGAGAGCAGACCTTAGCGGTTCATCGGCTTGGCAGCCCATATCCAACCAGTCGACTGTTTTGGATCTCACACTGGCAAACATGAGCGAGACAGTCGCCTTGGGCACTCTGCCTCTCGGGCAGTACGAGACAGTAAGGGTGATGGTAACGAACGCGACAGCGATAATCAACGGCACTTCACAGAAAGTCCAGCTCGAATCGCGGGTCTTCACAATCCCGGTCTCGTTCCTAACACAATTCGGTACGAGCACAGTCATCATGCTCAAGGTCTCTCCGGAGGTTCAGGAAACCGCCGACGGGGTGAACCTGAAATTGTCCTTCACGGGTGTCCCTGCAAACGCATCGCCATGACGCCTTGTGCCCCGAAACCTACAAGTCTCTGATGGAACAGTCCATTTGCAAGGTGGCAAATGAACGTTGGGCATACTGGGAAAAGACAAGCTTGTCGAACTCGTCAACTCCTTCAAGTGCGTTCACCCATTTGATTTCAGTCTCCTAGATGGTGACGGATACGTTCTGACAGTGAAAGACGAGACGACCTTGCACTACTTGGAGCACAAGAATCTGATTTCTCATGAAGTAGTCTTTACTCCACCGAACTATGTGGCTCACCTCACCGCCAAGAGTCGGTATGGAAGACTGGGACTATCGTTCCTGAACGCGGCTAAAGTTCACAGTGGCTTCGTGGGACGATTGGCGCTTGAGCTGGTGAATCTGAGCAACGACCGCACGCCAATAACCATCAAGCGGGGCGAACCCCTGATGCACATAGAATTCATCACCAGAGATGGCGAGCCATCGCCGTACCAGGGACCATACATGTTCCAATACATGAGTGACGACGAGGCGACGCTGTACAGACAGATGCTACGGAAGGACTTCCCAAGTCTCTTCGATGAAGATGTACTTGGCCGGATGGTCCGAGACCGTATAGGTTCCTAGGAGAATTACTTCCGTCTTCGAGGCAGTTGCTTTCGCCGCGATCTATAGGTCAAGCTGGCACCCACGGCGATCACCAAAGTGACCAGAACCATCACAAACATCAGCAACGGTTCGAGGCCGCTGGAAACGTCGATACTTATGATATCCGCCTGTGCCTGAGCCAGGCCGGCAACGGACAACGTGGCGTTGTACTTGTAGAAGGCATGCGCGGTGAATTGTGCGCCCTCGATGGGAACGACTGTCATCGTTAGATCCTCAGGAGGAGCAAGATCGTAGCTCCATACCGTCGAGCTTCTGGTGACGTCGTATGCGTTTTTCCAATTCGCGATCGGCGGTAGAATGTTACTGAAGTCAAGAAGCACCAAGTTCCCTGCAGCCTCGGCAGCGAGTGGACCCTCAGTGTCTGCTTCGCCGGTTAGATACATGACTGACTGGATCGTCTCGTTCAGAGGGGCCTTCGCGAAGTCCACGTACTTCTCAAACATGGGTTTGATGTATGTCCCTCCTATCAGGTTGTAGCTCACGTTTCCAACCCCAAGGTCATCAGACACTTTGAAGCGAACCCACGAGCAGTTGACATTCAAGAGGTTACCACTTTGGGAGGCAACTCCGGTGACATCGAATCGAATTGAGACATTTATCCAGTCGCTGCCAGATCTTAGCTCACCTGAAAGCGAGGAGATCGAAATGTTGTCAGCTTTGCTCTTGAGGCTCTTCTCTATCGCGGATGATAGATCCTGAGCTGCCGCATCTGTGAATTTCTCGCTAACGCTTGGTATTGCAGTGGCATTCTCATAGACTTGGAGGGACAGTTCAACGGACACCTTCCCGTCATGAATCGTGTAGTTCACTGACGAGGCGTGTGCAGTAGCGGCTGACCAGGAGAACGCCAAGACTGTGAGCAAGCAGATTGAGAGGACTGTTTGTCGTTGCATGGACGAATCTCCGTGGCTTTTGTGCGGTGTGGCGCACCCATTGATCATGTGGATATATAAGGTTCAGCCGCTTCGCGCAGAGGAGATCTTGCTGAATCTTACCGTATCTTAGTGCCGGGTGGAACGTTTTCGGTCAGAGTGAGCCAGACCGGCTTGCCATGGTTGTCGGCTGCCAATAGCATGCATTCCGATCTCACTCCGGCTACGGTTCTCGGCTCCATGTTTGCAACGGCTGCTACTAGCTTACCGTCAAGATCACTTGGTTTGTAGTATTCGGCGCCACCTAGGATTGCGTGGACAGTTCGATCGCCCAAGTCCACTTTGGCTTTCATGATCTTCTTCATTCCAGGTATGTTCTCCACAGCAACCAGTTTTGCCACGCGGATATCCAGTCGCTCGAAGTCCTTGAACGTGATACTCAATCGCCTCATCCTCCGAGCAGTCTGATGATCTCCTTTGCTACCGTGACGCTCTCCAGTCGCTGGCATTCTTGTGTCTGAGCGCCAACGTGTGGAGTACAGACAGAACGACCGTCTTTCATTGCGACAATTTCTTTCTCCCAGTCTTCTTTCGGTGGCTCATCATGGAAGACATCAAGTCCGACGCCACCGATTCTCCCCTCCTTGAGAGATTCAAGCAAAGCTCTTCCGTCGACGATATCACCTCGAGATGTGTTGATCAGTATGGCGCCCTGTTTCATACGTCGAATCCTAGACCTGTCCATTAGGTGATGAGTGGAGGGAAGGTATGGAACATGAATTGTCACGATGTCAGCTCTTTCAACTAGAGAGTCGAGATCTCTGGAGATCTCGAATCCGAGTTCCTTCGCCTTGCTCGTTAGATCAACTACGTCATATCCAATGACTTTCATTCCGAATCCTTGATTCGCAATTCGAGCCACCTCGGCTCCGATGCGGCCGCCGGCTCCAACGACTCCGAGCGTTCTTCCATGGAGTTCGCGTCCCATCAACTGGCTCTTCGTCCACTGTGCCTGTTTCATTGCTTGATCTGCAATCGGAATCTGTCGGAGCAGCGAGATCGTCAAGCCTATCGCGAGTTCAGCTACGCTCGTGACAGGGGCACCGGGTGTAGAAATGACAGTGATTCCACGCTTCTTCGCAGCTTCGAGGTCAATATTGTCGAGTCCAACCCCTGATCGAGCGATAGCTTTCAACAAAGGAGCAGCGGCTATGACTTCTGCCGTAATCTTGGTTCTTCCTCTGACCACAAGCACATTGAAGTTCTTGGCATCCGCCAGAAGTTCCTCTCTGGTTACCTTAGGCTTCTCAACAACATCGTAACCCGCTTCTCGCAGGAGCTTCACGCCATCTTGGTGAATAGCATCGCAGATCATGATTCTGAATTGCAAGGGTAAGACCTTGTCAAGGATAATCTGCTTGCTGTAATATCGTTTTCCGCATCCAGCGGAGATGGGCAACTAGGTTCTCATGAAGCGGTCCTTGAGCTACTCTCAGAAGTCGACAAAAGCCCTCGCGTCAGACTGCCTCGATCCCAGAACATGCTACGTTCATGAACCTACGCCATGGGATATTCTGAAGGCTTAAGTTTGTGCACGGCCGTCCGTGTCTGTTCAGGGTTGGTTCGAAGATGAGTCAAGGCAAGGTTTCTCCCCCTTTGGTTCTCGTCAACTTCAAATGCTATCTCGAAGCGACGGGAGACAGGGCGGTTCAGCTGGCAAAATACGCAGAGCAGGTGAGCAAGAAGTTCGACGTGACGGTGGCAGTTGCTCCTCAGACGGCAGATCTCAGGCTCGTCTCGCAACAGACCAAGATCCCAGTATTTGCTCAACACATCGATCCGATCAAGCCCGGATCCGGTACCGGCCATGTACTCGCTGAATCGGTGCTTGAGGCAGGCGCCTGTGGGGTCCTCATCAACCATTCCGAGCGAAGACTTGAAGCCGGGATAATCGAGGACACCGTTACAAGAGCTAGAGGCCTCAAACTCACAACCGTGGTTTGCGCGAACACATCTGCAATCGCCGCCGCAGTTGCATCGCTCGGTCCCGACATGATAGCCGTGGAACCGCCAGAACTCATCGGGAGCGGAATAGCTGTCTCCAAAGCCAAGCCAGAGATCATTACCGACACTGTCTCAAGAATCAGAAGAATCAACAGCGATGTCGTTATACTCACCGGTGCGGGCATCACCTCCGGAGAAGATGTCAAGGAAGCGCTTCGTCTCGGCACTCAAGGAGTCCTTGTGGCAAGCGGGATCGTCAAGGCGAAAAATCAGGCAGCCGCGATCGAAGACTTGGCTGGAGCCTGCCGACAAGTCGGCAAGTAATCCAGCCTAATCGAAATTGCCGAAATAGTTGTTTACTTATCTAGGGTAGGCATCAAAATGTGTGATCGCTCGGATGTGGCGTAAGTGCAATTTCAGCAGATCCTAGAAGAGAAGCGAAAGGTCGTCAACGAGCGCATAGACGAGATCCTCTCATCTGGGTTCGAGCAGAACGAGGCAAGCGAACTCGTCAGATACACGTTCAAGACTGGAGGCAAACGCCTGAGGCCCACAATGGTTCTGCTTGCCACAGAGGCCGTTGGAGGACAGGAAAAGCCGGCGGTGAATGCGGCAGTTGCCGTGGAGTTCGTGCACGCGGCATCGTTGATCTTCGACGACCTTATTGACAAGGACAGAGTGCGAAGGAGCGCACCTACTCTGAACGTTGCGTTCAACAACGACAGAGCGATCAGCGCGGCGCTTTTTCTGGCGTCAAAGGGCATACAAGTTCTATCGGACTACAAAGACCCCAAGGTCATGAAGATGATCGGATGGGGTCTCGTCGACCTCAGCCAAGGCGAGATACTCGACGTCATCTCTGAGATCGCAATAGATGTCAAGCATTACCTCAACATCGCAGACCTGAAGACAGGAGCACTTTTCGGTGCATCCGCCGGAATAGGCGGCCTCATTGGCGGCGGATCTCCAGAGGAAGTCAGCGCCTTGTACAGCTATGGAAGAGCGGTCGGTGTCGCTTTCCAAATCCGAGACGACATAATGGACCTAACTGGCAGTGGTAACTCTTCCAAGCAAGAACGGGCTAATTTGGTGCTAGCTCACTACTTAGGGGACACAGCACGACAGGATCGCGTGGCTCAGATGTTGGATCACAACGGGAACAAGAGTGACTCAACTGACGCATTACGTCAGAAAGCCGTGGATTTCGCAAGGCGCGCGTCAGCGGAATATGTTCAGAAAGCGAAGTCTGAGATCGCGGTTCTGAGGGGCGGCGACGGAAAGGCAGCGCTGGAAGAGCTTGCTACTTTCGCACTAGAGCGACAGGCTTGATTTGCCACTAATCTTCGGAGAAGTTTTCGCTTCCGCAGACCTTGCATTTCCACTTGTAGACGATCTTTCCGTTCTTCAGAAGCAGTTCAACGTCCGTGGCGTACTGTTGCTTGCACTTTGGACACCACATGTGCGTCATTCCGGGCGATTTCCACGTCATGGGAGTTTCATCCAGTCTGAATTGTGATCAGCCAGTGACTCAACGAACCATGCCTGAGCCGACATCTCGTTCAACTGATTTGAGCAGTACGCTTTATATTGGTACCGGTAAGTGACCTCACCGTCTGCCGACGACTTCGCTGAGGAAGAGTCGCATGGGGCTTGATGTTTGGAGTCTCGTCGTATTATTCGAGGCCGTCGTCTTCCTCGTCGCGTTTCCGCTCCTGGTTTTCGGTTGGCTGATGGGTGCTAAAGGAAAGAACCCGATTAGGGACGCACCTTTCGAATCCGGCCAGACTCACTTGGGTGAAGCAAGGCAACGCTACATGATGCAATACTACCCGTATCTGATCATGTTCATTGTCTTCGATGTCGTCGCTATGTTTCTCTTCACCTGGGGGCTGGCGTTTTCGAGTGTATCATCAAGCCAGAACTACCTGTTTCTCATTTTCATAGCGATTCTCGTTGCGCCGTTGGGTTACGCCTCACATCTCGCGGGAAAGCGGGAGTTCTGGTGACCTCGTTGCAAGCAGCGCCAGCACTTCAAGAGATCATTAGTCTTCTCCTGAGGATCATTACTTCACGGACTTTTCTCCAGATAGTCTTCTTCCCAGGTTTCCTGAATGTGATGCTGAGCGCTGCTCTTCTGACTTGGCTGGAAAGAAAAGTGATTGCTCGGGTCCAGCTGAGAATAGGGCCCTTGTACGCGGGCCCCTCGGGCGTGCTCCAACCCATAGCGGACGGCGTCAAATTGATCTTCAAAGAGGCGATTTTTCCCGAACTCGCTGACGCGAGACTTCTCATGCTCTGTGCGCTCGGCCTGATGATGCTCGCTTTTGCGCCTGCGGTGGCCATCCCGTTTGGCGAGGGTTTCGTGATAGCAGACATGGACGTGGGTCTAGTTTACGTTTTCGCAGTCATGTCTTTGTTTCCGAGTGTTATCCTCCTGATTGGTTGGGGGAGCAACAGCAAGTACTCGTTTCTAGGCGGCTTACGATCCCTATTCCAACAGGTCGCCTACGAGATTCCGATGTGGTTCTCGGTCCTCGGCATAGTCATGCTTACCGGTACACTGAACCTTACCAAGATCGTTGAGGCCCAACAGAGGCTATGGTTCATTGTGCCACAAGTATTGGGCTTCGCAGTCTTCTTCGCGGCTGCACTGGCCGAGCTTGAGAGGACCCCTTTCGACTTGCCTGGGGCTGAGACTGAGCTCGTCATGGGATGGATGACTGAGCTCAGCGGCGTCCCTTTCATGTTAGGTTTCCTTGCAATGTACACCAAGCTGTACGTGATGTCGGCAATGATCACTACGCTCTTTCTTGGGGGATGGTCCGGCCCCGGCCTTCTGCCTCAGCCTGTCTGGTTTCTTCTGAAGACATTTGCTGTCGCAAGCGTGATAGTTGTGATCCGAGGTACTTTTCCCAGAGTCCGAGTTGACATCCTGCTCCGGACAGGTTGGACTAGGTTGCTGCTGCTAGCGCTCGCAAACATCTTCGTTACCGTGGCGTTGATCTCACTTGGGCTAGACTGGGTTTGGAGGATCTAGGATGCCCGACATTGCCTTCCTCGCCCTCAGCGGTCTGGTGATCGTGTCAGCTATCTTTGCACTTGAAGCTAGAGAGTTGATTTATGGCGCGGTCGGGCTTGCTTTCTCACTGATCGGCGTGGCCGGTCTGTTCATTCTCTTAGGCGCTGAGTACCTCGCGATGTTCCAGGTGTCCGTATACGTAGGTGCAGTCGTGGTCTTGATCCTGTTCACGATCATGCTGGTTCGTAGAGAGTCCGGTAGGATATTGGAAGAGGAAGAACCGGGCCGGCTTGGCCGTGCGGGTATACTTGTCGCTGGCTTGGTCGCTCTCGCAGTGGCAGGGGCCGTTCTCGTACTTGTGCCGACCTACTTGGAAGCGCCAGAGTTCTACCGGGTCCCATTGCGAGAACTCGGCCGCCTCTTGGCATCGTCCTACGCAGTTGCGCTCGTGATCCTTGGACTTCTGGTCGGGGCCACAGTTGTTGGTGGTCTGACTTTGGTCAGAGTAGAGCGGGAGGAGAAAACTAGTGGAGCCACTCAGTAGCTACATCATCCTCTCGTCGGCACTGCTTGGAATCGGCATCTATGGCTTGGTCTCCAAGAGGAACGCCATTCGTCTACTCTTCTCTGTAGAGCTAATTGTGAACGCGGCAAACATCAACTTCGTTGCATTTGCAAGATACGCTAACCCGCCGATGTTGACTGGTTGGAACATCGTCTTCTTCTCGATCGCCGCGGCCGCTATGGAGGCAACAGTGGGCTTGGCCTTGATACTTGTGGCGTTCAGACTCAACGGCACAATTGACGTGCGAAAACTCAACCGTCTAAGAGGATAATACTTGTTCCCTTTGCTTATCACAAGTGTCCTTCTCCCCTTGGTGATCGCACCTGTAGTGTGGGTTCTCTCGCGACGTTTCGGTGCACACGTCGGATGGATTGCAGCCATCCCATTGGCGATCTCGACGCTAGTGGCGATGTTCTCGGGTTGGCTTGGAACTGTGGTTGAGGCGTTTCGATGGGAGCCGATCGGTTACTTTGGCTTCAGAGCTGATGGGCTGAGCATACCGATTCTCTTCACTGTCAGCCTACTATGTTCAGTGATCGCAGTCTATTCAATGCCGTATATGACTCACAGGCTAGGAAAGGAATCAAAAGAGTACGGGCTCTATTTCGCGCTGTACTTGCTCTACTCGACTGGAATGATCGGGGCCGTACTTGCCACCAACCTGATCGAGTTCTACCTCTTCTTCGAGTTGATGCTGATTCCTTCGTATTTCCTGATCGCTCGATGGGGATACGGCGATCGAGACAGAATTTCGTTCATGTATTTCATGTGGACTCATGTTGGCGCCCTTGCACTCTTGGCTGGAATCCTGACACTGTGGGTCGTCTCCGGAACGTTCGATCTCTCAGCCTTGTCCTCAGCTGTTATTCCCAAACCCTACAGGTTCTGGATCACAATCATGATCCTCGCGGGGCTCCTCGTGAAGATGGCGGCCTTTGGAGTGCACGTTTGGCTTCCTCAGGTGCATGCAGAGGCACCCACCCCGATCAGTGCCTTGCTATCACCTGCAATGATCGGAATCGGAGGATACGCGATAGTAAGAATCCTCATGACGATCTCCCCCGAATTGATCGGCGCGGTATCCTTTCAGTTGAGCATATGGGCGCTCATCACAATGGTATATGGCGCGCTCATGGCGCTCGTCCAGGACGATATCAAGCGCCTGATGGCATATTCCAGCATCAGCCAGATGGGATACATCCTACTGGGAATCGCTTCAGTCCAAATCGATGGTGTCTCCGGATCGATGCTTCACTACCTGAGCCACGGAATGGGCAAGGGCATCCTATTCATGGTCGCCGGAATAATCATAGTTCAAGCTCATGAAACTAGGAGCATATCCAAACTCGGAGGACTCGCAAGAAAAATGCCAGTGACCGCCTCCGCAGCACTGATCGGATTCCTAACGATTCTGGGTGTGCCGCCCACTAGCGGCTTCGTTTCGGAGTTTCTGATCTTCTTCGGACTCATCAACTCAGCAATGCATCCCATCATTCTGTCGAAGGTAATTGTGGCGATTGGCGCGGTCGTCTCTACAGCACTGACGGCCGGATACACGCTTTGGACAATGAAGCGAGTCTTCTTCGGACCCGTACCCGCAGAGTTAGCGGAAGTTCGTGAGGCACCCCTGACGATGACCGTCCCACTGATCGTGCTGGCCGCCACCGCGGTCTTGGTGGGAATCTTCCCGGACTCGGTGATCGCCGGCTTGCTCGCTCAGATTTCAAGCATGATCAGATGAGAGTTGAAAGATGAACACCATAGTCCCTTGGCTGGTCTGGGTTCTCCCGATGGTCGGCTCACTACTGGTCGTGCCGATCTCTCGGTTCAATCGCAAGGCAGGAAACACGGTCGCCGCCACGTTTCCTCTACTCGCTGCAATACTGGCAACAACGATGATTCCGGATGTCCTCAAGGGTGAGACGCATGATCTGCAAATCCAGTGGATTCCATCTCTCGGAGTGAAGGCCGGGGTCCTCGTAGACCCATTGAGCGTGTTGATGTCGAATGTTGTCGCATGGGTTAGCTTCCTCATCGTTGTGTACAGTATCGGCTACATGCGCAGTGAAACCACGCTCACAAGGTACTGGTTCTTCATCAACTACTTCATCGGAAACATGCTCCTGCTGGTTCTGTCGGACAATCTGTTGCAGCTCATGTTCGGGTGGGAGGGAGTCGGCCTATGCTCATACGCCTTGATAGGATATTGGTACACTGACGAGCCTGACAAGTGGGTAGGATCTAGAGGGCACAAGACGTGGGGGGTACCGATGGCGTATCCTCCGAGCCATGCCGGACTGAAGGCATTCGTAATGACGAGAATAGGCGACATCGGTCTACTCATCGCCATATTCATCATCTACGCGACCGCAGGCACAATGAACCTAGTCGAGCTCTCCCGCAACATCAGCTGGGCGGGCGATCTGGCGAGGACAGGCTTCCTCCTGCCTACGGCACTTCTAATGTTGTGGGGTCCAATCGGCAAATCGGCGCAGATGCCGTTGCACGAATGGTTACCCGACGCGATGGCCGGCCCCACAGCCGTCTCCGCGCTGATCCATGCTGCCACAATGGTGAAAGCCGGTGTCTATCTCGTCGCACGGACAGCGCCGATCTTCTATAACGCCATTATCACATACGGTCAGCCTTTGACGTTCTTCGAGGTCGTCGGGTGGGTCGGAGCGATAACAGCTCTCGCCGCAGCGGCGCAGGCGATAGTCGCAAAGGAACTGAAGAAGACACTCGCCTACTCGACAGCCTCTCAGATAGGCTACATGATGCTCGCGATAGGAGTCGGCGGAATGGGTCTACAATTCGCTGCGGGATACACTGCAGGCCTATTCCACCTGATGAACCACGCCATCTTCAAGGCTGCAGCTTTCATGGCCGCGGGTGCCATCATCCACTCATGCGAAACCCGATTCATGGACGAAATGGGCGGCATCAGGT
>Ga0315282_10008627_pt1 | contig 16448 bp, 8 predicted proteins | sample YL17G07_20_MG_FD_203693 | JGI IMG/M metagenome (GOLD analysis project Ga0315282, IMG submission 203693) | Sediment microbial communities from Yellowstone Lake, YNP, Wyoming, USA - YL17G07_20 | ecosystem: Environmental > Aquatic > Freshwater > Lake > Sediment | place: USA: Wyoming | collected...
TGCCGAGCATCTCGCGGCGTGGCTGCGGCCCGCGACTGGCTATCCACTTCCCGTGCGCGCGGGAGCGGCGGGCGCCTCGCCCGCCGGCAGCATCCTTCTCGCGACCGCAGGCGCCGACGCCGCCTTGGGCGACGAAGGCTACGAGCTGACCGTCACGCGGCAAGCCGTCACGATCCGCGCGCCAAGGTCCGCGGGTCTCTTCTACGGCGTGCAGACACTCCGCCAGTTGCTGCCGGCGCAGTTCGACGATGCGCGTGTCCTGAAGGAAGGCGTCTCGTGGCCGGTCCCCGCGGTGAGGATCGCGGACAAACCGCGCTTCCCCTGGCGCGGGCTGATGCTGGACGTCAGCCGGACCTTTTTCGGGAAGGAGTGCCTCAAACGTTACATTGCCCTGCTGGCGCTCTACAAGCTGAACGTCCTGCACCTGCACCTCACCGACGACCAGGGCTGGCGGATTGAGATCAAGAAGCACCCCAGGCTGACCGAGGTTGGCTCGAGGTTCGCCGCGCGTTTCAAAGAGCCGCCCGAGCGGGAAGGCTTCTACACGCAGGACGACATCCGCGAACTCGTCAAGTATGCGGCCGCACGGAACGTGACCCTGGTTCCCGAGATCGAAATGCCGGGACACTCGCTGGCGGCGCTGGCCGTGTATCCCGAGCTGGCGTGCAAAGGCGGGCCGTTCGAGGTCCACCCGTACAACGCCGGCCCCGGGATCCACAGGGAGGTGTTCTGCGCCGGCAACGACAAGACCTTCGCAGTGCTTGAGGACGTGCTCACGGAAGTGTTCGCCCTCTTCCCATCGCCGTACATTCACATCGGCGGCGACGAATGCCCGAAGGAGGGTTGGAAGGCCTGCCCCAAGTGCCAGGCGCGCAAGCAGGCTGAAAAGCTCAAGGATGAGCACGAACTACAGAGCTACTTCGTCCGCCGCATGGCGAAATTCATCGAGAGCAAGGGACGCCGGGCCATCGGCTGGGACGAGATCCTCGAAGGCGGCCTCGCGGAGAACGCGGCCGTGATGTCGTGGCGCGGCATCAACGGCGGCATCGCGGCGGCCAAGGCGGGCCATCCCGTCGTCATGTCGCCGACTTCGCACTGCTACTTCGACTACGACAACGCCAAGTTCCCGACGCGCAACGTCTATTCTTACGAACCGATCCCCGGCGCTCTGACGCCCGAGCAAGGCAAGCTCGTCCTCGGCGCGCAGGCCAATTTCTGGTCGCACATTGACCGCACCGAAGCGCGCATGGACCGGCAGATCTTTCCGCGGCTGCTGGCGTTGGCGGAAGTGGTGTGGTCGCCCAGGGAAGCCCGAGACTGGGACGGCTTCCAGCGGCGGCTGGAACAGCACTATGCCCGGCTCGATGCGCTGAAGACAAGCTACTGGCGCGACGTGCCGGTTTTGCGGTTAGCGCTGGCCGTGGCGCCGGACGGCGCGCTCTGGTTCGTGACGGAGAAGAACGAGATTCTGGTCCGCGCGCAGGCCGGCTGGGAGAAGCAGCCGGGGCAGGCGCGGCAGGTGGCGATCGGTCCTGACGGCACGGTCTTCAGCGTCGGCACAAAGGTCGTGGATGGCGGCTACGAACTCCTGAAGCGCGCCGGCGCTGCGTGGACGAGCCTGGGACCAGATGTCGCCGCCTTGCAACTCGCGGCCGCGCCGGACGGCGCGCTGTGGGCCGTCAACAGCCTGCACGTCATCTGGGTGTTCAGGGCCGGCGCCTGGAAGAAGGTCGAGGGGGAAGTCAGCCAGATTGCCATCGGCGCGGATGGCACGGTCTGCGCGCTGAGCCTCCAGGCGGTGCCGGGCGGCAACCGGGTGCTGCGCCTCCTCGACGGCACGTGGCAGGCCGTGGACGGGCCCGCGGCGAGCCAGATCGCTGTCGCGCCCGACGGCGCAATCTGGGCCGTGAACAGCGGCGGCGAGATTCGCGTGCTGACCGGCAAGGACTGGAGGCAGGTGCCGGGCCGGGCCAGGCAGATTGCGACGGCCAAGGACGGCAAGGTCTATGCGCTGAGCGGCAACGCCGCGCAACCCGAGCTGCTCCAATGGACGGGGAAGGACTGGCAGAGCCTGGGCGAAGTTGCCGCGCCGTGAAGCGTTTTGCAGTCGCTTGCCATGCCTGTAAGCTGATCGCGGGAGAGCAGAGACGCCGCAGATGCAGGATTCGTCCGAGCAACCTGTCTTCTTCGATCCAGGCCAGAAGCGCTGGCCGTGGCTGCGCCGCGTGTTCTTCCTCTTCAGCTTCGCGGTCTTCATCCTGCTTGTCTGCCTGAGTATCAGCATTGCCATCAACCCTGTGCTGCCGACGCTGGGTCTGCGGGGCCCCGATGAGGCTGAGGCGGGGCCGCCGCTGGAGCCGCCCACGGCCAAGCCGACCCTTCTCCCGCCCGTGACCCCCGCGCCGGTGACCGCGGAGACGTTCAAGGAAGCCAGGCGGCGCTTGATGGAAGCGCAAAGACAAGCCGCGGCTGAAAGGCAAAGGGGAAGAACGCCGAAGCGCGCCCCCCCTCCCGGAAAAGCGGGGACAACGGCGACAGCGCCGGCCCCGATTTCCCCGCCGCCGCCGCCGAAACCGCTGACGATGGCCTTCTACGTCAACTGGGAAGAGACCTCGCTCACGTCGCTCAAACAGAACATTGACAGCCTGGACGTGGTGATCCCCGAGTGGCTGAAGCTCACCGCGGAGGGCAAGGTCGAGCCGCTGCAGTTCGGCAGACAACAGGAAGTGAGCCGGCTGCTCCGGCAGACGCAGCCGGGCCCCAAGGTCGTTCCGCTGCTCACCAACTACAGCAGCAAGGGCTGGCTCAGCGAAGAGACGGGACGCCTGCTGGCGACCACTGCCGGCCGCGCGGCGGTTATCAGCGGGCTGCTGGAATACGCGCGGAACTTCCCGCTCGACGGCTTCTGCCTGGACCTCGAGGCCATCCCGCTCAAGATGCAACCCGGTTATACCAGCCTGATGGCCGAACTGGCCGCTCGGCTGCACGCCGACAAGCTGGCGCTGTACGTGTGCGCGCCGCCCGAAATGCCTTCCCCCGTCTGCCGCCGCGCCGCGCAGGTGGCGGACATGGTGCTCGTCCTCGCGTACGCCCAGCACTCGGACGTGGACGACCCGGGACCGCTCGCCGCCCAGGACTGGTTCGAGAACATGATCCAGCGCCGCGCCACGGAGGTCCCGCCGGACAAGCTCGGCATCGCCTTCGGCAATTACGTCTGCGACTGGCGCGAGAAGAGCAGCGAGGTCACCTCGCGTACCTACGATAAGGCCCTGGTAATCGCGCGCGAACAGGGCGCGCTGGTGCGCCTGGACGCCGTGTCGCTCAACCCGGCCTTCCGCTACGAAGACGGCAAAGGGCGCCGGCACGACGTCTGGCTGCTCGACGCCATCACCGCGTTCAATCAGCTCGCCGCCGCCAGGAAGCTTTCTCCGCGCGGCTTCGCGTTGTGGCGGCTGGGCAGCGAAGACCCCGCGCTCTGGCGTTTCTTCGGCAGGACCGAGAAACTCGACCTGGCCGTCTCGCAGACGCTAGGACATCTGGAGTTCAAGTACGGCATTGATTACGAAGGCAAGGGCGAGATCATCCGCATCGCCACCACGCCGTCGCCGGGCAGGCGGCGCATCACGTTTGACGAGCAGCGCGGACTCATTGTCGCGTGCGAATACGAGAAACTGCCGACCCCCTACATCGTCCGCCAATACGGTTTCGCGCCGAAGAAGATCGCGCTCACGTTCGACGACGGGCCTGACCCGAAGTACACGCCCACGGTCCTGGACGTGCTCAAGCAGGCCGGCGTGCCGGCGACGTTCTTCGTGGTGGGCGGGAATGCGGAACTGTACACCGACCTGCTGCGGCGCATGGACGCGGAAGGCCACGAGATCGGCAACCATACTTTCACGCACCCGAACATCTCGAACATCTCACCCTCGCAACTGCAGCTTGAACTGTCCGCCACGCAGCGGCTCTTTGAGAGCATTCTGGGCCGGCAGTCGCTCCTCTTCCGCCCGCCCTATGGCGAAGACAGCGACCCTTCGACGGCCGAGGAAGTGCAGGCGCTCGAAACCGTGAACAACCTCGGATACCTGACCGTCGGCATGCGGCTGGACCCCTCCGACTGGCAGTCGCCGCCGCCCGAGGAGATCGTGCGGCGCGTGGTGGACGGCGCGGATAGCGGCAAGGGCAACGTCGTGCTGCTGCACGATTCGGGCGGCGACCGCGCCAACACGCTGGCCGCGCTGCCGCTGCTCATCGCGGAGCTGCGCGAACGCGGGTATGAGTTCGTCACGGTCTCGGCGCTCCTCGGCCGCACCCGCGACGACGTCATGCCGCCGCTGGCGGTCTCGAAACAGGTCCCGGCGACGCTGAACCGGCTCGCCTTCGGGCTTGTCGGCGGGTTGCTCTCGGCGCTGACGCTGCTCTTCACGCTCGGCATCATCCTGGGCCTGGCGCGGCTCGGCTTCATCGGCCTGCTGGCCGTGGTGGACGCGCGGCGCAAGCGGCGGCTCTATTTCTTCCAGCACTATAAGCCCACGGTGGCGGTGATCGTGCCGGCGTACAACGAGGAGAAGGTCATCGCGCAGACCATCAAGTCGCTGCTCGACTCGAACTACCCGCACCCGTTCGAGCTCATCGTGGTGGACGACGGCTCCAAGGACCAGACCTACGAACGCGCCAAGGAAGCCTTCGGGCTGCACCCCCAGGTCAAGATCTTCAAGAAACTCAACGGCGGCAAGCCCGCCGCGCTCAACTTCGGCGTCGCCATGACGGACGCCGAGATCGTCGTGGCCATGGACGCCGACACGGTCTTCCCCAAGGACACCATCACGAAGCTGGTGCGGCATTTCTCCTTCAAAGGCATCGGCGCCGTGGCGGGCAACGCCAAGGTCGGCAACCGCGTCAACATCCTGACCAAGTGGCAGGCGCTGGAATACATCACCAGCCAGAACCTGGACCGCCGCGCCTTCAACGTGCTGGACTGCATTACCGTCGTCCCCGGCGCCGTCGGCGCGTGGCGGCGCGACCTGGTGGTGAAAGCCGGCGGCTTCGGGCACAGCACGCTGGCCGAAGACGCGGACCTGACGATCGCCATCCGGCGCATGGGTTATTCGATCGTGAACGAGGACGAAGCCTACGGCTACACCGAAGCGCCCGATACCATCCGGGGCTTCGTGCGCCAGCGCTACCGCTGGATGTTCGGCACGCTGCAGGCGGCCTGGAAGCACAAGCGCGCCCTCTTCAACCCGCGGTACGGCGCGCTGGGTTTTGTCGCGCTGCCCAACATCCTGATCTTCCAGGTGTTCTTCCCGCTCATCTCGCCGGTGATGGACCTGCTGACGCTGGGTACGGTCGCTTCGCACGCCTGGAGCGCGCTGCACGGCAGGCCCACGTCAACCGACGCGCTGCTGACGGTGCTCGCGTACTATGCCCTTTTCACGGCGGTGGACTTCGCCGCGGCGCTGCTGGCGTTTGCCCTGGAGCCGCAGGAAGACAAGAGCCTGCTGTGGTGGTTGTTCCCGCAGCGCTTCTGTTACCGGCAGTTGATGTACTACGTGGCGATCAAGTCCACGCTGGCGGCCTTGCGCGGCGTCGAGGTCGGCTGGGGCAAACTGGAACGCAAGGCGACAGTCACAACGCCCACGCGGTGACATCCGGGGTATTCCAGCACGGGCGAGACGCCCGCGATACGCTTGGAGACAGAGACATGAATGCCGACTCGTTCTGTCAGTTGCTGGCTGTGGTGTGCCTCGCGCTGTGCGCTGCGCCCTGTGTCCTTTGGGGCGGGGTCGCGGCGCCGGACGTGGCGCCGTTCAAGGCGCCCGCGAAACTGCCGGATGTGCTGCAACCGCCGCTGCCGTCGGACGTGCGTATGGAGGGCTATCTCGGCCAGCGCGTGAACAACAACGAAAAGGCCAGGCTGCTGGTCGTCAACGAGGACGAACTGCTGGCGGGTTTCCGCCAGCGCCCCGGCAAGCAGGACTGGATCGGCGAGCATGTCGGCAAGTTCCTGCACGCCGCCACGCTGGCCTGGGTCAACACCGGCGACCCCGAATTGCGCGCCAAGATTGACCGCGTCGCGGCGGGCCTCATCAAGACGCAGGAACCGGACGGCTACCTCGGCACCTATCTGCCCAAGAACCACTGGACGAGCTGGGACGTGTGGGTCCACAAGTACTGCCTGCTCGGGCTGCTGACGTACCACCAGTACACCGGCGACGCCGCGGCCTTGGAAACGTCGCGCAAGGTCGGCGACCTGCTCATCGCCACGTTCGGCGCAGGCAAGAAGAGCATCATCGCCGCCGGCACGCACGTCGGCATGGCGGCCACCAGCGTCCTCGAACCCATCGTGCTGCTGTACCGCCTGACGGGCGACGAGCGGTATCTCGAGTTCGCGAAGTACATCGTCGGGGCGTGGGACGAACCCAGCGGGCCGAAGATCATCAAGTCCCTGACGACGGCGAAGGCGGTCAACAAGACGGCCAACGGCAAAGCCTACGAGATGCTCTCCAATCTCGTGGGCCTCTGCGAACTCGCCCGCGCGACCGGCGACAAGACGTACCTGGAGCCGGTGTTGAACGCCTGGGCCGATGTCGTCGCGAATCAGCTCTACATCACAGGCTCAGCCAGCCACGGCGAGCACTTCGGCCGCGACCACGACCTGCCGAACGGCGAGAAGGCCAGCGTCGGCGAAACGTGCGTGACGACGACCTGGATCCAGCTCAACATGCAGCTTCTGCGTCTGACCGGCGAAGCGCGCTTCGGCGATGAGCTCGAACGCGCCTACTACAACCACCTCATGGGCGCGCAGCGGCCCGACGGCGCGATGTGGTGCTACTACACGCCGCTGCAGGGAGGCAAGCCGTACGGGAATGGCACCAACTGCTGCCTCTCCAGCGGCCCGCGCGCGATGGCGCTGGCGCCGCAACTGACGTACCTCACGTACAAGGCCGACGGCCAGGATGGCGTGGCCGTGAACCTGTTCGACACCTCGAAGTTCACGGCGCGCCTGGGCGGGCAGGCGGTGACGGTTGAACAGAAGACGGAGTTCCCGCTGAAGGGCGGCGCGGTGTTCACGTTCCGCATGGAGAAGCCCGCCACATTCGAGTTCAAGCTGCGGGCGCCGGCGTGGGCGGAGCCGATGAAGCTGCGCATCGAGGGTGACGCGATTGAAATCGCGGCGCCGCTCGGGCGTTGGGCCGTGGTTCCCGCGCGTCAATGGAAGGACGGCGACCGGATCACTGCCACGTTCACCGTGGGTGCGCGGCTGGTGAATGGCGAGCACACCAACAAGGGCGCCCAAGCGCTCCTCTGGGGGCCTCTGGTGCTGGCCTACGATGCCAAACGCAACCCGGGCTTGCCGCCGCCGTCGGGCGTCGCGCTGGCAGTCACTGGTGACGGCGCGCCTGCGGTCAAGCCGTCACCGGACCTGCCTCCGGCCTTCGAGGCGCCGGTTCGGGCGGCAGCGGATGCGCAGCCCAAGACGGCGGTCTTCGTCCCCTTCGCGGAAGCAGGCCGCGACGGCGGGCGCTACCAGGTTTGGCTGCGCACGGAGTTCGCGCCGGCCGCAGGCGGCTCCGTCTTCGCAAACGGCCAGGAGAGCCGCTCGCGCGCAGGCAACATGGACGGTTCCATCGCCGACGGCGATCCCGAGAGTGCCGTGGTGACGTTCGATGGCAAGAAGGCCGACGAAGACTGGTACGCCGTCGAGTCCGCGCAGCCCGTGACGTTCAAGCGCGTGGTCTTCATGCACGGGCGGAGCTTCCACGACGGCGGCTGGTTCGACGCTTCCGGCGGCAAGCCGAAGGTGCAGGTGCAGCGCGAGAAGGGCGGCGCATGGGAAACCATCGGTACGCTCGATGAGTACCCGGACACGATCGCCGCGAACAACCGCGGCTTGAAAGACGGCCAAGCGTTCACGCTGAAGCTGAAGGAAGCCGTCAAAGCCGTCGGCCTGCGTGTGCTCGGCAAACCCGCGTGCGGCGACGGCGCGAACCAGGCGTTCTCGTCGTGCGCGGAACTGCAGGCGCACGCGGAGTGAATTCAAAATGCAAAATTCGGAATGCAAAATGGAAAGGACGTCAGTGGTCAGTTGTCCGTGGTCAGTGGCGCGCCCTCACCTGGCGCTGAAGCAAGAGAGGGAGAGGGAGTGACGGGGGGACGGGGGGCGTTGCGCGCTACTTCCCCTCTGTGACCGTCAGGGACGCCACGAACCGGTCGAAGGTCTTCGAGTCGCTGCCGGCCGGGGCGGCGTTCTGCAGCGTGACGAGGGTGTGTTCGGCGGTCTGAACGAGGCAGATGGTGACCTTCATCGTGACGCCGCCGGCCGTCATGTCGTACGTCAAACGCCACGTCTTGCCCGGTACTGGCGCCGCCGCAGCTTCCCATTTCTCATTGCTGACCTTGAAGCCGCCCGCTTCGCACGCCTTGCGCGTGCTGGCCTGCGTCTCGTTCCGGACGCGCTCGTTGATCTCCTTCTTCACGCGCCCGATGCCCACGGTGTGGCTGATGCCCGTACGCGTGTTGAAACACGAGTAATTGCGGTGCTGCTCGTCTCCGCCGACCAGCCACTTCCAGTCCGGTCCGGGGGCTGTCAGCGAACAGGAGCCGTCCGGCACGACGAACGTCAGACCTTTGAGCTGCTCCTTCGGGACTTCGGCGTAGCCCTTCGGCACGTCCTGGGCGGACCATGCCATGGCGCTGAGCAGCGCGACAGCCCATAGCAGAATACTCGCCGGCTGTCGGATGGTCGTCATGGCTGCGTATCCTCGGAGCCATGAGTTCATACACTGCGGAAAACGGGCGGTGAAGGGAAATCCGGCGCGGTGAGTGGCCTGATGCTGCGCGCCCGCAGCATGCTCTTTCCAGGCCCCGGAGGACGAGCCAGCCGTCACTTCGGCCCGCCCTTCGGCGGCTTCGCCTTCGCCGATTTCCGGCGAATTATGCGTTCGCAAGCTAGACCGACTGCGATCAAGGAGATGAGCGCGACTGCCAAATTTCGGCCAAGCTTCTCGTAGCTGAAAGTCGCGTAGCCGGAGAGCTTCGGATTTGCGGAGTTCACATCTTGGACCAAGAACACGTTATCAACTGCGGACCAAGGCCAACCGCGTTGTTCCATCGACACAGCAGTGTTGCCATCGGTTCCCTGTAAACGCCGCCTCCGGTAGTTCGCCCAGAACAGGACTGCCACCATAAGGACAAGAACTAGAATTGTTAGCCAATGGAACTGAAACCAGTGTAGTTCCGGCCCGTCGTTGTTTGCCGAGTCATGGGATTGTTCGCGTTGTCCGGCCTGCCGAGCTTCGTTTTCCATAGGTAACACCTCCGTGTCTCCGCGTCTCCCCCTCTCCGCGTGCCGTCACTTCCCGCCCAGCGGCACCAGGCGCAGGGCGTTCTCGTGGGTGATGCGCTGCCAGGCTTGCGGCGAAAGGTGACACGACTGGAGGAACTGGTAGAGTGCGCCGTCGAAGTAGTCGCGGCCGAAGAGGCAGCGGCTCTGGTAGCGCGTGAGGAACCGCCGGGCAACCTTGCGGTCGCGGCTCAGCGCCCGCAGCGCGCTGCCGGCCGAGAGGTCGCAATAGAGATTCGGGTAGCGGTCCATGTATTTCCACAGCCGCCCGCCGGGCGTGACGCGGCCGGTGGGGTAGGCATCGGGGGATGAGTCCGCGTTGCCGGAGATTTCGCGCCAGAAGCCCGGAGCGTGGCCGAGGAAGACGGTGCGCGGGCAGAGTTCCAGCGCGCGCGCCAGGTTCTCCCAATCGCAGCAGTACCAGTAGCCGGGGTCGCGGCCCACCCCCCCTTTATCCCCCCCTTGGTAAGGGGGGGAAACTGCGCGCCGGCGCGGCAGCGGCACATCCATGTGGAAAATGACAGGCAGCTTCGCTTCGCCGCAGTAGTGGAACAGCTCCAGCGCGCGGGGGTCGTCCAGCATCACGCGGCATTTCAGTTCGCCGCAGCCGCGCACGCCGTGGTGCTTGACCGCGCCCGCCAGCCGCGACACGGCTTCCGGGTGCCGCGGGTCCGGCGCGTAGAACGGCACGAAGCGCTCGGGGTAGAGGTTCACCGCGTCCAGCACGTCGCGGAAGGGCAGGCAGTTCTGACCGGGCGGAAAAACGGTCCGCGAACCCGCGTCAATCTCGTCGTCCGGCGCCTCCCACGTCAGCAGCCACATGACGTCAATGCCGTGCTCGTCCATGTTGGCCACCAGCCGCCTTGCGTCGTAGCCGTACCACTTCACGTGGCCGTGCGCGTCAACGAGTTGCGGCGCTTTGGCCGAAGGAGCGGCGGGCGCCTCGCCCGCCGAACCTACCGCGCGCGAGGGCGCGCGCGGCTCCTGCCTCCCGGTCGTTGGCTTGTCACTCGTCATGTGTCACGTGCCTCTTGTCAACTCCGCCACATGCTCCGCTACTTTGCGGACGGCTGCCACGGTGTCGTCAATGTCCCGTGCGGAAAGCCATTCATTCAGCGGGAACTTCAAACAGTTGGCGATCACTGTCTCCGCATTCGGGCAGTATCCTTTGCGGTACGGCGGCTTGACCTTCGCCGCGCCGAAGGGCCAGTCCGAATGGTTGAACGCGCTGTGCCGCTGGAGGTACGGGTACGCCAGGTAGACCGGGTCCACGTAGCCTTTCGTGACGGGGATGCCTTCGGCCTGCACGGCCCGGCAGAAGGCGGCCACGTCCACTCGCAGCGCCGCGGGATCAAGCCGGATGAGGTAGAACCACCAGGTCGCGTAGCCGCCGCGCGGGACGCCGTGCGGAAGCACGCCGCGGATGCGGCGCAGGCCCGCGCTGAGGCGCTCGCCAAGGTCGTGCCGGCGGCGCACGATGCGCGGCAGCCTGCCGAGCTGCGCCAGCGCGACGGCGCTCTGCAGTTCGGTGATGCGGTAGTTGGGCGCGGCGAATTCCATGGCGCGCGTGCCGTTCACGCGGTCGTAGCACTTGTCGGCGGCCAACCAGGCGCGGCGCCAGAGCGTCTCGTCGCGCGTGACGACCAGGCCGCCGTCGCCGCAACTGATGTGCTTGAAATCGTTGAGGCTGAAGCAGCCCACGTCGCCGAACGAGCCGACCCATTTGCCATCCAGGCGCGCGCCCCAGGACTGCGCGCAGTCTTCGATGAGTTTGACGTTGTGCCGCCGGCACAGCGCGACGATGGGCCGCACATCCGCCGGGCAGCCGGCCATGTGGACCGCAATCACGGCTCGCGTGCGGCGCGTGAGCCGCTCGCGCACGCTGGCGGCGGTGACGTTGTACGTGGTCGGGTCAATGTCGGCAAAGATCGGGATGGCGCCTTCGTAGACCACGCCGAGGATCGTGCCGGCATCGGTGATGGGCGAGGTGACCACCTCGTCGCCCGGCCCGACGCCACACGCTTTGACGGCGGCGTGGATGGCGGCGGAGCAGGAACTGCACGGGACCACGTGAGGCACGCCGGTGAGCCGGGCCATGCGCGCGCAGAGCTGTTTTGTCTTTCGGCCGTGCATGTAGAAGAGCGTATTCTGGGCGAGGGCTTCGCGAAGCTGTTTGAGTTCCGCCTGGCCGAAGCGCGCTCCGATCTTGGGCCAGGGGCGAGAGCGGACGCGCGGTCCGCCGTGGAGCGCGAGCGCAGGCATGGCGTTACTCCTTTGCTGCGGCCAGCAGTCCGCCGGCGTTCTCCGCGACCTTGCGATACGCCTCGGCGTATTCCGCGATCAGTTCCGGCCTGTCGTGTTTGAACCAGGGCACCCAGTGGACGAAGTCGTGCACGCGCTCGGAGACTTTCAGGCTGCCCGGCCCTTGCCGGACGTCGCGCTGCCCGAACGCGATCATGGTGGGTTTGCCCTGGTGGAAGATGTCCGCCGTGTGGAAGAACGGATGCAGGTGCAGCGGATCGTTGGGCCCGACGCCGCTGACGCTGACGCCTTCCGCCCGGACCGCCTCGCAGAACCGCGCCAGCGGCAGCCCGCCGAGTTCCTCGGCGCGGTACAGGCCCGACGCCGCATACCACGCGCCCATCGTGGAACCGGACGTGCGGGGCGTGCGGTGCGCGCGCAGGCCCGGCACGCCCTCCAGCAGGTCCCAGAAGCGGTTCATGGCATTCTGGATTTCCTGGATGCGCTGATCGGTGTACTTGAGCTGCACGCGGCCCATGGCGGAACACGTCTGGTTGAGGCGGTGCTTGGCGGCGCCGAGCGGCAGCCCCGCATACGTCTGCAACTCGGCCTGCGTGATCTGGCCGTCCGCGGGGTTGTAGCGGCTCGGGCGCCCGGTGCGTTCGTAGTGGCCGAACGCGATGCAGCGCTCGAACAGGCCGCGGTCGCGCGTGGTGATCATGCCGCCTTCGCCGATGGCGAAGCCTTTGCCCGACATCATGCTGAAACAGCCGATGTCGCCGATGCCGCCGACCTTGCGCCCGTGCTCCAGCGCACCGTGCGCGTGGCTGGCGTCTTCAATGACGCGGACGTTATGCCGCCGTGCCACGGCCAGGATGGCGTCCATGTCGCAGGGATGGCCGAGGTAGTGGACGGCCACAATGGCGCGCGTGCGCGGCCCGATGCGGCGTTCGATGTCGCGCGGATCGAGGCAGAGCGTCTGCGGGTCAATGTCGGCGAAGTTGACCGCCGCGCCGAGCAGCAGCGCCGGAGCGGCACTGGCCCAGTAGGTGACGCTGGGGCAGACGATCTCATCGCCCGCACCGACGCCGCACGCCCAGAACGCCGCCTGCAGGGCCGCCGTGCCGTTGCAGCAGCCCAGCGCGTAGGGGACGCCCATCCAGGCCGCGTATTCGGCTTCGAACTGTTTGGTGATGTCCGTGCCGCTCATAGCCCCGGCGCGCAGCACGGCCAGCACCGCGGCTTCGTCTTCCGGTGTGACAATGGGCCAGCGGAACAGGTCGCCCGGTTCCCGGGTGACCACTCGCGGGCCGCCGTGAATGGCCAGTTTCCGCGTCTGCAGTCCCATAACAGGTCTCCTGCAAACAGTCTGCCCGGCGCGGCTGAAGATTCCAGTGCGGGTGTGCGGCTTCGCGGGAGGAAGGCGGGGCATTTCGCTTAATGCCGGGGTATAGATGATTGCGAACCGCGGGTTGGCGATCGCGGATTGGTGACTGGCTTTTGGTGCTTGCCGTCTTAGGGGGTGCAGCATGCGGATGTATCTCGGACTACTTGGAGGGTTGCTTGTCATGGCTGGGATGATCTGTGCTGGTGAAGGACCGCTGGTCTACGAAGGCAAAGACGGGCCGGGCAAGGGCAAGCACATCGTGTTCCTTGCGGGCGATGAGGAGTACCGCTCCGAGGAGTGCATCCCGATGCTGGCGCGGATTCTGGCGGTGCGGCACGGCTTCAAATGCACCGTCCTGTTCACCATCAACCCTGCGGACGGCACGATTGACGCGTGCAACCTCTCGAACATCCCCGGCATCGAAGCGCTCGACAACGCCGACATGATGTTCATGTTCCTGCGCTTCCGCGACTTCGGCGACAAGATGAAGCACATCGTGGACTTCGTGAATTCCGGCAAGCCGATCCTCGGCATCCGCACGTCCACGCATGCGTTCCAGATCAAGGACGCGAAATCGCCCTACGCAAAGTACAGCTTCAACAACGGGACGTGGCCCGGCGGTTTCGGCCAGCAGGTGCTGGGCGAAACGTGGGTCAACCACCACGGCAATCACGGCAAGGAAAGCCAGCGCGGCATTATCAACCCGGCCATGAAAGACCACCCGATCCTGCGCGGCGTCGAGGACATCTGGGCGCCGACCGACGTGTACACGGCCACGCATCTGCCGCCCGACGCGAAGGTGCTCGTGCATGGCCAGGTGCTCGAAGGCATGAAGCCCGAGGACAAGCCGCTCGCAGGCAAGAAGAACGACCCGATGATGCCGATCATCTGGATTCACGAGTACAAGGGCGAGGCGGGCAAGACGACGCAGGCGATCTGTTCGACCATCGGTTCGGGGGTGGACTTCCAGAGCGAGGGCTTGCGCCGCGTGATGATCAACGCCTGCTACTGGGCGCTGGGCCTCGCCGACAAGATTCCAGCGAAGTCGGACGTCTCCTTTGTCGGCGAGTACAAGCCGACATGGTTCGGCTTCGGCAAGTTCACCAAAGGCATCAAGCCTGCCGACCTGGCGTTGCCGCCGGATGCGAAGTGAGCACGCTGGGCGAAGGCACGGACGGCTCTCATGTCAGGGTTCTGCAGGCTGGCGGTCTGCGCGGTTCCGAGTCTGGCACTATCGGTGTCGGCGCTGGCCGCCGCCCCGGCCTTGCCGCTGCGCGAGATTGTCCCGCAAGTCAGTGACGACGTGCTGCTGAACCCCGGCGTGGGTGTGTATCTCTTCGGCACGCTGAACGCCGCTGACATGCCGGCGGACGCCTGGTTCAACCCCGTCGTCACCATCGGCTACTTTCGCGACGACTGGTCGAAGGTGCAGCCGGATGCGGAAGGTGTCTACAGGTTCGATGAGTATTTCAACCCCATCTTCGACCTGTGGGTGCGGAAATGGAACAAGCGCGTCTCGTTCCGCTTCATGTCGGAGAACATGCACTCGCGGCAGAAGTACGTGACGCCCAAGTGGGTCTTCGACAAAGGCGTCCCCAGCGTCACGCTCAAAGGGCTGTACGTTCCCGAACAGGTTGACCCCGTCTTCTGGGATGAGAAGTACCTCGCCATCCAGGAACGCTTCATCGCCGACCTCGGCAAGTACCTCGACGGGCGGCCCGGCCTGGAGTTCATTGACATCGGCTGCATCGGCGAATGGGGCGAGATGCATCTTGCGCGCTGGACGCCCGAGCTGCTCCAGCAGACGGGCTACACCGAAACGAGGTACATCGCCGCGTACCGCCGCATCATTGACGCCTTCGCGCGCGCGTTTCCGCGCACGCGCGTCTTCCTGAACGTGGGCGACTACGACGCCATCAACGACTATGCCGCGGTCCGCGGCCTGCACTTCCGCCAGGACGGCCTCAACCCCTCCGGCCCCAGCGCCAACGTTGGCAAGCGCTTCTACCATCCCTACTCGCGCCGCGGCGTGATCTGCAACTACGAGCTGCACAGCGGCTACAGCGAGATGAAGCAGAAGGGCTGGGGCATTCCGGAGACGTTCAAGAAGGGCCTCGAAGACCCGATCAGCTACTTCCACATCAACCTGATGGGCTACCGCGAACTGCTCAAAGCGCCCGCCGAAGTGAAGGACACCGTGACGGACATGGCCAGGCGCCTGGGCTTCCGCTTCGTCTTGGCGCGCGTGCGCTGCAACGAGACGCTGCGCCTCGATGGCGCCACGGCCGGCCGCCTGCTGCTTGAGCACACGTGGCGGAACGCGGGCGTCGCGCCCTGTTACGACTCGTACGCGATGCGCTGGTCGCTGGCGAACGACAAAGGCAGCGCCGTGGCGGAAGGGCTGAGCTTCCCGAAGAAGCCCACGACGCAATGGTGGCCGGGCGAGGAAGTCGCGCTGCGCAGCGTCGTCTCGGTGCCGGGCAACACGCCGCCGGGGACGTACCGGCTGAAAGCCGCGATGGTCAAGCCCGAGCAGCCTGAACTGCGTATCGCTCTCGGCATCGCCGGCCGCGATGTTGAAGGCCGTTATGACCTGGGCGAGATTGCGGTGCAGAAAGGCGAGCCGCGGCAGAGCGTGGTGTACGAGCAGGGCTTCGAGGGCGGCACGGCCGGCTGGCATGCGGCAGAGGGCATCACGGTCCGCCAGGACGAAACGGCGCACACGGGGCAGAGCAGTCTGCTCGTGTCGGGAACGCAGCCGGGCAACGCGTGGAATTATGCCAGCGTGAACCTGCCGCAGCCGCTGCTGCCGGGGAGCCGCTACCGGTTCTCGTGCTGGATGAAGGCGGACAGCGTCGAGCCGGCGAAGGGGCCGTACCTCAAGCTCGGCCTCGCCGACGCCGCGGGGAAATGGATCACCAATTGCCAGACCAACACCTACGACCTGGGGAAGCTCGGCACATGGCAGTTGCTGCAAGGCTTCGCCGAGACGACGCCCGAAACTGCCGGCGGACACATGGCCATTGAGAAGGGCAGCCTGGAAGGGAAAATCACCGTGACGATTCGGGTGGACGACGTGAAGCTCGAACTGCTCGAATCGCCGTGACCTGTTGGCGGCAGGTTCGCACGGCGCGCGTACTGCTCAACTGTTTCATGGCCATCCCACGGGGGATACGCGGCCTGCATCTCGTGCCAGCCCAGGCAGCGACAGCGGCCAACATCGCCGCACCGGTACAATACTGCTTCAGCATCACGGCGTCTTCTTCGCCTTGCCAGTCTTGCCTTGTGCGGCTTTGTAGAGGACAAACGTGCTGCCCGTGTAGAGGTACTTGCCGGCGCTGGTCGTCAGCGCCACGTTGACATTGTCGTGCTCGCGGCACAGGTCCACAACGCTGTTGTTCGTGCCGACGACGGCGGCCGAAAGGTGGGCTGCCGCAACCAGGAACAGGATGCCGGTGAGTTTGCGCATGACGGTGT
>Ga0315282_10008628_pt1 | contig 16447 bp, 18 predicted proteins | sample YL17G07_20_MG_FD_203693 | JGI IMG/M metagenome (GOLD analysis project Ga0315282, IMG submission 203693) | Sediment microbial communities from Yellowstone Lake, YNP, Wyoming, USA - YL17G07_20 | ecosystem: Environmental > Aquatic > Freshwater > Lake > Sediment | place: USA: Wyoming | collected...
CGTTGAAGCGGGCATGGATTCATGGAAATCCGCCGCCAAAACCAGTTGACATTCGTCTCAAATGATGCTCGACTGAGCGGGAGACAGGAAGAATCAGCCAGTTTTATTTACCTGCGGGAGTACTGAAATTGAAATTTTCTCTCCGAAGCTGAATTAAAGCTTTGCCGTGCCGCAGAGCTTGGCAGCCATGGCCCGTTCGGAAAAATTATAAATTATAATAATATTCATGAAGTCTAAACCCATTCTCCTGTAAATACTGCCAGTCATTGAATACTCCGCTACGTGAATAATCAACATAACTTGTGCTTTTATAGTAATTCATAACACTTGGATATTCCTCAACGCTATATTTCATACTATCAATTCCATCAAAAACATTGTGGCGTTCTGTTCCAACAAAAAAGAAGTTTACCAAACCAAGACCATGGCCCAACTCGTGGAGAAAATCCATTGTTATGTCACCAAAGTTTTCAACTGCAAAGACCTCGAAATCAAGACCTCCAGACATTGAGCCCCCCCCCGTCAACACACAGTAGTAAAATCCTTCACCATAATTCTTGTAATTTTCTATATAATCATCAACTGCGGCAATGTTGACATACGGAAAAAGATTATCCTCAAATAAATGTAAATCCACGCCACTGCTCCCATCTGGATTTTGGATTGGGGCAGTCTCAAAAACTGAAACCAACTTGGATTTTTCTGCTGTGTTCAGCCACCGAATATTTTCAGCATCCATTTTATCAATCTCTACAAAAATGTCCCTCCGCTTTGGATTTGCTCCATACTGAGCCATGTTGTCAACCTCGTACCCGTCCCATATCCCGTCCTTGTCTGTATCGGGACTCAACGGGTTCGTGCCGTAGGTATTTACTTCCTGCCCATCGCTCAACCCGTCGTTGTCGGAATCTACAATTAATGGGTTTGTTCCCAACTGATTTTCACTATAGTCCGAAAGCCCGTCATTGTCCGTATCTTTGCTCATCAGATTGTCCGCTATATTTTCATGTTGTGTTGTGGGCAGTTTAGTTATAATCGGGACTGTAACAGCTACCGTAACGATTATGATTATTCCCATCACTGCCCAGCTTTTCATGGATTTGTACATCTTCCCTAATTAATCATTGCGCATTTATATATTAAATTCTTGGACTATCATTCAGGTCCGGAACGGCGGTCAGAGCGGGAGCTTGATTATGACTTTCCCGTTGGGCAGGTTGGCGTGGTGCTCCCACCCCTCCCTGATGTATTTCTCTAAATCTTTGAGCGGCACGACCTTCTGCCTCGCGCCGTTCTTCTCCAGGAGGCCCGCAAGCTTCCTCCTGATCGTCTCCTGGAACTCGTCGTCGCCCATGCCCAGCACGTCCATCTTCTCTATCTCGTCGGGCTTGAATCCTGCGACGAGCAGGAGTTGGCTCTTGAACTCCCGCCTGATCTGGTCCTCCCCCGGGGCCTCGGCCGTCGCGGTTGACAGGAACTCCTGCGACCTCTGGTATGCCCCGCGCATGTCCTCGATGACGCTCGGGGGAAGCTTTTGCTTGTGGGTCGTGTATCGCGCCTCGATGTCCCCCTTGTGCCCCATCCAGAACTCCCTGTAGTCGCGGATCACCTTCCCCGCGTTCTCCGCCACCATCAGCTGTGTGTCGAAATATGACCTCAGCACGCACGCTTTGGTCTCGTCGTAGACTGTCCTGTTCACTCACGCGCGTGCTTCACTACGTGCCCGAGCTCCGGGAGTATCAGGTCCATCGCAATATCCACGGCATTAGGGGCTCCGGGAAGGCAGAAGACGGGCTTTTGCTGGATTATGCCTGCCGCGGTCCTTGTCAGCAGCGCCGCCATCCCGACCTTCTCGTAACCTATGCGCCTGAGGATCTCGCCAAACCCCGGCAGAACCTTTTCAAACATCGGCTCAATGGTTTCAATCGTGACGTCCCGGTAGGCCACGCCCGTCCCGCCCGTTATTATAATCGCGTCAACCCCGTCCTCCTCTATGAGCTTTTTCAGGGCCTTTCTTATGTCATATTCTTCGTCTGGAGCTATCACCCGCAAGGTATCGTGCCCGGCCTTTTTCGCCTTCTCTTCCACGAGCTTCCCCGAAACGTCGACGTCCATCCCTTTCTTCAGGGCCGCATACCTGGAGTCGCTCACGACCAAAACACCCATCTTCAACTTTTTGGGCGCTTTTTCCCTGTGCTCGACGTGGCTCAACCTTTCACCTTTTTCAAGACCCTGATCTCTTCTATCTCCGTCGTCGGGTACTGCCCGTATTTGTCCTTCTCCAGACCTTTCGTCATGTCCCAGACAGTCAGCAGGGCGCCGACGACCCCCGCGAGGGCCTCCATCTCCACCCCGGTCTTTCCTGTGCTCTTCACCTCGACAGTGGCCCGGACGCCTTCTTTCTCCAGCTTGAGCTCAACCTCCACTCCTGTTATCGGGATTGGGTGTGTCAACGGGATGAACTCCGGCGTCCGTTTAATCGAAATAATCGCGGCAGTTTCTGCAACTGCCAAAACGTTGCCCTTCGGGACCTCACCCTTCTTTATTTTTTCAATGGTTTCCGACTTCAGATGGATGAACCCAGTGGCTTTGGCAATCCTGGCGACATCGGGCTTGGAGCTTATGTCCACCATCTTGACCATTTTATCACGTTAGATGGTATCCCGCCTAAAATAAAGCTACTCAGTAGTGCATCGTCGCTTGATAGCGGTCTTCCATCGGCGCCCATGCTAGGGTCTTTCCGAGCTTCATGCGCTTGACTTTCCCAAAGTGCTCGAGATTGTGGAGCGCCTGATTGACATTCTTCACCTTCCAGTTCAGGAGCTTGGCGAGGTCCTGCGCCCTGAGGGTGCCGTAGCGCCTGAGGATGAACTCGACAACCTCAAGCCGCACCGTCTCAGTCCAATCTTCCTCTTCCTCTTCTTCTTCCTCTTCGAGGTAAGGCACTGCGTCCATTGTACCGTATATTTGTCGCACTAAAACCTAAAAAGACTTGCTTAAAGGATTCTCACCCTGAGCTTGGAGAAGTCCTCCTTAACCTCTGCGTTGAACTTCATGCAGTTCAGAAAATCTTCCACAATGGTCCTGACGAATTTTTTGGTCGAGTTTGAGTTCAGCACGAGGGTGAAGTCCTTTTCGGAATTCCTGACCAGCCTGAAGAAATTGCACGCCTCCAGCCTTTCCAGCAGCTCTTCTGGCGTGCGGACCTTGCCCGGGAGCTGCTCGGAATGCGCCATTGCCACCGCCCGGCACCCCTGCCAGAACTTCTCCTTCTTGGGTGAGGAGTCGATGAGGTTGAGGAGGAGAATCCAGTGGTCCATGTCCAAGATTATGTGCTCGCCGCTCGAAAGCATGTCCACGTATAGATCAACCTTTTTGTCCTTGCTTTTGACGAGCCCCTTGTTCTCGTCGTAAAACTTCAACGCCCGCCTCATCAAAGCGCTCTGCGAGATTCCCTCCTCCTTCCTGAGTTTCTCGAATATCTGGAAGGAACTCTCATCCAATGCAATGGTAATTCTGACCAGATTTTTTGCCACCATTTGGGACCTGAGGTGATTTTCATGCCCATTAATAAATAACTTGGTGCGCGAGATTAGCAGGCCCAAACGCCAGTACACATACACTTGCACACACCTAAAAATTCCATAACGGGCAGTCGACACCATGCTGCGCCATGTACAACTTGGCATTAATCAAATTGGTCCCAATGTAATGAAAGAGGTTTGCCAGGGAAACTGCGCTGGCTCCGGCCACTATGCCTTCTGTGAGGTGCGAAAACTGACCAACGCCCCCCGATGCTATGAGTGGGATGGTTATTGCTTTCGACACTTTTTCAATCAACCCAACATCATAACCTTGGGCAACCCCATCCCGGTCTATTGATGTGAGATAAATCTCCCCGCCTCCCAGAGTTTCCACCTCCTGAGCCCAGTCCAAAACTTTTCGTCCAGTATTAATTTTGCCATCGTTGGAGTAAACGTAATAATCCCCGTCTTTTCCTTTTTTAACGTCTATTGAGACCACCACACATTGGGAGCCGAATGTTTCGGAAGCTTTTGAAATGAATTCGGGGCTCTCAAGAGCTATGGTGTTGATTACCACCTTGTCGGCGCCGGAGTTAAGAAGACCGTAAAAATCGTCTATCTTCCTCACGCCGCCGCCGGCAGAGATGGGAACGAAGCATTTCTTGCTTATCAGCTTGACATTTTGGCAAAGATCTTCAATCTTCCTGTTTTTGCGGCTCACATCAAGAACAACGAGCTCATCGATAGCCTTCAGGTTCAAATGCTGAATCATCGTTTCGAGATTGACCATCGGTTGGAGTTCAAAGTTCCTGCTGTTCATGAAAAAAGGGTGCTCGATAAGCAATGTAAGTATTAGTCTTTTCTTGAGCACGTTAAACCCCCACAAAATTCTTCAATAATGTCAGCCCGTTCTCAGCGCTCTTTTCCGGGTGAAACTGGGCCCCGAATAAATTCCCTTTTTCAACGCTTGCGGTGAACTCTCCGCCGTATTCAAAGGTTGACGTCACGTTTTCTTCAGGGGCGGAAAAATAATAACTGTGGACAAAATAAAACGAAGCATCGCCCCCGATTTTAAGAAATAGTTTTGAATCCTTTTTTATCTTGATGTCATTCCATCCGACATGGGGGACTTTCAGGGTGTTGTCATTCGGGAACAGTCTCTTGACCTCCCCGCTTATCCAGCCCAGCCCCCTGTGCTCCCCGTTTTCAAAGCCTTTGTCGGCGAAAAGCTGCATGCCGAGACACACACCGAGAATAGGCTTGCGCTTGACCAGAACTTCGCGACCCAAAATATCAACCAGGCCGAGCTTCCTGAGGTTATCCATCCCTTTCAAAAAAGCGCCTACGCCCGGAAGGACAAGTTTGTCCGACTCTTCTATTTCTTTGGCTCTGTTGGAAATAACATAGTTACACTTTATTTCCTCAAGCACGTTCGCTATCGAACCCAGATTCCCCATCTTGTAATCAATTACGCAGACTTTCATCCAGACCACCAAACTGCCCAAGAATCATATCATCTCAATTTTTGCTGGCCTTTTCAAGGGTAGCTCTAGAATCCTTTCCTCCCCATGTATTGTCCCGGCATGCTTCCATTTGTTCTCGCCTATCTTAATCCACGCAGGGTTCCTGTTGGGTATTTCATCGGGCGACAATCCGCTTTTTATGGCTTCCTCTTTCTCCCTCGCTATGTTTTCCTCGTCGCCGACAAACTTTTTGACGACCTCCCAGAATTCTTCTTCCGTCATGCCGATGTACTTCAACACCCTGTCAAAACAGTACCAGGGGAACTCGCCGTCGTACTTCTTTATCAGCTCGATCGCCCTTTCCCGCGTAAGCTTGCCTTCTCTTATGTCGGGGGAGGCCGATTTTGTGGCCCTGCCGAAGCCGAACTTCGGCCACAAAAACCAGAGGTAAATGTCATCTATGAAATCGTCTATCGAAACCCCGTGCGTGTACGTCCCGACTGTCCTCCTGTCGAGAACAGTGAAACCTCCTATGACGTTCATCGCATAATAGAGGTTCTGGTTGTTGTTCCAGGGTATGAAGCTTCCGAGGAACAGCCTTCTTATCCCGGCCTCTTTCACCCTTTCGTCGCTTGGTATTATGTAGGGGATCAGGTCTTTTTTCTCAAACCCGTACTCTGTCCAGCTTGCCGGGTCTTTCCAGTTGGGCCTGCTGCTTGATACCCTGAGCCTTACGCTTTCCTGCGTGAAGTTCCCCTTGTTGTCTTCTGTCACTCCGCCATATTCGGCCTCTCCATCTTCACCGTAAAATATGAGCGGGATTTTTTTCTCGATTGCCGTGCTCGTGACGGACGAAAATATCCCCTGAATCCATGGCAGGAAAATATTGCCGTGCTCCTTCAGCATTATCTTGCAAAGCTTGGCGTGGACCTGAGGGTTTGGCGTCACTAGAATGTGATCAACCCCTATCCTTTCTATCATGTTTCTCCTGTTCCTGTCTCCGACGTCTACTGGCATGCTCGGGCAGAATGTCACGCAGAGGGGATTGAGCTTGAGGTTATTTTTTACGTAATGTGCCACGAAATGGCTGTCCTTGCCCCCACTCGAAGCAATCACGCAGTCGTGACCGGTGCCGTCCCTGTTCCTGTATTTTTTAACTGTCTCAACAAGCTCTCTGTGCTTGGCTTCCCAGTCTGTCTGCTTTTTCTTCTCAGCGTACCTGCACGCATTGCAGACCCCCTCGGAATCAAACCCTATCCTGGGCCTGGTGTTGGGGGTAACGCATCTTTTACAGTACTGTATTTTCATCGTTACACCATAACTGGTCAATATGCGTACACCTGCCCATATGGTCGGTGGGAGAACGGCGCAAGCTTGGTAAATTCTCCCTTCATGACCTCTTCCAAGCTGAGGGAGAACCGGGAACAAAATTCCTCCATCGGCCTCCTAATCCTTTTGTAATCTTCCTCGTTCGGCACATCGATCCTGACCTCCATCCCGAGCTGGTGTTTCTCCACCTTCCCGCGGATGTACATCTCCCCTCCGTGCATGCCCGTGCCAACGTAGTTGCCGACGAGCGGGCCGTTTGAGGATTCACCCAAGCCCAGCACTATCAACAGACCCCCAGCCATGTATTCCCCCAAGAAATCACGGGCCCGGCCGCCTATCACTATCTCCGGGTAGGAACTCCTGTAAGCCTTCATGTGGATGCCGGCGCGGTAACCGACGCTGCCCCGAATGTAAATCTCCCCGCCCCTCATGGCGTACCCCACGATGTCCCCCGCGTCCCCGTTCACGACAACCTTCCCGGAGTTCATCGTGTTGCCGACCCCGTCTTGGGCGTTGTTGTTAACCATCAACGTTGGCCCGTCCATGAAAGCGGCTAGGTCGTTGCCGGGCACGCCGTTTATCTGCATCACCACATTTCCAGAGAGCCCATCACCTATGTACCTCTGCCCGTTCACGTTGTCAATGATAATCTCTTTCTCCCCGCCGTCTACCGCGGAGTGAATCAGCTCGTTCAGCCTTCGATACTGCATGCCGCTGGCGTCTATCTTCATACCTCTGTCCCTTCTCCCATGACCATGTGTTTCCTGAACATCTCCGGGAGCCATACCAACCCGAAATCGTCGCGCAGGAGAACATCCTTGAAAAGGCGGACGTTTGTCTTGTTTTTTATCAGCCCCCTGAACACGCCGGCCCGATCTATTTTATTAACAAATATCGCCCCCACTATGACATCGTCCTTCAGAACAATCTTCTTGTAGGCTCTCTGGGCCTCGTCGTAGTGCTCAAGCACCTCGTATCCCTTCTCCTGCGGATCTGTCAGCCCAACGGAAATCGTCGGCACGCCGCATATCTCCACCGTGTTCATGGCAAAACTGCCATCGTACTTCTCTGTCTTCCCGGCCATGTTGAACCCGGCGATGCTCCCCTGAACGTGGGCGTTCGGCCATATGGCAATCTGCCTTGTCGTGGATGTGATCATGTCGTAAGCCTCGACGACGTCCCCCGCCGCGTATATGTCCGGCAGATTCGTCTGCATGCGCTCGTCCACCAAGATGCCCTTGCGCACCTCTATCCCCGCGCATTTCGCCAGTTCTGTGTTGGGAGTGACCCCTATGGCAAAAATCACTAGCTGGCAGTCCACCTCAACTCCGCCCTGCAATTCCACTTTTTTCACTCCCCCCCTGCCGGTGACTTTCCATACTGTGTTATTCGTTATGAGCTCACAGCCTTTCTCCCTCAGGGCCATCTCCACAATTTCAGACGCCTTCCTGTCAAAAGTGGCGGAGAGGATCCTGTCCGCGAGCTCGACTATGGTCACCTTTATCCCGCGGGCGATGAGGGCCTCGGCGGTTTTCAACCCTATCAATCCCCCGCCCACCACGACAGCGCTTCTCACCTCGTTCTTCTTTATGAACTCGCCCACCTTCCTCGCGTCATCCAGCGTGGTAAAAGTGAAAACTCCAGCGAGGTCTTTGCCTTCCACCTGGGGAACGATTGGACGCCCGCCGGTTGCCAAAAGCAGTTTTTGATACGGGAGCGCCGCCCCATCGTTGAGCACCACCTTTTTGTCTTCCGGATGGATGGCCACTACCTCCTTCCCCAAGACCTCCTCAACGTTGTATTTTCTGTAGAACTCAGGGTCCCTGTACGACATCTTGCTTTCGTCAATCTGGCCGGCCAGCAGGTACGTTATCAACGGTCTGGAGTACAGCGGGTGGGGCTCGTTTGACACGACAACAATCTTTCCATCTTTATCAGCCTGCCGTATGCTTTCGACCGCCCCGATTGCCGCAGCGGAACTTCCAACTATGATGTACTTCGTCATGCTACTCGTCCTCCAGTACCAGAGCCTCGTTCGGACAATGCTTCACGCACGCCGGCTCCTCCGCCCCAATGCACATGTCGCACTTCGAAATCACCTTCTTTTCCCGTCCCCTGCCGATCACCCCGAACGGGCACATCATGATGCACATCCAGCAGCCGACGCACTTGTCCTCGTCGCACAGGACGGCTCCAGTTTTCGGGTCCCTGCGCATCGCTCCCGTTATGCAAGCCCTTATGCAAGGCGCGTCATCGCAGTGCCTGCACTGGATGGCGAACGAGAGGTAATCTTTCTCCTCGACCAGAATCCTCGGCACAGGCTTCGGATACTCCCCCCTGTACGCCTTGACCAGGTCCTTGGACTTGGAGTGCTGGACCGCGCAGTATATCTCGCACAGCCTGCACCCCATACAGTACTGCTCCCTGATGCGAATCTTCTTCATCCTACCAAGCCTCACCAACGTGCTTTATCCCGAGCATCTCAAGTTCAACCTCGCTCAACCCAACTCCCCTGAGCTGCTCGCGGTTCCCTCTCAGGCTCTCGATGGCGTTTATCCCCATCCCGCCCATCATCTCCTTTATCTCGAGGGACCAAGCCCTGAGAAGGTTCTTCAGCCTCCTCGTCGCTATTTCAGGGTTCAACCTTTTCGTAAGGTACGGGTCTTGCGTCGCTATCCCCCAGTTGCACTTTCCAGTGTAACACTTCTGGCAGATTGTGCAGCCCATGGCAACCAATGCGGAGGTGGCTATGTACACGGCGTCGGCCCCCAATGCGATGGCTTTAACAACGTCCGAACTCCTCCTGAAACCTCCGGCGACTATCAAAGACGCCTGGTTCCTGATGCCCTCCTCCCTCAGCCTGCTGTCCACGACCGCTGCAGCAATCTCGATAGGTATCCCGACATTGTCCCGGATTACCTTCGGCGCCGCCCCTGTGCCTCCTCTTACGCCATCTATGACGATGAAGTCTGCCCCAGCTCTCACTATCCCGCTTGAAATCGGCGCGACATTGTGCACGGCCGCAATCTTAACCCCGACCGGTTTCTTGTATCTCGTCGCCTCTTTGAGCGCGTAGATGAGCTGCCTCAGGTCTTCGATTGAGTAAATGTCGTGGTGAGGCGCGGGCGACAGCGCATCCGTACCTATGGGTATCATCCTGGTCTCGCTTATGGACTCGGTCACCTTTTCTCCCGGGAGGTGGCCGCCGATGCCCGGCTTTGCCCCCTGCCCGACTTTTATCTCGATTGCCGCGCCAGTGTTCAGATATTCTCGGGTGACTCCAAACCTGCCCGACGCTACTTGAACTATCGTACGAGGACCGTACTTGTAAAAATCCTTGTGCAGACCTCCCTCGCCGGTGTTCCAGAAAGTCCCAAAATCAGAAGCGGCGCGCGCCAGAGCCAATGAAGCGTTGTAGCTTATGGATCCGTACGACATGGCGCTGAACATGATTGGGGTCTCTAGCTCCAGCTGTGGCGAGATTTCCGTCGCGAGTTTTGGCTCCCCGGAACTGTCAATCTCTACTCTATCCGGTTTTCGCCCGATGAAAGTCCTCAGTTCCATGGGCTCACGGAGAGGGTCTATCGATGGGTTCGTCACCTGCGATGCGTTGAGAACGATGCGGTCCCAATAATTCGTATATGGCTTGTCGCAGCCCATTCCCGTGAGAATCACCCCTCCGCTCCCGGCCTGGCTTTTGATGTCGTTTATGACCTCCGCTGTCCAGTTGAAGTTCTCTCTGTACTGGGACTGGGTGCGCTCGACGGTAAGCGAAGAGGTTGGACATATCGCTTCGCAGAAGTGGCAGCCCACGCATTTGGTGCTGTCGCTAACTATTACGTCTTTTTCAGCGTCGTAGGCGTGGACATCGTTGGAGCACATCCTGACGCACGCCTGACATCTTATGCACTTCTCGTCGTCTCTGTCTATCGTGAAGCCAAACGGTGGCGTTGATTTAACCATGGGCTCCCTCCAAACGGCCTACCACTGGCTCCCCGGCCTCGGGCATCCAGACTTTATCAGGCGACTGGCATACTTCCCTGATTCCCGACTCCTCGCTCGACATGTAGAGCATGCTGCCCTTGCGGGCGGCGACGAGTGGGCGGAGCTTGATTCTGTCGTTTATCCCGACGATGCCCCCCGTGTGACCGACTATCGTGGCGAACGGGCCGTTGACCAATGCACTCCCGTACGCCAGCCTCAGGGCTTTGCAGATTTCCCTCTGGCTCTCCGGGAGCCGCTCAATCTCGTCCCAGAACGGTGCGGCCAAAATCCTGCCTATGACGTCGAAACCGAACCCGTACTTTCTCGCGAGAAGATCGAAGAGGTAAGTTATCACCTCGGTGTCCGTGAACAGCGCGCAGCGGTACCCGAAATTTTCGAGATATCTTTTGTTTGTCCCGTAGGAGGAGATCTCCCCATTGTGGACCACCGACCAGTCAAGTAGCCCGAACGGGTGGGCGCCGCCCCACCACCCCACCGTGTTGGTAGGAAATCTTCCGTGGGCGGTCCAAGCGTACCCCTTGTACTCCTCCAGCCTGAAGAATTTCCCTATCTCCCCTGCAAAACCGACGCCCTTGAAGATGCCCATGTTCTTCCCACTGGATATCACAAAAGCGCCGTCGATTTCTCCGTTAATCTTCATAACCGTGCTCACCACGAAATCCTCCTGGCCGGGCTCGCTGTTGGCTTTCGTTTCCTTCACCGTCAAAAAATATCTCCAGAGCAGCGGGGGGTTCTCTATCGTGGTTTTTTTACGCGTCGGGATTGGCTCGGCTTTTTCGATTGAATAATTCTCCTCTAGACACCTCTCCGTCGATTCCTCCGCCTTTTCGTTGTCGTATAGCAGGTGAAAAGCGTAACAGTTCTTGAACCTGGGATATATTCCATATCCAGCAAATCCCCCGCCAAGACCATTCTCCCTGTCCTGCATCTTCGCTATCGCGCTTGTGGCCTGGGCTCCGCTGAACCTCTTTCCACTCTCGTCCATCACGCCGAACAGGGAGCACCCTCCCCTGTCTACTTCCATTCGCCTCATTGCTGACCCAGTATAGTCCGATAATTTCTGGCTTTAACATGGTTGCGAAAAGTATGAAGAAGTATGATTTCGTGCAGGCTTCAAAGGATGGGCAGGTATTCCTGTACTTCCCATGGATGGACCAACACCCTGTACCTGTCCCACTCAACTTCCTTGCTCTTGACAAATCCGCTGAAGATGTGGTCGCCCAGAGCTTTGTGCACAAGTTCACTTTTCTTGGTCAGATTCAATGCCTCTTCCAGGCTTCCAGGGAGCGCTTTTATCCCAAGTTTTTCCCTTTCTTCTGAGCTGAGGTGATAGACGTCCTTTTCCACCGGAGGCGGAAGCTCGTACTTCTTTTCCACGCCCTCCAGCCCCGCGGCCAGCATCACTGAAAAACACAGGTATGGGTTGCAGGCGGGATCCGGGCTCCTGTACTCCGCCCTTGTGGCCTTCTCCTTCCCCGGCTTGTACATCGGGACCCTTACCAAGGTGGACCTGTTCCGGCGAGCCCAAGTGATGTAGACCGGCGCCTCGTACCCTGGGACCAGCCTCTTGTAAGAATTTACCCACTGGCTGGTGACGGCTGTAATCTCCGGGGCATGCCTCAGCAGCCCGGCTATGTATCTTTTTCCGATTTCAGAGAGTTTGTAATCATCACTGGTGTCAAAGAATGCATTTTTGTTCCCCTTAAACAGCGACTGGTGAACGTGCATCCCGCTCCCGTTGATCCCGAAAATTGGTTTTGGCATGAACGTCGCGTAGAAACCATACTTGTGCGCGATTTCTTTGACCACAATCCTGTGGGTCATCACATTGTCCGCCATTGTGAGTGCGTCTGTGTACCGCAAATCTATCTCATGCTGGGAGTAGGCGACCTCGTGATGGCTGTATTCCACTTTTATGCCCATCTCCTCCAGGGTCAGAATCGTGTCCCTCCTCAAGTCGCTTGCCGCATCAAGAGTGGTGAGGTCAAAATATCCCCCCACATCTAGGACCTCTGGGGCATTGCTGCTCTTGAAGTAGAAATATTCCAGCTCCGGCCCCACGTTGAATGTGTAACCCTTCTCCTTCAGCTGTTCCAAGTTCCTCTTTAAAATGTAGCGGGAGTCTCCCTCGTATGGCGTGCCATCTGGCTGCAGGATATCGCAGAACATCCTTGCCACAGCCTTCTCCTTTGGCCTCCATGGAAGCATTGCGAAAGTGCTAGGGTCCGGCTTGGCGAGCATGTCGCTCTCGTCTATCCTTGCAAATCCCTTTATTGAAGAACCGTCGAAACCCATGCCCTCCGCGAAAGCCCCCTCCAACTCTTCAGGGGGGATGGCGAAGCTCTTCAACTGTCCGAGGATGTCCGTAAACCATAGCCTGATGAACTTCACGTCCTGCTTTTTCACCGCGCTCAGAACTTCAGCTTCTACTTCAGATTTCCCTTTCATTTTACTCACGTTTGTAAAAAAGATGGATTGAAACTTAACTATTGTTGCGAAAAGTATGAAGAAGTATGAGATTACTGCTGGAAGATTTACGACACCCCGCACCAGCGGCGCGGGCTTCAATCACATCCACTGCTGGATGGGCTTCATTTCTGCAATGTCCAGCACCGCTTCCATTGTTTTTGTGTCCGCTTTGATGCCGCTTTCCTCAACGGCCGCGATCGGGTTAATCCCCCCCATGACTATTACTCCAACTTTGTTCACGTCAACGGGCAACCCATACAAAGGTTCGCCGGGGGCCCCCACAATCAGCACTCCGCCTAAACCCCCATATTTTGCCTGACTTACGATCTCTTGTGCATGAGACCTCGCCGACATTGGTATCTCCCTGAGGTTGGCAAGTATTTGCCCAGAGCCCTGTTTCAGCACGTTTAAGTACGACGTCATTTTCCTGGACGCGAAAACATCCAAAGGATCCAACGAGGACCCCTGGTAAGTTATCACATCTGTAAATCTTTTTGGTTCCCCTTTTTCTATTTCCAACAGGCCGCCAAATTTTGGCGAAACGGGGATTCCAGCCTTTGCCAGCAGCCCGTCAATGGTAACGCTGCACACCATCGCTATGCCGACCTTTCCGCGGGGCACCGCTGTTCCGGCTATTCTTTCTCCCTCGCCAGCTATTTTTACAAACGGGCTGGGCGCATACTCCGCGTCTATGACTTTTTTTATTACAGGGAGTGCTTTTTTTACTTCCTTTGCGTCCAGAAGAGAAATGTTGACAATAACCGTGCCCGTTCTAGTTTTGATATTGTAAGTCATCTTGTAGATGAGTTCCTCAATTTTCCCGACGACAAAACCGACCCGCTTGCCGACGAGTGCGTGCCTTGTCTCTTCCTTGCCTTTTTCGGTGAGGGTCCTTCCTTCCAGCGGGCCTGATTTTTTGGTGAAGCCCCGCTCGTCCAAGATTCTCAGATGATGGCGCACGCCTCGCTCACCTATTTTAAATCCTCTTTTGTCCAGCGCTCTGGCTATCACCCGCGCACCAACTGGTCCCTCTCGTTCCTTCTCTTTGAGAACTTCCAGTATCTCAAAAACCAGCCTCTGAACCTTCTCCTCGTTTATCATGCATCCCGCCTCACAACCTAACCATCATGTCTGGGCCCAATTTAATCATATGGGCAATAGGAAACCTTTTTCCTACGAACATGCTGAATTTTTCATACTCAATTTTTTAAGCCGTGGCGCTTCACAGATGCGGAATAACGATGACAGAAAGGGTCCAGAAGGATTCCGCCTACCTGAACGGCATGTCGACCACCAACACGCGCACGAGGGTAAAAGATGTGAGCCCGTTAAGCGGGATGTGCCCAATATGCATTAAGGATTGTCCTTTCCTGTGCGAGGTCGGGCTATCTGCCATGCGGGGGCGGGAAGTGCTTTATCCGGATCAGGCTTACTACGGGACAAGCACGGCCGCGTCTCTGAAAAACTACGGCCTCGACTGGTCCCACTTCAACATCCTGTGCAGGCTGAGGGGCGCCGAGGGGATTGAGCCAGACCCCGACGTGGCCTTTTTCAGCAACGTCAACATCGAATCCGAGCTGGGCGGGGTGCGCCTCAAGCTTCCGATAGCCACCGGTGCATTCGGCTCCACAATGGTCGCGAGGGTCAACTGGGACGGGCTGGCAATCGGCACGGCTCTGGCGGGGGCTTTGATTGTTGTTGGAGAAAATGTCTGCGGCGTCGACCCCAAAGCTACTTACACAAAAGGAAAGGTAACCCGCTCCCCGGACCTGGAGTACAGGGTAAAGAAGTTCAGGGAGTTCTGGGACGGGAAGTACGGCAACATAGCCGTGCAGACAAATGTTGAAGACCAAAGGGGCGGGGTCGATTTGTATGCGATCTCAAAACTTGAGGTGGACATCATAGAAAGGAAGTGGGGGCAAGGAGCAAAAGCAATTGGCGGGGAGATAAGAGTCACAGATTTGGAGCGGGCAATACAGCTGAAGCAGCGCGGGTACATCGTAATCCCGGACCCCGAGGATTCAAATGTGCAAGCGGCGTTCAAGGCCGGGTTCTTCAAGAGCTTCGAACGGCACAGCAGGGTCGGGATGCCGGCCGAGAAGGATTTCGTGGAGGATGTGAAGTGGCTCAGGGAAAATGGGGCTAAGAAGGTTTCTCTCAAGACCGGCGCCTACCGCCCGGCGGATGTGGCCTGGACCATGAAGGTTGCGTCCGAGGCGAAAGTCGACTACATAACTTTCGACGGGGCTGGCGGCGGAACGGGGATGAGCCCGGTTCCAATGATGAACGAGATGAGCACCCCGACAATACACCTGGAGGCCCAAATCCTGAAGTGCGCCCAGATTCTCAGGAAAAAAGGCCGCCACGTTCCGGACATGAGCATGGCCGGAGGGTTCATGAACGAGACGCAGATATTCAAAAGCATCGCCATGAGCAACTTTGGTAAAGCGCCCATGATCAAAGTCATAACAATGGCCAGAGCACCGATCACCGCCGTGTTCAAGGCCGCTTACTTTGAGGAGTTGGCGAAGGACAAAAAACTGCCACGTGATTTCGCGGAGCGCTACGGCACGAATCCCGCCAAGTTCATAGTCACGGCGCCGGAGCTGAAAAAGAAATACGGCAAGAAATTTGCGAACATCCCGCTGCCGGCCATGGGACTTTACACTTATCTTGAGGACAGGATTGGAGTCGGACTCAGGCAGCTCATGGCGGGAGCGAGGAAGTGGAAGCTAAACTTGCTCGACAGGGGCGACATTGCAGCGCTTACCGAGCGTGCTTCCAAAGTTACGGGAATACCGACAATCGATGAAGTTGAATCTGAGATGTTTGAGCAGATACTGGGATAGCGCGGTTCAAAAGCCCCGCCGCCGTTTCTCATGAACAAGTGAAAAAACGAAAAAGCTTAAGAAGTGAAGCACATCTCAATCTGAAAGAAACGGAGGAAATGAAATGAACTTCGTGCCGAGGCACATGTTCTTCACGCGGGGTGTTGGCCACCACAAGGAAAAGTTGAGGTCGTTTGAGTATGCGCTGGAAAACGCAGGGATAGCAAAATATAACCTAGTCTCTGTTTCAAGCATAATCCCTCCTAGGTGCGAGATCATCCCAAAAGAAAAAGGTCTGAGCTACCTTCGGGACGGCCAGATACTTTTCGGGGTTTTTGCCAAGTGCGACAGCGACGAGCGGAGGCGGCTCATTTCCGCAAGCATAGGCTGCGCTCTCCCGGCAGACAAGAACACCTACGGGTACATCAGCGAACACCATGCATACGGGCAGGCTGCTGAGGAAGCCGGAGACTACTCGGAAGACCTGGCGGCGTCCATGCTAGCAAGCGCGCTGGGCCTGCCTTTCGAGCCGGACAAGAGCTGGGACCAGAGAAAGCAGATGTGGAAGATCTCCAAAAAAATAGTCAAGACCACTAACATGACCCAGACGGCCCTCGTGAAAGAGGGGATGTGGTCAACCGTTTTGGCAGCGGCTGTTTTCGTGCTGTAGTTTGGAACCCAAGCCGTCGTTTGGCTGTGCATCTAGTGTGTCGCACAAATGAGCGAAAAAATCGCTCACGCATCCCCATGTTTGGCCAGTCAACCCGTTTTCGCCCCGCTTCACATGCCAGCACTCAAGTTCAACAGCACGTTGTAGGTGAACGCTTTC
>Ga0315282_10008629_pt1 | contig 16447 bp, 8 predicted proteins | sample YL17G07_20_MG_FD_203693 | JGI IMG/M metagenome (GOLD analysis project Ga0315282, IMG submission 203693) | Sediment microbial communities from Yellowstone Lake, YNP, Wyoming, USA - YL17G07_20 | ecosystem: Environmental > Aquatic > Freshwater > Lake > Sediment | place: USA: Wyoming | collected...
GAGCGACCCGAGCGCCGATCGCCTGCCATACTGCGCGCGGTTAGGGCCCCGGTACCACCCACCGGGGCCTCACCATCCCAACCGTACGCAGGCGGCCCAATGCGATAAACTCACCGACACGGTGACACTATCCCGGAACCACTCGAGTGACATAGTCTCGGAACCAAGACAGGCGTTTTCGCGCGCCGCGCCGCAACGCCGGCCGTCGGCCCCGGCTGTGCTATACTCCCAAACGAGCTGCAGCGACAGTGGTTGGCCGAGCTGGGGCTCGCGCTCCGGCCGCAGCGGCCCCGCCGGCCAACGGCGGGGTAACTGCGGCAACTGCGCCGGCGGCGCGAGCCTCGGAGGTGCCTGGAATGCCGCATACCAGACAGTGGGCGCGCCTCCAGTGGCTCCGCATCGCGGTCTACGCCTTTGTCGTGCTGGCGTTGCTCTGCGGCGGTCCTTGGCGCGGCCTGCTTACACTGCACGGGGCCGCCTGGGCGGGCAGTGTCCCGGCGACGTGGATCCTGCTGACACTCGGAGCCGGGCCCAACACGGCCGACGCCCACGGCGACACGGCACTCGACGCGGCCGCGCAAAGAGGCCATGCGCAGGTGGTTGCACTTCTGCTCTCGCACGGGGGAGATGCTGCCAGGAGAGGCGACTTGAGGGTGACGGCCCTCCACCTCGCCGCGATTCGCGGGTCTGCAGAGGTGGCTCGGCTCCTCATCGCACACGGAGCGGACGTCCACGCGCTGGACTCAGCCAACCAGACCCCCTTGCATTGGGCCGCGGGGTGTGGCGCGACCGCCGTGGCGCAAGTGCTGCTGCAGAACGGCGCCCGTGTCACGGCGTGGGATGTGCACGGTCGAACGCCCGCTCAGGAGGCACTGAGGAAGGGGCACGCTGATCTCGCAGCGTTGCTGTCCGGCGCGGAACACGACCAAGCCGCCCGGAAGCGGTAAGTCGAGCGTCAAGGAGGGTGAGCGAAGGGCCATCGCGGATGCGTCGGGCACGCAGACGATCACGTTCAATGACGCCGGTTGCGCGACCACGATCACGCTCGCGAACGGGACGCGGACGACGATGGGGTACTCATGTAACGGTCAATGCCCCCGGGGAAGATAGTGCCAGGCGTTCTGCCAGCGGTCGGCCCTGAATGGGGCCTTTGGGCTCGGCGAAGTGGGGGCAAGGGCGGCATAGGCGTCGGCGCAGCGGATCGACGACCCTTGACGCCGCGAGCACGAGCCCCATCCTCGTACAGGCCGGCCGCCGGGTCCATCAGCTCGCCTCGGCGCGCGCGGAGCCCGACGAGCTCCTCGTACTGGGCCTGGGAGCCGGGGAAGGAGCCCGGCCTGTTGCTCCGCGAACCTGCGCAGCGATTGGCAGCACCGCCGTGCGCACACCATCGGAGGCCCACAATGCGCTCAGCAGCAACGAGCATCCTGGCAGCGCTCGCCTTGCTCCTGCCCTGTACCGCACTGCCCGCCCGGGCGGAGCCGGTGCACATTGTCTTCGACACGGACGTAGGCAACGACATCGACGACGCGCTGGCGCTCGCCCTACTGCACGCCCTTGCCGATCGTGGGGAGTGCGACATCATCGCGGTCACGATCACGAAGGACAACCGCTACTCCGCGCCCTTCGTTGACATCGTGGACACGTTCTACGGCAGGGGCGAGATACCGGTCGGCGTCTGCCGCTCGGGCATCACCCCGGAGGACGGCAGCTACACGAAGGCCGTGGCCACGGCGGCCGACGACGGCCGTCCGCGGTACGGCCACGATCTCGCGGACGGGGCCGACGCGCCGGGCGCGGTCGCGGTCTTGCGCCGGGCTCTCGCGGCCCAGCCCGACGGATCGGTGGCGGCAGTCCAGGTGGGGTTCTCGACGAACCTAGCGAACCTGCTCGACTCTCCGGCCGATGACTACTCGCCGCTCGACGGCATGGAGCTCGTCAGGCGCAAGGTCCGTCTGTTGTCCATCATGGCCGGCGTCTTCACCTCGAACCCTGGGGATCAGGCGATCGGCGAGTACAACGTGGTGAACCACCTTCCCGCAGCCAGGAAGCTCTTCGACACGTGGCCCACGGACATCGTGGCCAGCGGCTGGGAGATCGGCGTGGCCCTTCCCTACCCGGCCGTGAGCATCGAGCGCGACTACGGCTACGTACCTCACCACCCTATCGCCGAGGCCTACAGGGCGTACCAGCGGATGCCCTACGACAGGCCGACGTGGGATCCGACGAGCGCCCTTTACGCGGTCCGCCCCGACCGCGGGTACTTCGAGCTGTCGCCCCCCGGACGGATCGTGGTGGACGAGCGGGGCCACACCCGTTTCGAGGAGGGTCCTGCTGGCAGGCATCGCTACCTGAGGGTGCCGGCCGACGGCGCGCGGGTGCTGGAGGCACTGCAGCTACTGTGCAGCCAGCCGCCGCGGCGGCAGCGCGGGCGCGGCGGGGCCGCTATCGGATGAGGTCAGCGGGCGGTCTACGGCCTCTTAGCCGCCGGGCGGCCACTTCTGGCGTTCAGGCCAACGGTGTGGCGTCCACTCTTGCCCGCTCTGCGCGTACTCCTCCTCGGCCTGGGTGATGTACTGCTCCATGGTCTTGAGCCTTGGGGATGGGCTCTGCACGGTGGCCAAGGCCTGCTTGAGCGTGTCGCGAGCCTTGTCGAAGTCTGACCCCGCGCAGTAGTCCATAGCAATCTCGATCCACACGGCCTCGGCCTGCTCACCCAGGACCGTCTGCGCGTTCTGGGCGGCGCTCAGGGCCTTGTCCACATCGCCGAGGCGGCGGAAGCACTCGGCCAGCTTGAGGAACGTGTTGCCCGTGTCGGGCTCCATGGCCTTGCCCTGGCCGTGCAGAAGGTCTATGCCCCGAGTGTACTTCTGGATCGCCGTGCCGAGCGCCTCATTGGCCAGCTTCTGCTCGTTGGGGCTGGGTTTGGGCCCGCACTCGCTCTTGGCCGCGTAGATGTCGCCGTATTCGATCCACACGACCGGGTCGTCGCCTGCCTGGGCGAATGCCTGGGCGATGTCCCTTGCCGCCCATTCGAGCCATGTGCGGCGCCATTGCTTCTGCACATCATCGACGCTGGGATCGTAGCGCGATCCGTAGATGCGGTAGAGGCGCCCCCGGTCGACCAGGGACGGCAGGTGGTTGGGATTGATGGTGAGGGCGTCTGTGAGGAATTGCTCAGCGCGGCGTAGGTCAAACAGGTAGACCGGCACGCCCTGAGCGTTCACCTCGTGGTACAGGCCCTCCAGCAGCAGGTGGGCGTGGCCGAGCAGCCAGTACACGTCCGCGTCCGTCTTGTCGGCGCCGGCAGCCTTCATGTCGTCGACGAGCTTGACGGCGACGTCGTAGCCGTCCTCGATCTGACCCCACTGCATGAGCGCCAGCGCGGCTTCCTTGCGGGCTACCCACGACTCCTGCTGCCTCTCGCTTGCGGCCAGCAGCTCAGCCTTGAGCTGCAGGGCCTCGGCGAGCTTCCCGAGGGCCCCGATCTTCCTGAGCTCCTCGATCGCCGCCTCGCAGGAGGTCAGCCCACCGGCCCAGTCGCCTGCCAGTTTGGCCGCCTTAGCCTGCTCCAGCTTGACGTCGGTGATCCCGATGATCGCGGCACGGTAGTCCGGGTCGAGCTGCACGGCCTTCTGCAGACTGGCCAGGGCCTCCGGGTGCTTGCCGGTGTCGAGGTAGGCGCGTCCCAGCCAGTAGGCGGAGAAGGCCTCCTTGCTCTTCGTCGGCATACTGTCGGCCGCGGTCTCGAACGCCTCGTCGGTCACGAACTCGACAAGCGGGCCCACGCGCTTCATCAGGGCCGACACAGCGCCGGAGAGGTCCAGGGTGTTGCCGAGGAACCGGTTGCGGTCCTCGATGATGCTGTTCTTGGTGTTATAGACCTGGTAGTTGAACTCGATCGGGGCTCCGGCGGAGGGGTCGGCCGGGGCGTCCTCCTTGGCCCACAGCTCGATGAGGACCAGGTACTTGAACCCCAGCTCGCTAGCGGAGTCCTTGCAGTCGCCCCACGTCTCGTGCGGCAACGGGTATGCCGCCCCCTGGGGGCGCTTGTGCAGGTCGCAGAGCCTCCCGAAACGCTCGGGGCTCGAGACGTAGACACCGGCCTCAGAGCCGACGGCCCGGAAGCGGCGGATCAGGTCGTCCTCGATGGCGAGGCGCGCGGCGCGCAGCTCCACGCGCTCCGACGTCTCGACGATCGGGCCCACAGCCGCTTCGACCGTCTCGGAGTAGCGCTGGGCGGACGCACTGGGCAGGAGACCGAAGATCACCAGGAAGGCCCCCGCCAGGGGAACCGGTCTGAACCTCACCAAACCGCGCACCACCTTATGAACCGCGAAGCCCGTTCGCCCGGCGCGACACGGGTACATTCTAGCCTTCAGCGCACTGCGCCCGCAAGGCGGCTGACACACTGTGTAACGACTGCTCGGGGTCGGGTGTTCCTTCCGTTCCCGGACGCGCATGGAGGGGCGCGACAGCCTTGCTCGGAACTGTGAGTGCCCGCGGAGCCTGCCTTGACAGCCCCCGGGGCGGAGGCGACAATCGCCCCCTGTAGTGCAGGCGACCGACCGATCGGAGGACTGCGGCTCGATGACTGCCCGGCCCGACTGGCGCGCTCGGGTACCCGATGGCATGTGGCTGAAGTGCGAGAACCCGAGTTGCGCCCAGCTCCTCTACGTCAAGGAGCTGGAGCGGAACCTGATGGTATGCGCGCAGTGCGGGTACCACTTCCGCCTCACGGCGCGCCAGAGGATTAGGATAACCGCCGACCCCGACAGTTTCGAGGAGACCGACACCGACCTCGTCACCCTCAACCCGCTCGACATGGACGGGTATGAGCAGAAGCTCGCACGCCACCGGGCGAAGACCGGCGAGACCGAGGCGGCCATCGTCGGACGCGCGGCCGTCTCAGGCCACCCAATAACCCTCGGCATCACCGACCCGTTCTTCACCGTCGGTTCGATGGGCTCCGTTGTGGGCGAGAAGATAGCCCGCTGCGTCGAGCACGCCAACGAGATGCGGTGTCCGTGCATCCTCATCTCCGGCTCCGGAGCGGGCGCGCGGATGGAGGAAGGCATTCTCTCCCTGATGCAGATGGCCAAGACCTCGGCGGCCATCGGGCGCCTGCGCCGGGCGGGGCAGCTCTGCGTCACGATCCTGACGAACCCCACGATGGCGGGGGTCTACGCGAGCTGGGCCAGCCTCGGCGACATCATCCTCGCTGAGCCGGGCGCCATGGTCGGATTCGCCGGACAGCGCGTGGTCAAAGGCACCAAGAGCGGCCTCGGCGCGGAGGCCCAGTCGTCGGAGTTCCAGCATGAGCACGGAATGGTCGACCGCATCGTCCCTCGTGGCGACATGAGGCCGATCCTCGAACGCCTGATCGCGATGGCCTACGCGGCACCCCGGAGAAGGGGGGTCGCGTCTTGAAGTACAGCGCGAGCCGCTGGCTCCCGTTCGAGGAGGAGGTCCGCAAGCTCCAGGAGGAGCTCGACGAGGTGCTCCGCCGGCAGGCCGAGGAAGAAGCCGACTACGGTGGGCGCATCGCCGCGCTGCAGGACCGATTCGAGCGGGAGCGGCGGAAGATCGCGGAAGGGCTGACGCCCTGGCAGAAGGTCCTCATCGCCAGGCACCCCAACAGGCCCTACACTCTCGACTACGTCGCCCACATCTTCGATGAGTTCGTGGAGCTGCACGGAGACCGCCGGTACGGTGATGACAAGTCGCTAGTCGGCGGGCCGGCGATGCTCGACGGCAAGGGCGTCATGGTCATCGGCCACCAGAAAGGCCGGACCACGAAGGAGCGCCAGGAGCGCAACTTCGGAAGCTCCAACCCGGAGGCGTACCGCAAGGTCCAGCGGCTTACCGAGATGGCCGAGCGGCTCGGGATGCCTGTCATCAGCGTCGTGGACACGCCGGCCGCGCAGTGCCTCTTCGATGCCGAGGCCCGGGGCATCAGTGAGGCCATCGCGGCGACGCAGCTCCTCATGTCCGGTCTGAAGATCCCCATCATCGTGGCCGTGACCGGTGAGGGCGGCAGCGGCGGAGCGATCGGCATCGGCGTCGGCGACAGGATCTTGATGCTGGAGCACGCCATCTACTCGGTCATCCCGCCCGAGGGCTTCGCCGCCATCCTCTACAAGAACGCCGCGCCCGAGCAGGTCCAGACCGCCGCTGCGCTGCTCAAGCTGACCGCACAGGACGCGCTTCGCCTGGGGGTTATCGACCGCATCATCGAGGAGCCCCTGGCCGGGGCGCACTACGACGGCGTCGCGATGGCGGCCAAGCTCAAGGATGTTCTATGCGAGGAACTCGCTGAGCTGCTCACCGTTCCGCCGGAAGAGTTGGTCGATCGCAGGTATGCCAAGTTCCGCGCGATGGGGAAGTACACCGTCCGCTCCGCGGAACGGACCGGAGCGTGACACGGATGCCGCGTCCGGGTGTCCAAGCCCGGTAAGGGCGCGAGGCAACGCGCCCATTGGCGACTCGGGCGCGACACCTTGCGCCCCTACGACCCGCTCGAGAGGCCTTGCATGACGGCTTGGCGCGCAGCCTACGGTGTTTGCGCGGTACTGCTGGGTGCCGCCGCGCCGCTTTCCGTAACCTCCGCCCAGCCACCCCGCCCGCCTGTCCCTTCGGACCCGCTGTGCGCGGCATGTCACCCGTGGCAGGCCGAGGAGATCGAGGGCACCGCACACCCGGCGTCGTGGACCAACGAGGCGTTCACCAAAGCGCTCGCATCCGCGGACGACCCGGACCATTGCGCCGGGTGCCACGCGCCGTCACCCGTGCTTGTCACAGGCATCTCCAAGCCGCCGGAGGCGCGGGACGCCGCCAGGGAGCTGGGCGTTGTCTGCGAGTCGTGCCACACTGACGGGGCCGACGCTCAGGTGGGGCCGCTCACCGAATCGTGGTCACCCTACCACGCCTGCGTGTCCACCAAGGGGGCGCACGACGACTATCGGACGTGCGGAGTCTGCCACGGGCCCGCGCAGCCGACGTCGGATCAGGTGTCGACCTTCCTGCCGTCGCCGGCCCATCACGATGGGAAGTCGTGCCAGAGCTGTCACATGCCCCGCGAGACCCGGCCCGTCGCCTACAACACCAGGCACGTCGAGCGTGAGGCCGCGTCGCACAGGTTCCTCGGGACCGGCGACGCCGACTTCCTGCGTCAGGCTGTGGCGGTGTCGGTGCAGATCGAGGGGGGCACGGCGGTCGCGCGTGTGGCGAGCAGCGGCGTCGGGCACTCACTACCCGGCAGCGCCGGCCCGCAAGTCATCACCCAACTGGTCGCGCTTGACGGCGACGGCAAGGAGCTGGCCTCTACGAAGACCGTCGCATCGTGGGACGGCGAGGGCGAGGACAGCCGCATCCTGCCCGGCAGCGACCGCACTTCGACGCTGCGGCTCCCGGCTGGCACGACCGAGGCCCGGGTGACGGTTACCTACTTCGCAACAGGCGCCGCGGAAGGCACCGAGATCGGCGAGGCAAGCGCGAAGATGTAGCCCCCTGCTCGCACACCAGCGCCCGCCCCGCCGACGCTCACGAGATACCACCAACCATTCTGCGGAACCTGACGTACACAACTGCGAAGAGGGACGGGTCAGGGAACGAGACAATGGGCTTCAGCCCATTGCCCGAGGCCTTGCCGCCAATGCGCGTAAGCCGCAATGGGCTTCAGCCCATTGTCTAGGGGAGAACTGCGAGGCTCAGCACAACCATGACACTCCCCGTGCCATTCCTGCTACTCACCGTCCTGGCCGCGCCCGCGCCGGCGGGCGTACCCAAGGGGGGCGCGCGCCACGTGTACCCCAAACTGCTGCCCTATCCGCAGGAGGTCCAGGTGCACGATGGGACGCTCCCCCTCGGTCCGCCGCGCGTCATCACTGCGCGTGCGCCGTCCGCGACGGAGCGCGTCGCCAAGGATACGCTGAGGCGCTCCCTCCCAAGTGAGGGACGCCCTGTTCCTATTCGCCTCGGCTCGGTCGAAGAAGGCTACGACGCCGACTGGCTGTCACCGCCGGACCGCGAGTTCCTGTCGACAGCGTACGGCCGCAAGCCGGAGGCATCAGTGCTCACCATCACGCCCGACGCGATAACGGTGGTCGGCCAGAGCCGCCGGGGCATGCTCTATGGAGTGCAGACGGTGAACCAGCTCGCGCGGGAAGCCTCCGGCTCGCTTCCGTGCGTGACGATCCGCGACTGGCCGGACATGGATTGGCGCTGCCTCTCCCCCACCCTCACCTGGTACTCCGGCTGGAACCGCCTCGAGGGCTACGACCTCTGCAACTGGACGCTCGATGAATGGAGGTGGCTTGTCGACTGGTCGCTGCTCCACAAGATGAACGCGTGGGCCGTCTGCATGTACGGCTACTGGCCCTTCGACCTCCCGGGCTACGAGGAGGCGACGCTCCAGGTCGACTCGTTCTTCTTCGATCCCGTGACCGGCGAGAAGACGCCTTACCGGTTCATCCACCGCAACATCAAGCGCGAGTTCCTGCCCGAGCTTATCCGCTACGCTAACGAGCGCGGCATAGGCGTCTATGCCTACATCGGCAAGAACTCGTTCAACGGCGGCTACATTCTGCGGCATCCGGAGACGAACGCCGGCGGCGCGGCCGAGGCGATCCCCTTCGCGCCCGGCGTCCACGAGTACTGGGACGCCTTCATCGGGAAGATCCTCGAGAGCGGCTTCAACGGCTTCGTGTTCGAGGACCCGGAAGCGTACCACGTGCCCAACCAGAACGAGGAGTGCTACCGGACGTTCTGGGAGCCGTGGGCGGAGACGTACGGCTTCCACTCGCGCGCCGAGACCGACCAGAACAAGCCCCCCCTCGGCGTCCACGTGGAGTACTACGGGTGGCTCTTCCGCGAGTTCGAGGCCGCCATCCGCCGGCACTCGGAGCGGCTGGGGAGGTCCGCGGACATCTACCTCATCTCCCACATGCTCCTCTCCCGGATCATGGGTGAGAGCAAGACGCCTGAGGAGTTGAGGCGCTGGCTCGCCCTCGTCGACGAGAAGCAGGGGCGGAGGGTCCGCTTCATCGTCAACGAGGCGGATGAGGCGAGGTACACGGAGCTTCTCGGTGGCAACCGCGTCGCGAGCCTGGGCGGGCGTGGAGGATCGTGCCTGTGCGCATGGCGCCGCATGACGGGCGTCAACAACAACACGACGCCCGGCCCCATGGGCGCGAGCGTCGACTGGGAGCGCGACTGCCAACGGCGCATCCATGCGGCCGGCGGATTCGGTGCGATGGGCTATGTCTTCGAGTGGCGCAGCAACGAGATCTACGGCTACATCGCGTCACAGTATCTCTGGCGCAACGCGGGTGTGCCGGGCATCAGCAACGACAACCAGATGGGCTTCCTCGACTACGCGTACCGCCGGCACTACGGCGAGGGGGTCGGCGACCTTGTTGCGAGGGCGCTCGACCTGAGCCCCTGCGTGAACGACGCGATGGTGCTCGAGGACGTGCACGGGGCGCAGTACCCCGAGACCGGGCGCGCGCTCCACCGCGACTACCAGCTTCTCGCCGCCCAGGCCGACGAGGCCCTGGCCCTGGCCCAGCACGCGTATCGCCTCTGGACCGGTAACTCCCCCGACCTCTACAGGCCGGCGTACGACGAAGACGGCTTCCAGTGGGACGGCTACGACCTCCGAGCCGACCGGCTGTTCAAGGAGGAGTCGCTCAGACTGCTGTGCGTCGAGCTGCGCCGGGCGCAGGTGCTCTGCGAGGCGGCGCTCGCCCACCGGCTGGCTGCCCGGCGCGCCGCAGAGGGCGCAACCATCGGGGCGGTGCTCGGCCTGCTCGATCGGGCGGTAGCTCTTGCCGAGGAGAACCAGCGTCTCTACCAGGTCAACTTCGACGACGACTACGACTGGAACGACGGGCTCTGCGTCAGACTCGCCGAGCGCTTCCGGGAGCTGCGCGTGCCCTTCACCATGGCCGGGAGCGCGGTCCGCCCCGACAAGGAGTGGCGGTTCGGGGCAGGCAGCGACCCGCAGGGCTGGAAGACGACCAACGATCTGGCCCCCCCGATCGTCCGGAACGGAGCCCTCGTGCTCAAGGCGACCGGCCCCGACCCGTTCGTGCTGCACGCGGCCCCCATCGGCCTTGATGGGACCGACAGGCAGCTCGTGCGGATCGACATGTCCTCGGACCGCGACGGCTGGGCGGAGCTCTACTGGTGGACGTCCACCGAAGCCGGCCCGGGCGCCCACCTCTCACGGTTCCAGGTCGCGGCAAGCGACGAGGTCGCGTCGCACTTCGTGCAACCGCATTGGGGCGGCACAGTCGCCGGCCTGCGCCTCGACACGCCCGACGGTTCGACTGTGCGGGTTGACGCGATCCGGATCGAGACGCCCCCCGACGATGCATCGGCGGGAACGCGCGCGCGACCGGTGCCCCGCAGCCTTCGCAGAACGCTCGGGAAGCCGCTTTTCATCCCCTGGGAGAAGCTGTCCGACATCACGCCGGAGTCGCCGACCGCCGCGCGCCCGGGGCTCTACCTGAGCGTCCATCTGGGCCTGAACGCGCTGCGCGACTACTACTGCCACGGGGTCGTCTTCACCGTCGAGGCGCACTCCGAGGGCGGCTGGCGCAGGCTCTTCAGGCGCGCGGTGGGCAAGAACGCGACCGACTGGGAGCATTGGGACATCCCCGTGCCCGCCGACTTCGTGCGATCAGGTCGCCTGCGCGTGCGGCTGGCCACCGACGCATACTCCCGCGCTCAGCAGCGGGACGCGCTCTCGTGGGAGTGGCCGCTCTGGGGGCAGCCTGAGCTCGTCCGGGTCGCGGACGGCGGCCGGCGCGAGGTGCTGTACCGCTTCGCCGATCGCGTCGGCGACGCGAGAGGCTTCGTCGTCTCGGATCGCGATGGGCTCGAGCGGCAGTTCGATGGCGGCAACACCGACTCGACCGGCGCTACCTTCCGGCTGCTGGAGCCGAGCGCGCTACAGCGACTGAGGGACGGCGAGGGTAGGTCCTGGCAGTGGGTGGAGGGCTTCGCCGGCGCCTCGACGGCCCGTGCCCCGCACAGTGGCGGGTATCGGAACTACCTCGGCGTCGTTCCCTCCTGGTGGGCTTACGCCTACGAGAGCGGCGAGGTCGCATGGGAGACGGCGCCCGTTCCCGCACGCGGCGAGACGGCGGTCGTCTTCATCGGCGGCACGAACTACGAGGCGGGCCGCGCGGAGCTGTTCCTGGGCGGAGTCGGGCTGCTGGGGTTCGACACCGGGCGCTCGGCCGACGCCTCCTGGGAGGGGAACGGCGCGGAGCTGCGGTACCTGCATGGGGGCGACACGCGCGATGAGAGGATCCCTTACGGCCTCAGCGGGGTGTTCGTGCTGCGGCTGCGCCCCGATCTGGTGACACCGGGCGAGCCGCTCAGGCTCGCGGTGCGGATGCTGCCCGACCCCGCAAACTCAGCATGGTTCATGGCCCACGGCTACGCGAGCGCCCTCCGCGCCGCGGGCCGGGTCGTCACACCGGAGCCGGCCAGGCCGGCCATCCTGGCCTCGACCCCACACCTCGGCGGCGCGTATGGCGTGGCGGGAGCGGAGTACGACATTGACGTGTGGCCGGGGGCTGAGGGGCAGCAACACACCGCTCATCCCGAGTAGGAGCGCAGCGACGTAATGAGGGAGGGCGGGGCAGGCATGAACCGCGCCGTTCGCGAGCGCAACCGCCGTCGGGTGGCCGACGTTATCGCGCGTGCACGCGAAGCCGGAGATCGCGGTCCCGCCCGACTACGCGTTGCGCACGCTTGTGGTCGTCGAGGCGAACTCACGACTGGGTGCCTGCGGAGTCGTGCCAAGTGTCATCACCGGCCCCGCTGCACTCCTGGGTGGGATTGCTGTCCGCAGTGCTCAGCCTTCCGCTCGCACCTGGCACCGGCTTTACGCTAATGCTGCCCTGACGGCTGGTGTCACCGCGCGATCCCGCGCGGCCTTTCCCTACGCGCCGGGTGAAGACCAACACGACGACTACGAGCACAAACCACAGGAATAGACGGACCATCAGGACTGGCAGCCAACGGCCTGTGCCCTCCCGGGCCACCGACCAACCATAGCACTGTAGCGCTACGATGGCGAGAAGGATAACACCGACCGCCGGTGCTAGTCCGCTAGGTCGACGGTCGTCGCAGTCGCCCACTGGCTTGGCACCCTTCGCCGGGTGGCCGTCTGCGCCCGGCAGCGGCCGTTACGTGGGTTAGTACGCGGGCATCGGACCAATCCTGTACGCCGGGTCGTGGGGCCCGCCTGTGGAACCGCGGCGGGTTTCGCTGCGCTCCCAGATCGCCTTCCCTATGGCCGCTATAGTTCCGCCCATCGACGGTATGGGGCCCTCAGACGGGCACGTGGGGCAACAGATGCAGTTCACCGTGCACTCAAGTGGCACCCAGATGATCGCCCCGGTAGCACTGATCATAGTCTTTGTCGTGTAGCATCTCGCCAAGTCGTAGAGGGCCTTGCATCCCTTGTGCGCAAGGAGTTTGGAACACCGAGAGCCCGCCAGCCGAACGCCAGCAAAGAACGCATCGTCGCACGACCCTGCCGCCACCGGCCACCATTCGGCGATGGCGCAGTCCCACCAGCACTTGACGTACGTCTCGGTCGGTTCGCACGCTGGGGCGATCGGCTGCACCATTGTGTACAGCGGCCCAAACCAGCCCGGGCCGATCTGCACGTCGCTGGGAATGACGGGTGGCTGGGCTGGCAGCTTGAGGGCGCCCAGCCCAAGGTCCTCCAAGGTGGGGGGGAATTCGAGGCCCGCTGGATCTGCTCGCCCGGTCGGGGAGCTGCCGACGTACGCGTACCTCGCTTCCCCTTCCACCGGATCCAGGCTCAGCCACGAGCCCGTCCCCGGCCGCAGCCACCTTGCCCTCACGTAGGCGAGCCCCAGGTCGGGTTCGGTGTAGTAGCCCAGCGCGCCGACGTAGCGGAAAGGGTTCGTCGTTGAGCCCGTGGAGGCGCGTTGGACGCCCCACGCGTCGAGGATGTAGGTGTCGGTTGTCGCGGCGTCGGCGCCCGTGAGGGTCTCGATGGTGCCGAGGACCGACGGGTGGTAGAACCGGGAGGCGTTGCCGCGGCGCTGGGACACGATGGGGCCGTAGGCGTCGAGGGCGCCGGCGCTCCCGGAGCCTGCCCCGTAGGGTGGCGAGTGGGTTGTGCCTCTCGATCTTCCCTGCAGCATATGGCCTGGCCCCCATGCTCAGCGCTGCGGGTCGTGCATAAGGCCAACGGCAGTATAGCACACCGTGCGCAGGGCCACCCGGAAGAGACAATGCCGCTGCTTTGGGCCTGGTCTCGGCGACGGGAGGGGGGCTCACGCCGGCGCCGCTCGGAGGGGCGGATCGCGGGCCCGGCAGCAGGGCGACCGGAACTGGCAACAGCAGGAGTCGGCGGCGCCCCGCGGAAGGCTCTAGGGGCGGCCACGGGGTGCTGTCATGGACGCCCGATGTCGCGTCGACATGCTTGGGACGCTGCGGGTGCGGCACGGGGATCGCGAGATCACCTGCTTCAGAACCCACAATGGCGCCGCCCTGCTCGCCTACCTTGCCTATCACATTGGGCGTGCCCACCCGCGCGAGGTGCTGGCCGAGCTGCTGTGGCCCTGGGCGCCTCCGACGTCCGGGCGCACGAACCTGAGAGCGGAACTCGCGGCCCTTCGGCGCCAACTGGAGCCCCCGGGCGTGCCCATGGGCGCCGTTATCAGGGCGAACCGGTTCTCCATCGAGCTAAACCCTGAGGCGGTCCGCACGGACGTTGCCGAGTTTGAGGGCTTACTGACGGACGCCGGGGGCGCCCGCTCAGACACCATGCGAGTGGACCGTCTGATGGCCGCGCTCGAGCTGTACTCGGGCCCTCTTCTGCCCGGCCACTACCAGGACTGGGTGATCGTCGAGCAGGACAGGCTGTCCGAGCTGCATTACCAGGCGGCTGAGTCGCTCGTGGGCATCCTCGAGAGTGCCGGGGAACTCGGTGAGGCCCTGCGCCATGCCCGTCGGGCGGTGACGATAGACCCCCTCCGCGAGGACGCTCATGTGCTGGTGATGCGGTTGCTCGCAGAGATGGGCCAATCCGCCGCCGCACACCGGCAGTACCTGGAGCTCGAGCGCATCCTGCGACAGGAGCTCGACGACGCCCCTTCCGACGCTGCCCGGCGCTGGGCAGACAGCCTCCCGGACACGCTTGGCCCACCGGGAGCCAAGAGGACGAGGCGGGCCGGCACGCCGCGGGTACCAGCCGCCGCAAGCGCGGGCGTGCCCTTGGGCGGCACGATCACATTCCTGCTGTGCGGCATCGACGAGCCTGGCACGGACGAAGGCGGGGAGGCCGTGAGCGACCTCCCGGCAACGTCCCGCCGCACGCTGCGCGAGGAGGTGCGACGACACGACGGGCGCGAGACCCGGACTGTGGACGGCGAGTTCGCGGCCATGTTCACCCGTGCCACGGACGCGCTCGCAACCGCCGTTGCCGGACAGCAAGCCATGCGCGCCCTGTCGGGGGACGAGGTCGCGGCGCCGGTGCGGATGGTGCTCCACACATGCGAGGTCGAGCCTAGCGGCCACGATTCCTGCGGAGAGGCATTGCGCCATGCCTCGCGTCTGCTGGCAGCGGGTCATGCCGGCCAGATACTGCTGGGCGAGACGACATGCGCCCTGTTGCGCCAGCACCAAGATCCCAGTGTGATGCTGACGGACCTGGGCCGGTACCAGCTCGGGGTGGCCGGTGAGCTTGGGCGCGTCTTCCAGGCCGACTACCCTGGGATGGAGCCGCGGGCGTTTCCGCCGCTACGAGCGCGGGCGGGTCATGGCGCGTCGCTCCCGCTGACGTTCACGAGGTTCTTCGGGCGTGCGGAGGAGCTGGAGCGCTTGCACGATGCGCTCGTGCCTTCCGCGGCGCGCCTGGTGACCCTTACCGGCTCCGGCGGCGGAGGCAAGACGCGCCTGGCCGTGGAGGTCGCCCGGCGGCTCGTAGACGTGTTCCACGGCGCCGTGTGGTTCGTATCTCTCGGGGAGCCAGGCGAGGGCACGGGACTGCCGCGCGCTATCGCCGACGCGCTCATGCTTCCTCGTGCAGCCCACGACGATCCCGTTCGGCAGGCGGCCGACGTGTTCGGGCTCCAGCCGTCGCTTCTGGTGCTGGACAACATGGAGCACATCGTGCCTGAGGCGGCAGCGGTCGTACAGACCCTTCTGGAGCAGGCGCCGACACTCACCTGCCTCGCCACCTCCCGGCAGCGCATCGGCCTGGACGGTGAGCTGGAGGTGCACATAGTGCCGCTGCCCACTCCGGAAGCTGATGAGGCCGTGGTCGGGCTGATGCAGTGCCCGGCCGTCCAGCTCTTTGTGGACAGAGCACAGGCGACCCGGCCCGATTTCCAATTGACAGCGGCCAACGCGGGGTCGGTCGCGGAGCTGTGTCGGCGGCTGGAGGGCATCCCCCTTGCCATCGAGCTGGCCGCGGCGTGGGCGCAGGTGCTGTCACCTGCACAGATGCTCGCCCAGCTTCAGGACCGCTTCCAGTTCCTCGTCAGCCGACGGAGGACTGCTAGCGAGCGGCACCGGACACTGCGTGCGGCCCTCAACTGGAGCTACCAATTGCTGTCGCCTCAGCTTCGGGGGCTTCTCCCGGCGCTGTCTGTCTTCCGGGGCGGCTGGACCATCGAAGCCGTCGAGGTCGTCTGTCAGGAGCCCGATGCCCTCGAGGCTATGCTCGAGCTGCGCGAGTGCTCGATCGTCCATTGCCGCGAGCGACTCGGGCAGATGCGGTACGACATGCTGGAGACATTCCGGGAGTTCGCAGCGGAACTCGTCGACACGGAGGCGGAGCAGGCTCTGCGTGCTCGGCACGCGCTGTACTTCCTCGGGGTCGCCGAGAGCCGCGCGCAAGAGGCCGACGGGCCCGACGAGGCACCGGCCTTCGCTGAGCTCGAGGTCGAGTTGGGGAACCTGGGCGCCGCCGTTAGCTGGTCCGTGACCACGGGCGAACACCGACGCACCGCCAGGCTAACCGCGGCGCTGAGCGACTTCCTTTGGCGTCGTGGGTACTGGGAGGAACATGTGCGCTGGGTAGGAGCGGGCATCGCGGCTCTGCAGGACTCGACGCCCGGCGACCGGGCTCTAGGCGCACGCCTATGGCATAGCTTGGCGCGCGTGGCCTACGACCGGGGAGACCTGGACGACGCGGAGCGCGACTGCGAGCGCGGCATGGGCTTGGTCGCGGACCGGGGTGGCGAACACTGGCGCGCGATGCTCATCAACGTGCTGGGACTGGTGGCATCCAAGCGATGCCGGTACGACCAGGCGGAGCGACTGCTCAGGCAGGGCCTGGCCCTCTTCCGTGAGGCCCGCCACACGCGGGGTGAGGGGATGGCTCTGCATAACCTTGGCGTGCTTGCCTACACCACCGGGCAGCCCGAGAGCGCCCGGGCGCTCTACG
>Ga0315282_10008630_pt1 | contig 16445 bp, 14 predicted proteins | sample YL17G07_20_MG_FD_203693 | JGI IMG/M metagenome (GOLD analysis project Ga0315282, IMG submission 203693) | Sediment microbial communities from Yellowstone Lake, YNP, Wyoming, USA - YL17G07_20 | ecosystem: Environmental > Aquatic > Freshwater > Lake > Sediment | place: USA: Wyoming | collected...
CTCATGGCGGCTTGCCTCCTCACAATGGTTTTTTTCAAGGCGATGAAAGAATACCCATTGTAGTACCACAGGTAAGCCGCCTTTTCATTACATCCGGACCGCGTCTTCCGCGGCGTAAGTTTCCAGACCCCACAGGTCGGCCGCGTCGTGAAAGACCGCGCCGCCTTCGCCGATCTCCACCCAGACCGGGTCGGCCGAGCGCCCGGTGACGACCACGGCGTCGTAGCCGGCCCGGCTCATGGGCGCGGCGACCCGGCCGCCGGCATAAGACTCGCCGTACAGGCCGGTAAGCGGGGATTTAGTAAAGACGCCGTAGCGGCAGGAGCCGGGCAGCGGGGTGTCGGTGGCCGGTCCGAGGGCGAAGACGATGCGGTTATCCGGGGAGAGCGGGTCCACGCCCGTGGGATTTTGGGTCAGGAGAAGGTGCGTGCCCAGGCCCTTGCCGCCGAGGAAGAGCCGGACGGTCTCCTCGTCCAGGGCTTCTTCTTGCCAAGTCCGCCGGCCCACGTCGATTTCCAGGATACGGTGGAAAAACCCGCTCATGTTTTTTGACCCCTACCCGCTTGTCCGCCGGATTTCCTCACGGCGCCTGGACGAACTCCACGATGTTTCCGTCCGGGTCCTTGACCATGGCGATCCACCGGCCGGGTGCCAACTCGCGAGCGGACACGGTGAACTGTACGCCCTTTTCTTTCAGTTCAGAGCATAGTTCGGAGAGATTCTTGACGTAAAACGTGATGTACCTGAATCCGAGCTGCTTCTCCAGTCCGATGGCCCCGGCCGGAGGCGGCTGCTGGCCGGGCTGGATCAACTTGACCTGGCTCGTGCCGAACAAGAAACGGTACATGGTTCCGAAAGGCAGCTTCATGGTGCCTTGGAAGGAGAGGCCGAGCAGTTTCTCGTAAAATTCGCGGGATCGCTCGATGTCGCTGACGATCATGCCCACGTCCAGGGAGTCTTTGCCGGGCTGCATCATTTTTCTTCACCTCGCGCCAAATTTGATCCGATCTTAACGGAAAATCGGGAAAAGAGAAAGACGGTGATTTGGGGGAACCCTTTTTTTGGCCAAAAGGGTTCCCCCAAGCCCCTTCTCAAAAACCGTAACCCAAGGGGCTGTCAAGCAGCTAATTCGAAATTACACCGTGTCAGGCGTGATGTATGGTCGACAAGCTGCCATGGCACCCGACCTTTTAAACGCGCGGTCGGGCTTGCGCTGCTAAAGTTTTTGGGAGGGGGTCTGGGGGGACCCTTTTTAACAAAAAAGGGTCCCCCCAGGTCACGCATACCCGTTGCGCGCCCGGTTGACGAAAGGACCGCAAATCTTATACTATGCCTTAGCTTTTGACTTGACCGTTACCAGGATGGGGAGGAAACTAGATGGAATACAGAAGGCTGGGCCGCACAGGTATCGAGATCTCCGTTATCGGGTTCGGGGCCATCCGGGCCCGAGGGGCCGAGGCCGTCAGGGCCATGCTCGACGAAGGGCGGCGCATGGGGATCAATTACGTGGATACCGCGCGTTCCTATGGCCGCAGCGAGGAGATGCTGGGCCTGGCCATGACGGGCCGGCGGCAGGAATTCTACGTCTGCAGCCGGATCCAGAGCCGGGACTTTGGCCAGGCCGAGAAGGACCTCGAGACCAGCCTGAAGAATCTTCAAACCGACCACATCGACATCTACCAGTTGCACGGGGTGAAGGACGAGGAGGACCTGGCCCGGTCCCTGAAGGACGACGGCGCGGCCCGGCTTCTGCAGAAAGCCAAGGCGGACGGCCGCATCCGGTTCACCGGCCTGAGCAGCCATCACCTGGACGCGGCGGCCAAGGCCGTGGCCACCGGGTTGTTCGACACGCTGGTCATCCCCTTCAGCCCGGTGGAGTATTCGGCCAAGCACCTCCAGGTCCTCCGCATTTGCAAGAACCTGGACGTGGGCGTTGTGGCCATGAAACCCCTCTCCGGCGGTAGTTTCGTTCACCGGGTGGCCGATACTCTGTCCTTTATCCTCCAGCACGACATCGCCGCGGCCATCACCGGCACGGGCTCCGTGGAAGAGCTGCGGGCCAATGCCACGGCCGGCGCGAACCTGAGGATCCTGCCGCTCGCAGAGTTCGACTCCCTGATGGCCGAAGCGGCCCAGCTGGGGCAGACCTTTTGCCGCCGCTGCGGCTACTGCCTGCCTTGCGACCAGGAGATTCCCATCCGGGATATCATGATGTCGGACGCCTACCTAAGGGGGGACCCGAACACGGTTCGAATGTTCGGCGGGGCCGAGGGTCTCAAGCGGTTCAAGGCCGCCATCGAGGAGTGCACGCGGTGCGAGGAGTGCGTGGAGCGCTGCCCGTATCATCTGCCCATTCCCGACCTTTTGCCGGAAAAGGTGGCCTTTTTCGAGAAAGTCCTCATGCAGTTGGGAGGGACATAAAAGGACGGAATGGATAGCTTCACCAAAGAGCAAGATAACGATGTCGTTGCCAGGGGCGAAGCGACGAAACAGTTTCAAAAGACCGGCCTGCTTCGCTTGCCGTGACAGCCTTTAAAGGCCTGGGAAATCCCTTGTCTCAGGCATGGTCTCAAATCAGGGGTGAAAAAAATGGCGTCTCCGGTGTATGGCTGGTGCGGAAAGATTCTCAAAGTCGATCTGTCCTTAGGGAAAATCATGGAACTGGACACCATGGCCTACGCGGACCGGTTTTTGGGCGGCCGCGGCGTGGCCACGCGCATCTACTGGGACGAGGTCGGGCCGGACGTGGGGGCCTTCGATCCGGAGAACCGGCTGATCCTCATGACCGGTCCCCTGGCGGCCACGGGCGCGCAGGCCGCCTCGCGCTTCGAGGTGCTGGGCAAGTCGCCCATGACCCTTCCCGAGGGGTTCTGCTACGGCAACCTGGGCGGATACTTCGGCCCGTTCATGAAAAAGGCGGGCTATGACGGCGTGGTCGTATTCGGCCGGGCCGAAAAGCCTTGCTATATCTACGTGGAAGACGGGAAGGCCGAGATCCGGGACGCGGCCGGGCTATGGGGAACGGGCGTGTACGAGACCCGGGACCGGCTCAAGGAGAGGCACGGGAAGAACGTGCGCTTCGTCGCCACCGGTCCGGCCGGCGAAAACCTCTGCCGCGCCGCCACCATCATCACGGACAACGAGGGCAGCGCCACCGGCGGCTGGGGCGCGGTCATGGGATCGAAGCATCTAAAAGCCATCGCCGTCAACGGCTCGGGCAGCCCGGCCGTGGCCCGGCCCGAGGAGCTGCGGGAACTGAACCGGCTGATCGTGCATCTGAGCAAGCGGGAGCCGCCGCCGGTGCCGTTTCCCGGCGACCAAGTGACCCGGGTGGGTCGGGCCCCCTGTTTCCAGTGCGGACTGGACTGCACCATGCGCTCCATGTACCGCACCCTGTCCGGCAAAGAGGTGATTCGCAAGTGCCAGTCCACCTTTGTCTATCTGCCCTGGGTGGCCCGGCGGCCGGGGGAACCCATCGAGACGGCGGTCAACGCCACCACGGTCTCGAACGACCTGTCGCTGTGCACCATGGAGATAGCCAATGTCATCCAATGGCTCACCGCCTGTCACAAGGCCGGGTGCCTGACTGAGAAGGAGACCGGTCTGGACATGAGCACCCTGGGCACGCCCGAGTTCTTTGCCAAGCTGACCGGGATGATCGCCCGGCGTGAGGGGTTCGGCGATATCTTGGCCGAGGGCCTGGTGCGGGCCGGAGAGCGGCTGGGTGGACAGGCCCGGGCCCTGTTCACCAACGAAATCCGGGACGTGGGCTCGGGCGCGGGCTATTCCCCGCGCGAGTACATCACCAACGGGCTGCTGTACGCCTTCGAACCCAGGCAGCCCATCGCGGCCCTGCACGAGGTCAGCCGGCTCATCGGACAATGGGTGGGCAACCAGGCCCGGCCGGGCTCATCGCCCGTGACCTCCGAGGTCTATCGGGCCGCGGCCGAACGGTTTTGGGGCGGCGGCAAGGCCTGGGACCTGACCACCATCGAGGACAAGGCCCAGGCCGCGATCAAGATCCAGGACCGGACCTACGTTAAAGACAGCCTGCCGCTGTGCGATTCGAGCTGGCCGCTCATGATCTCCCAGACCACGGAGGACCACGTCGGCGACCCGACCTTGGAAAGCCGCGTCTTTTCCGTGGTTACCGGCATCGACACGGACGAGGCCGGCCTGCAGCGCTATGGCGACCGCATCTTCAACCAGCAGCGGGCCGTGCTGCTGCGCGAGGGTTGGCGTCCGGTCCAGGACGACACGCCGGCCGAGTTCAATTTCACCGATCCGGTTCAATATGTATTCATGAATCCCAAGGTGCTCGTGCCCGGGCCCGGCGAAGAGGTCCTTTGCCTAAGGGGAAAGACCCTGGACCGGTCCGCTTACGAAGAGATGCGGCGGCAGTTTTACGAGCTCCGGGGCTGGGACGCGGCCACCGGGCTGCAAAAACAGGCCACGCTGGCGGAGCTGGGTCTCGCCGACCTGGCCGACGAACTGAAAAAGATAGACAGGCTGGGCTAGCCGCCGGTTGCCCGGTCCGCAAGAATTATGAAGGCAAAGGGGTCAGGAGCTTTTTTATTATCATGAGCGCCCTGGTCTAGCGCCAAAGTCCGCGCCAGAAACTGTCCTGACCCCTTTGCTCCCCGCGACGCCCTCTGGAACGCCCTCCACCGGTGCGGGCATTGAAATGCTTCCCCAACCGGCTATACTATAAAAATAAGGATATTTCAGGCGCGAGCTGGAAAATTATCTGGCCTCGCTCCGCAATCCCAACCTGAAGCTCGGCCAGATCAAAGACCAGGGCGCCTATTTCGAAGCGGAAATTCGGACCAAGGAGAACTCTCTGGTGGACAAGATTCTGGTGGATAAAAAAACCGGCTTCATGAGATCCGTTTACTAATGCAGGGGGACAAAATGAAACGCACGACCGTATTCCACGTGATCTTGGGGATCGTTTTAATGGCCGTCTTTTCCTTCATCCAGCCGCAAGCGTCCTGGGCTCAATGGGGGCATGGTTACGGCGGATGGGGCATGGGTCCCGGCATGATGTACGGCTGGGGCGGCGGCATGGGTTGGTTCGGTATGTTACTCATGATCGCCTTCTGGGTCCTGGTGATCGTGGCCCTGGTCTTTCTGGTCCGGTGGCTGATCCACAGTTCGCGGGGACCGGTCGGCGGCGGGCCGTCCGGCTCCAGGGCGCTCGACATCCTCATGGAACGCTATGCCCGCGGCGAGATCGACAAGAACGAGTTCGATGCCAAGAAGCAGGACCTGACGCGCTAGGGCCTCTTCAAGTCTGATCACCCGCGCTCGTTTTGTTTGGGACCGGCAGGACGCGGCCAGCATAAGGGAAAAGCACACCCTTCCCTGCCCCAGCCAAAGCCGGAGAGGGTTTCCGTGCGCATAGGCGGCGGGAGGTGAAACGTTGAGAGTGCTTCTTATCTCTGCCAATACCGAGCAAATCAATATCCCGGTCCTTCCCCTGGGGACCGCTCTGGTGGCCGCGGCCGCCCGGGAAGCAGGCCACGAGGTCAGGCTGCTTAACCTCATGGACGATCAAAACACGAGGCCCCGGCTCGAACAGGAGATCGCCGGCCTGAGTCCCGACGTCATCGGCGTCTCGGTCAGAAATATCGACGATCAATCCATGAGGAACACGAGGTTCCTGCTGCCGTCGGTGAAGAAGGTGGTCGAAGGCTGCCGGGAGTTTTCCCCGGCGCCCCTGGTCTTGGGCGGGGCCGGATACAGCATCTTCCCGGAGAGTGCGCTGGCCTATCTCGAGGGGGACATGGGCATCCGGGGGGAAGGGGAAGCCGCCTTGGTCGCGCTCTTGCGCGGCCTTGAAATCAAGAGCGATCTTTCAGAGGTCCCGGGCCTGTATCTGCCTCGCATCGGACGGCATGGCCGGGCCGAAAATATGGGCAGTCTGAACCATTGGCCGCTTCCTCTCCCTGAGGACCTGCCCTGGATTCCGGCCGACTTCAGGGATCGACGTCTGTGGATACCCATCCAGACCCGGCGCGGATGCCCCATGGGCTGCAGCTATTGTTCCACCTCCACCATCGAGGGCCGGATTCTCAGGAAACATGCGCCTGAGCGCGTGGTTGAAGCCCTGGCCCGGTTTATCGAGCGCGGCTTCAGCCAATTTCAGTTTGTGGACAACACCTTCAACCTGCCGCCCTCCTACGCCGAGGAACTTTGCGATCGGATCATTGCCGCCGGGCTGAAGATTCAATGGCTGGGCATCATCTATCCCTCGCGGATGAGCGAGAAGCTGATGGCCAAGATGGCGCGGGCCGGGTGCCGGGGCGTCAGTCTCGGTCATGAGAGCGGGTCGGATTTGATGTTGAAAAACCTGGGCAAGAGATTTCGCAAGGAAGAGGTTCGCCAGGTTTCGAAAATGTTTGCCGAGCACGGCATCCAGCGCATGGGATTCTTGCTGCTGGGCGGACCGGGCGAAACCAGGGAGACGGTCCTGGAGAGCCTGGCCTTTGCCGACTCCCTGAAACTTAACGGTCTGAAAATCACGGTGGGCATTCGAATATATCCCAATACGCCCCTGGCCCAAACCGCGGTCAACGAGGGCATGATCACCCCGAACGACGATCTCCTCCACCCGAAATTTTATCTTGTTCCCGGCCTGGAGGACTGGCTGCGGCAAACCGTGAACGACTGGCTGAAGGACCGGCCGAATTGGACGACCTGAACCGGCGAGAACCACCTATTCCAGGGATAATCATCAGATGGAGGTCTAGACGCTGAAAGAACAAGGGCAGCGACCCTTTCAGGGCTCGCTGCCCATTTTTTTCCTGGTAGGCGGTGCTGGATTTGAACCAGCGACTTCCACCGTGTGAGGATGGCACTCTACCGCTGAGTTAACCGCCCGAACGCCTTTACTATACGCCGGGGGCGTGGGGAAAATCAAGAAAAAATCATGCCCTCGGCCCCGTCCGGCCTCACTCCTTGGTCTCGGCCAGTGCGGGATTCACGAGGCGCTCCGCGTCCTGGGAACGGTCCAGCGGCCGGACCTTCACTCGGCGGCCTTCCACTTCGAGGCGTCCCTCGGCAAAAAGCTGGATGGCCCGCGGATAAATGCGGTGCTCTTGCCTGAGAATCCTCGCGGCCAGGCTGTCCGCGTCGTCATCGTCCAGCACCGGGACCACGGCCTGGATGATGATCGGGCCGGTATCGGTCCCTGGGTCCACGAAATGAACCGTGCACCCGGAAAATTTGACGCCGTAATCAACGACTTTCTGCCAGACGTGCACGCCGGGAAAGGACGGCAGCAGGGCCGGATGGATATTCATGACGTGGTGAGGGAAGGCCTGAAGCAGGGTCGGCGTGAGGACGCGCATGAACCCGGCCAGGACCACAAGCTCCACGCCGTGCTCCCGTAACACCTGCACCAGCCGGGCGTCGAAGTCCGGGCGGGCGGCGAACTCCCGGTGGTCCACGACCACGGTCCTCAAGCCGTGCTTCTCGGCCCGGGTCAGCCCGAAGGCACCGGGGACATTCGAGATGACCACTCGAATCTCGGCTTCGAGCCGCCCGTCCTCGATGTGGTCGATGATGGATTGCAGGTTGCTGCCGCTGCCCGAGATGAGGACACCGAGTTTCACGCGGGACACGTCGCGATCCCTCTGGGAAAAATTCAGACCAGGCGGAAGCCCGGAGCCTCCGGCTCGCGCTCGACGATCTCCCCGACCAGGAAAGCCGGCTCGTTCATCCCGGACAGCCGCTCCAAAATCTCGTCCGCCTGTTCGGGAGGCACCACGGCCACCATGCCCAGGCCCAGGTTGAAGGTGCGCGCCATCTCCATTTCCTCCATCCCGCCGTGTTCCTGAAGGAAGTCGAAGATGGGCGGCCGCGGCCACGAGCCCCGCTCGAGCACTGCCTGGCAAGTTTGGGGCAGGATGCGGGGGATGTTGTCCACCAAACCCCCGCCGGTGATGTGGGCCAGGCCCGCAATCTTGAAATCCCTCATTAACATGTGGATTGTTCGCACGTAAATGCGCGTGGGCCGCAGCAGCTCCTCAACCACGGTGGTGCCCAGCAGCGGGTCGGTGACCTTCATCTTCAGTTCGTTGAAGATGATGCGCCGAACCAGCGTGTAGCCGTTGCTGTGCAAGCCGCTGGAGCCCAGCCCGATGATCTTGTTGCCAACCCTGATCTCCGAGCCGTCGATAATCCGGTCCTGTTCGACCACGCCCACGACGAAGCCGGCCAGGTCGTACTCCCCGACCGGGTAGAAATCGGGCAGCTCGGCCGTCTCCCCGCCGATAAGCGCGCACTGGGCGTCGATGCACCCCGCCACGATGCCCTCCAGTATCTGGGTGCCCAGATCGGGGTCGAGCCGGCCCATGGCCAGATAATCCAAGAAAAAAAGCGGCTTTGCGCCTTGGGCCAGGATGTCGTTCGCGCACATGGCCACCAGGTCGATGCCCACGGTACGATGCTGCCCGGCCAGCATGGCCACCTTCAGCTTGCTGCCGACGCCGTCCGTGGACGAAACCAGGATGGGGCGCTCGTAGCTGGCCGAATCAAAGCTGTAGAGGCCGGAGAAGCCGCCGATATCGGTGACCACCCTGGAATTGAAGGTCTTTTTGACGAGGGGCGCGATGCGGCGCACGAACTCGTTGCCGGCGTAGACGTTCACGCCCGCCTCTTGATATGTCCAGGCCTTGCGGGCCTGTGGTGTGGCTTGGGATGCCGTCCGGGACTTGTCATTCCCGGATTTACCTGCCGTGCTCATGCGCGGATCACCTCGAAAAGAAACGCGGTCTGTTGGGCCCAGGGGGATGCCGTCGGCAAGGACCCAGGGATGTCATTTCCTTGGGACAAATAAAAACAAAGTACTGTATACTAATTAACCTTGGTCCCTTTGGGATGTCAATGGATTTCTCGGTTCCGGCGCTTAAGCCAAGAATATCCGGGTAAAATCATGTTCCCCCTCCCCCCCTACCCCGGCCTGGTGAAAGACCTTCGCGCACTGGTCGGCGTGGGCCCGCAGCTCGAACGCCTGCTGAACCAGCGCGGGATGCGCACCGTGGGCGACCTGCTCGCCATCCTGCCCACCCGATACCAGGACCGTCGTTTCATGACCCCCATCGGCCGCCTTCAGGCCGAGACCGAGGCCCTGGTCGGCGGGCGCATCGAGGCCGTGACCCCCAAGCGCTCCCGGCGCACCGGCCGAAGCCTGTTCGAAATCGTCGTTTCCGACGCCACCGGACAGGTCCGGGCTTACTGGTTCCGGTTGCCGGCCTTCATGAGGCGCACCTTGAAAAAAGGAGACCAACTGCTGCTCTTCGGCAAAGTCCAGGACTACCATGACCGGCTCTATCTGCTGCACCCGGAGGTGGCCCCCTGGGACGGCCAGGAGCCAAAGACAGGCGAAATCCGGCCCGTCTATCCGGAGATGGAGGACATCAAACCCGGCGTGCTGCGCCGCATCTTGAAAAACGCCTGCCAGGAGCTGTCCGCCGCGCCGCTCATCTTTCCCTCGGACTGGTTATCGGCGCGGAGGCTGACCGATCCCATCACGGCTCTGAGGACCCTGCATCGGCCGACGTCGGACCGGCCCGGACCGCTGCCCAGGCCGCAGGAAACCCGGGCCTGGCAGTCCCTGGCCCTGTTCGAGCTGCTTTTTCTGCAGCTTTCCCAGGGCCGCGCCAGGCAGAGGCTGGCCCGGGAGCCGGGCCTTTCCTTTCCTTACGAGGCCCCGTTGGTGGAGGCCTTTCTGGCCGCTTTGCCTTTTCGGCTGACCGCTTCCCAGGCCGCATGTCTCATAGAGATCCGGCAAGACCTGGCCGCCCCGCGGCCCATGAACCGGCTCCTGCAGGGCGACGTGGGCAGCGGCAAGACCGTGCTGGCCCTGGCCGCGTGTCTGGCCGCGGTCTCGGCCGGCTGCCAGGCCGCGCTTATGGCCCCCACCGAAATCCTGGCCTGGCAGCACGCCCGGTTCCTGGCGCCGTTCGCGGAGAAACTCGGGGTACACATGGACCTCCTGGTCGGCGGGCTGAACGGCGCGGAAAGAGACCGGCGGCTGAACGGGCTGGCCCAGGGGGAGACGCAGCTCGTGATCGGCACTCATGCCCTGATCTCCTCGGCGGTCGCCTTTCAGCACCTGGGACTCGTGGTCGTGGACGAACAGCACCGCTTCGGCGTGGCCCAGCGGCTGGCCCTGCGGGAGAAGGCCGGCCGGCCCAACGTGCTGGTCATGTCCGCCACGCCAATCCCCCGCTCTCTGGCCCTGGTCCTTTACGGAGACCTGGACATCTCCTTCATCGAGGGTCTGCCGCCTGGCCGCCGGCCGGTGGAGACCCGGGTGTTTCCGGCCACACGACGGGGCGAGGCCTACCGGTTGTTGGCCCGGGAGATTTCCCAAGGCGGCCAGGCCTTTCTCGTGGCCCCGCGCATCGAGGCCATCGAAGGCGGCGCCGGCGAGGCGACCGACCCCGGCGCACCGGACCTGGCCGCGGCCGAAGAGCTCTTCAGATACGTGGATCGCGAGGTCCTGCCCGAGGCCTCGGTCGGCCTGCTGCACGGCCGGATGCGGCCCGAGGAAAGGGAGGAGGTGCTCAACGCGTTTCGGCAAGGCCGCACCCGGGCCCTGGTGGCCACGACCGTGATCGAAGTCGGGCTGGACGTGGGGGAGGCCACGGTCATGCTGGTCGAAGGGGCCGAGAGGTTCGGCCTGGCCCAACTGCACCAACTCCGCGGCCGGGTGGGGCGCGGGGACCGGCCTGCCCTCTGCCTGTTGATCGGCGGCCAGGAGGTCGGCGCGGGTCTTGACCGGCTTTCGCTGCTGGCCAAGACGCAGGATGGCTTCGCCCTGGCCGAGGAAGACCTGAAACAACGCGGGCCGGGCGACGCGGCCGGTCTGAGGCAGTCCGGCTTGCCCTCCCTGACCTTCGCCCGATTGCCCGCAGACCTGAAACTGCTTCGACGGGCCCAGGAACTGGCCCAGGATATATTGGCTCAGGACCCGGACCTGGCCGGTCCCGGCTTTAGGCAGGTGCGCGAGGTCGTGGACCGCCTGGACGTGGGCCTGCCGGCCGTCTTGGGGGAGGTCGGCTGATCGTTCCTGCTTTTTCGCTTGCCGCATCGAAGAACAAATTGACAAGCCCGGACCGGTTGGATATTAAGTAATGTTTGTCAGGCATATGCCTGAAACGGCTTACCATGGGAGAAAAACGTTATGGCCGACCTCGAGTTCAGTCGCATCAACCGGCTGCCGCCTTACGTCTTCGCCACCGTCGATCAACTGAAGATGTCGGCCCGCCGGGCGGGGGAGGACATCATCGACCTGGGCATGGGCAATCCCGACCTGGCCACGCCCGAGCACATCGTCAAGAAGATGGTCGAAGCGGTGCGCAAACCCCACAACCACCGCTACTCCGCTTCGCGGGGCATCACCAAGCTGCGTCACGCCATCGCCGCCTGGTACCGCCGGCGCTACGACGTGGACATCGACCCGGAAAGCGAGGCCGTGGTCACCATCGGCGCCAAGGAGGGACTGAGCCATCTGGTGCTGGCCACGATCAGCCCCGGCGAGGTGGTCTTCGCGCCCAACCCCACCTACCCCATCCACCCGTACTCGGTCATCATCGCCGGCGGGGACCTCCGGTCCATCCCCATCTCCCTCGAGCGGGACTTCATCGAGGACCTGACCACCGCCGTCAAGCAGACCTGGCCCGCGCCGAAGATGCTCATCATCTCCTTCCCCCACAACCCGACCACGGCCGTAGTGGACCTGGAATTCTTCCGGAAGGTGGTGGACTTCTGTCGGGGGAACAACATCCTGCTCGTGCACGACCTGGCTTACGCCGACCTGACCTTTGACGGCTACCAGGCCCCGAGCATTTTGCAGGTCAAGGGCGCCAAGGACATCGCCGTGGAGCTGTTCTCCATGTCCAAGAGCTACAGCATGGCCGGCTGGCGGATCGGGTTCGTCTGCGGGAACAAGGCCCTGGTCCACGCCCTGACGCGGCTGAAGAGTTACCTGGACTACGGCGCCTTTCAGCCCATCCAGATCGCGGCCATCATCGCTTTGAACGAGGATCAATCCTGCGTGACCGACATCGTGAAGACCTATCAGGAGCGCCGCGACGCCCTCATCACCGGCCTGAACCGCATCGGCTGGCCGGTGTCCGCCCCCAAAGGCACCATGTTCGTCTGGGCCAGGATTCCCGAACAGTTCGGCCACATGCCCTCGGTGGACTTCGCCAAGATGCTCATCCAGGAGGCCAAGGTGGCCGTGAGCCCTGGTCTCGGCTTCGGGCAGTACGGCGAGGGGTACGTACGGTTCGCCCTGGTGGAGAACACCCAGCGCATCAACCAGGCCATCCGGGGTCTGCGAAAGGTGCTCATGCCATGAACGAGACCCGGGTGGGCCTGATCGGGTGGGGCGTGGTGGGCACTGGCCTGGCCAGGCTTCTGACCGAGGACGCTGATCTGATCCGGGAGCGTCTGGGCTGGCCCCTGGTCTTGAGGCGCATCGCCGATCTGGATATCCAGAGGCCCCGGCCGGGGCGGGTCGATCCGGCCATCCTGACCACCGACGCCGGCCAGGTCCTCCGCGACCCGGACATCGAGATCGTCATCGAGCTCATCGGCGGCCTGGAACCGGCCCGCACCTTCATGCTTGAGGCCATCCAGGCGGGAAAGCACGTGGTCACGGCCAACAAGGCCCTCCTGGCCACGCACGGTCCGGAGATTTTCGCCGCGGCCCAGGAGTATGGAGTTGACGTACTCTTCGAGGCCAGCGTGGGCGGGTGCATCCCCATCGTCCGCGTGCTCAAGGAAGGGCTGACAGCCAACCGCATCCAACGCTTTTACGGCATCCTCAACGGCACGGCCAACTACATCCTGACCAAGATGAGCACCGAGCAGGTCGATTTCGACACGGCTCTCAGCCAGGCCCAGGCCCAGGGGTTCGCCGAGGCCGATCCGAGCTTCGACATCGACGGGGTGGACACGGCTCACAAGCTGGCCTTGCTCGTCTCCCTGGCTTATGGGCTGAAGATCGACCTGGACAAGATTCACGTGGAGGGCATCCGCGGACTCTCCCCGGCCGACATCCAGTTCGCGGACGAGTTCGGCTACGCGATCAAGCTCTTGGCCATCGCCGTGCAAAACGGTCCCGCCATCGAGGCCCGGGTCCACCCCACCATGCTTCCCAAGGACCACGTTCTGTCCGGTGTGAGCGGGGCGTTCAACGCCATCCTCTTCAACGGCCACGCCGCCGGTGATATCTTGCTCTACGGCCAGGGCGCGGGCATGATGCCCACGGCCAGCGCCGTGGTCAGCGACGTCATCGAGCTGGCCCGGGCCATCGCCAGCGGCGCGAGGCGGCGAGTGCCGCTCCTGGCCTGGCCCCGCATCGGCGTCAACGGCCTTTCTCTGCGGTCGATTGAGGAAATCATTACCCATTACTACTTCCGCTTTTCGGTCCTGGACCAGCCCGGCGTTCTGTCCAGGATCACCGGCATCCTGGGTAATCACCGCATCAGCATCAAGGCCGTGATTCAGAAAGGCCGGGAGATCCGCGGCTCCGTGCCCGTGGTTATGTTGACCCACGAGGCCCGGGAGGCGGACGTCAAACAGGCCCTGCGCGAAATCGACGCTCTGGACGTGGTGCGCGATCCCACCGTACGCCTCCGGGTGGAGGGCCTGGCCGAATGAAATATGTCATCCTGATTGGCGACGGCATGGGCGACCGCCCCTGCCCCGAGCTCGGGGGGAAAACGCCGCTGGAGGCCGCCTGCACGCCCCACCTGGACCGCCTGGCCACCCAGGGCATGCTCGGCCTTGCGAAAACCATCCCCGAGGGCATGACGCCTGGATCGGACGTGGCCAACATGTCCATCCTCGGCTACGACCCCCGCCTCCACCTCAGCGGGCGCGCCCCACTCGAGGCGGCCAGTCTGGGCGTGCGCTTGGCCGAGGACGAGATCGCCTTCCGCTTGAATCTCGTCCACCTGATCTTTGAGTCCGGCGGGCGGGTGGTCATGGGCGACCACAGCGCCGGGAACATCACCAGCGAGGAAGGCCGGGTACTCGTGGCCGACCTGGCCGACCGGCTGCCGCTTCACGAAGGTCAGAAGCTGTATCCGGGCGTGAGCTACCGCCATCTTCTCACCTGGCCCGGCATCGACGCCGACCTGCCCACCATCGCCCCGCACGACCACCGGGACCAGGACGTGACCGATTACCTGTCCCAGACAGGGCCGATCCGGCCCATTCTGGACCTGATCCGGTCCTCCTGGCCGATCCTGGAAAACCATCCGATCAACCGGGCGCGCAAGTCGGCCGGGCTGCGCACGGCCAATGCCATCTGGCCCTGGGGCCAGGGCCGGCCGCTGGTGCTGAAGACGTACGCCGAGTTGTACGGTCTTCAGGGCGCGGTGATTTCAGCCGTGGATCTCATCCGGGGGTTGGGGGTCTATGCCGGGCTGGAGCCCTTGGTGGTGCCCGGCGCGACAGGTTTTTTAGACACGAACTACGAGGGTAAGGTGGGGGCGGCCCTGGAAAGTCTAAAGCGGGTGGACTTGGCCCTCATTCACGTCGAGGCGCCTGACGAGGCCAGCCACCAAGGGAGCCTCGAGGAAAAGATTCTGGCCATCGAGCAGTTCGACGGCCGGGTGGTGGGGCCGGTCTGCCAGGGCCTGGCCAGGTTCGCGCCGGCGCGGCTCCTGATTCTGTGCGACCATTACACCTTGCTGACCACCAAGACGCATTCGGGCGAACCCGTGCCCTTCATCATCCATCCGCATCCCGAGCCCTCGGGCCGGGCTTACAGCGAGGCCGAGGCCGGCCGTACCGGCGTCCTTGTGGACCCGGGACACGCCCTCATCCGCCTGCTGCTGAACCAAGGGGCCTGACCTTGCCGGACATCATTTCCGTGACCGAGTACCGCGTCATCTATGGCGACGTGGATCAGATGGGCGTGGTGTATTACGGCAACTACTTTAGATTTTTCGAGCGAGGCCGGGCTGAACTGGTCCGCGGGCGAGGCCTGACCTACCGTGAGATCGAGGAGGGCCGGGTGGCCCTGCCCGTGACCGAGGCCTATTGCCACTACCACCGCCCGGCCCGGTACGACGATCTCCTGCTCATCGAAACCCGAATCGGCCAGATTCGAAGGGCAAGCCTTCGTTTCGACTATCGCATCTTTCGCCGGGACGAACCGGACGTGCTCCTGGTCAACGGCCACACCATTCACGCCTGCACCGACTCGGAAGGCCGCATTGTCCGCGTCCCGGAACACGTCCTCGCCGTGCTCGGCTGAGCCACTCGACCCGCGCCGGGCCTTGATTACGCCGTAAAAAGCCTTGACAAACAGGAACCGAAGCTGTAAATTTATGCAGATTTGTTGCGGGGTGGAGCAGTCAGGTAGCTCGTCGGGCTCATAACCCGAAGGTCTCAGGTTCGAATCCTGACCCCGCTACCAAAAAAAATAGGTTCATCTCCCAAAAAGTTGAACTTCTCGACAAAGCACCAAAATGAGGGGAATCGATTAACTTGCTGTTTTTAAATCTATTTTTGTCATAGACCTCCGGCAAAGCTGGAGGCTTGATTTTTGAACCGCTCAAAGCGGATTTTGTGTTCAGAGCCACCTAAAGGTGGCTGCCAAACATTTCCAGTTGATCAAGCCGTCTGTCTTCGGCCTCTTGCTTTCGTATATACTCGCGGAGCGCGTTTTCATCTCCGCCTACCGTGGAGACATAGTAGCCTCTGGCCCAAAAGTGTTGTCCCACAAAATTTTGACGGCGGCCGGAAAAATTCCGGGCGATGTAAATGGCGCTCTTCCCCTTGATGTAACCGATGACCTGGGACACCGCATACTTCGGGGGGATCGCCACCAGCATATGGACATGGTCCGGCAGCAAGTGTCCTTCCAATACCTGGCTCTCTTTCTGTCTGGCCAACTCCCCAAAAACATCCCCAAGATACTGCAGTAGCTCCCCGAATATCCTCTTCCTACGATATTTCGGTATCCACACCCCGTGGTACTTGCATTCCCAAACCGTATGGCTTAGACTCTGCCTGTCTTCCATCCGAGCCTCCCTGACTGTGAACTTTGAGCGGTTCCGACCGGGGAGGCTCTAACATATTCCCGGAACTGTCAAACTCTGCGAGTCCCCCGGCCTAGTCGGGGGTTTACCCATTGATTATTATTCGGCTTGAGAGATGGTCGTCTATATGATTACCGCCTTGCCGCACGTCCTCTTGAATTGTCCATAGTGAATCGGCCCCGGTTCTTTGGACACAAGATTAGCATCAGGCGGCCATCCTCGTCAAAGAGGTTTGCCGGTATTCAAGAGGGCTCAAATAGCCCAGCCTTTCAAGTCGCCAAGAGCGGTTGTAGGCTTGGACGAAAGGAGCCACGGCCTGGCTGACCTCCTCGGCGTTTTTGAAGACGCGGCCGTAGATGGCCTGTTCCTTGA
>Ga0315282_10008631_pt1 | contig 16439 bp, 16 predicted proteins | sample YL17G07_20_MG_FD_203693 | JGI IMG/M metagenome (GOLD analysis project Ga0315282, IMG submission 203693) | Sediment microbial communities from Yellowstone Lake, YNP, Wyoming, USA - YL17G07_20 | ecosystem: Environmental > Aquatic > Freshwater > Lake > Sediment | place: USA: Wyoming | collected...
AAAGACGAAAGAGATGGTCTTCGAGCTCCTGCCAAGGATGAGAGAAAGAAGGAGACAGCTGGCTGGAACCCTGAGCGGGGGAGAACAGCAGATGCTTGCTGTAGCCAGGGGATTAATGTCAAAGCCAAAGCTTCAGATGTTTGATGAACCTTCTCTCGGACTTGCTCCTCTTCTTGTCAAGGAGATATTTAATACGATCAAAAAGATTAATAGCGAGGGGACAACGGTCCTCATCGTTGAACAGAATGTAAAGCAGACCCTTTTGGTAGCCAATAGAGGCTATGTGCTTGAAACTGGCAGGATAACTAACCAGGGAACCGGTGAATTCTTGCTCAGGGATGAACATGTCAAAACAGCCTACCTAGGTGTTTAAAGGCATAAAGAACACTTCCCTTCTCATGTAGATCTTTCTCATGATAAAAAAAATCCACCATATTGCAGTCATCCCAGGAGATGGAATTGGAAATGAAGTGATTTCTGAAGGGATCAAATGTTTGAAATCCCTTTCTCAGATCCTTGATACCATCCAATTCGAATTCGAATATTTCCCCTGGAGCAGTGAATACTACCTTCAGCACGGCAGAATGATGCCAGAGAATGGTCTCGAGATCTTAAAAAGATTTGAGGCCATTTATTTGGGAGCTGTAGGCGACCCAAGAATCCCGGATGATATCACCCTCCACGGACTTTTGCTTCCCATCAAAATGGGGTTTGATCTCTACGTAGGATTGCGGCCTGTCTATCTATTCCGAGGAGTCGAATGTCCCCTTAAGGACGTCTCTGAAGAAGAAATCGATATTATTGTCGTCCGAGAGAATACCGAAGGGGAATATTCGAACGTGGGAGGAATCGTCGGCATTGAAGAACGGCAATTGGCCATCCAGAGTGGACTGTTCACCCGAAAGGGGATCGAGAAGATCATCACCTTCGCTTTTGAATATGCAAGAGAGAAACGAAGAAAGAAGGTCACCTCCGTGACCAAATCAAATGCTCAACGCTACGGAATGGTCTTATGGGATCGCCTCTTCAAAGAGGTTGCTTCTCAATTTCCTGAGATTCAGACAGAATCGAAGCTCATTGACGCAGCCTGCATGGATGTGGTTCGAAATCCAACGGGTTATGACGTAATTGTTGCCTCCAACCTCTTTGCCGATATCCTTTCAGACCTGACTGCTTCTGTCACCGGGGGGATGGGATTGGCACCCGGAGCCAGTTTCAATCCTAAGGATAAAACCTACCCCGGGTTCTTTGATCCGGTCCATGGGTCTGCTCCTGATATTGCTGGAAAAGCATTGGCCAATCCGATTGCAGCTATTCTCACAGCCAAGATGATGTTGGATTATTTGAATGAAGGAGAAGCAGCCAATCTCTTATTTCAGGCTGTCAAACAGAATTTGGCTGAAAAAAAAGTGACGACCATCGATCTCGGCGGTCGTTCCAAGACGAATGAAGTGGGGGATGATATCGTCAGAATTCTCCGCGCGCTGTAAATATTTCTGCGTGTTATCGAAGATGTTCCTCAACCCCATTGTCTATGAATATCGACCCTCAAAACTAAATCCAGGTTCAAGAATCAAGACATCTACGCGGAATTAAACCATTCCTTATCTTAAACCAACTACGGTGTTCATTGACCCAGAATATCATTGCCTTCATAGGGTCGTTCGCGATAATGAACAACTAACTGCCTATTTTAAAATATTTTTCCTCAAATAATAATAAGAGCTTGACAATAAAAGGAAATATGGTAATATTGTATTTGATGATGTGTTCACCAGAAGGAACTCAATAAGGAGACAATTAAGATGAGCGCCATCTCCGTCATTCCTGAACGCTGCACAGGATGCCAGGCTTGTGAAATGGTCTGTAGCCTCTCCCATGAGGATGCTTGCAGTTCCTCGCTTTCGCGGATACGGGTTAAGAAATGGGAAGAGATCTCACTCTTAATTCCCATCGTCTGTCAAAACTGTGAAAAGCCTCCGTGCGTGGATATCTGCCCTACCGGTGCTCGGATGCGCGTCGCCGAAACGGGAGCAGTGGTAACCGATGAAAAGCGGTGTGTCGGCTGCAAGTCCTGTCTCTATGTCTGTCCTAATGGCGCTCCGGTATTTCATCCTTTAACCAAACGAACCATGACGTGCGACCTCTGTAAAGGCAGCCCCCTTTGTACGCAGATCTGCACGGTCGGAGCACTTTCTTACATTCCTGAGCGAGATGTCTCGATGGAAAAGAAGAGGGTCTACGGGCAAGTCTTTCTTCAAGCCATGAAATCAAGATAAGGAGGCACGGATATGATTAACGGATGGACAGGGAAAAGGCTTCGAATCGATCTGAGCCTTCAGAAGGCATGGTTAGAGGACATAGCTCAGGAGGTCCTCCGTCAATGGTTTGGTGGAAGGGGACTCAATGCATCTTTTTTCTCCACACATTTCCAATCCCCCGTCCCCCCTTCTTCTCCTGAAAACCCGGTAGCTTTTGCCGTGGGACCGTTAACGGGAACGCTGGCCCCTTGTTCCGGATGGACCAGCATCGCTTCCTTTTCACCCCTCTCTTCCCCTCCTGTTTATGGCTTTACCTGGATGCCCGGTTACTTTGGCGCTTCATTGAAAGGAGTGGGTGTTGACCAATGCGTTCTTCAAGGAAAGGCAGATCGACCGATCTATCTTTGGATCGACGGCGGAGAAGTAAAGTTCGAAGAAGCAGGTCATCTCTGGGGGAAAGAGACAACCGAGACCACGATCACCATTCAAGAGGAAAAGGAGGATCGAAACATTGAGGTCCTCTGCATTGGTCCTGCAGGCGAAAGGCAGATCCCTTTTGCCAATGTGATTCATCGTCTTTCCTGGACAGGCGACTATCTCGGGCTGGGGTATCTCTTCGGCGTAAAACAGCTCAAGGCTATTGCGATACGGGGAAAGAAACCGATCACCCTACACGATCCCCAGCAATTCCTCAAATCCTGTTTAACTTTGAAGGACCGGATCCAAAAGGATCGTAAAATGCAAAAGCTGAAAAAGGGAGGAAAGTTATCTTTTCTCAGCCAAGAGGGAGAAAGGATGATTAAAGAAGGCACCGGGTGGTTACCTGCCGGATTAGCAAAGCAATGGTCCACCTTTCTCAGGACCTATGTTTCCAGCAGAGAGGGCTGTTTTACATGCCCGGTCAATTGTGGTAGGAATATCCAGCATCAGGAGAGCTACTTCCGCGGAATTCATTTGGAAAAAGCCTGGCATTTTGGTCCACAAATTGGAGTGTACAATGGGGAGTGGACCTTGAAGCTTCACCATCTTTGTCAGTCCCAGGGCCTCGACCCTTTCTTAACGAGTTCTCTTCTCGCCAGGATCATGGAGGGGAGTCAATGCGGCCCTCTTTCGCAGGAAGACCTGAGGCAAATGGAACATATCGAGGATCCGGGGGAAAAAGCCTTCGTTATCCTTCAACGAATCATTGACGGAAGCAGGAAGGAATTTCATCTTCCAGCCCGTCCTGCCTCGGAGAACAAGCATCTCGACGCCCTGGCAGACATCATCTCTTTTTGTCCAATTGTGGTCAAACACCTGACTCAGCGGACGGTTTCGAACATGATCGACTTGATCTATTCTGCCACAGGCTATTTTCTTTCCAAGGAAGATCTACGGGACATGGTAAGGAACATTCTAAGAGTGGAATCCCGTTTGCAGAATATGGGACTTGACGCAAATGACCATTCACCCCTTCCCCATCCGGGAGAGAGCCAAACCAGTGAGATTCTGAGAAGGGAGGAACGTAACAATGAGTCCACCGCTAAACGGACCACTTCCTAATTTAGGCTATTTGAGACTCCTCGAATATCAGAAACAGAGGAAGGTTTATCCAACTTATACTGTGGATCTTCCCCTGCTCCTCTTCATCTTTTTTTCGCGGATCGCGGCTGGACTTTCAATCCTCTCAGTTTTTTTCCCTCCCTCTCTCATCTGGATGATCACTGCCTTCGCTTGTATGGTCTTAGCAACGGCTGCTTCCATTACCCATCTTACGATCCCCGCCCGTTTTCTCGCCATGATCATCAATCACCGATCGCCCATTGTCTGGGAAATCCGTCTGGCCGGGGCCCTTACCGCTTCGCTCGGAGCGCAACTCCTATCTCGTCTGGGAATCCTCCTGGGGTTTGAAACACTTTTGCTCTGGAGCAGTTTTTGCCTGAGCATCCTTTTCTTAATTTCAACGGGGTGGGCCTATCGGTTTCATACGCATCCGGCCTGGAAGACCGACATCCTCCCTGGTTATTATCTGGCGTCAGCTTCCATGATAGGTTTCGAACTTTATTCCGTGATATACCCAAAACCTTTTTTTGGGATCATCATCCTTGCTCTCCTCTGCGTTGAGGGGCTTCTGATCCTTTCTTATTTGAATCATCTGCGTAAAGCATCGGGAATCTCTCTAAAAAGGGTCGTTTCGGGCAAAGACCGGACGGTTTCCATCGCCTTTCTTGTGTCAGTCCTTTTACTTCCCGGGCTTCTGGCTTTTGCTCCCCTCTTCACAAAAAATCTGGAATTGTATGCTGCGATTCTGGCCTTGAGCAGCGGGATGGGAGTCGTTCTTGAACGCATTCTCTTCTTCCGGTTAGAACACCCGGATTTTTTCCTTACAAGAAGCTATCGTTTCTGAACCGAGTCTTATAAAATGCTTGTCGAGGCGGGAAGAATGACAGAAAAGGGAAGGATCTTCGCAGGACAACATTGAGACTCATGAAGAGAGCCGCTTTTCAAGGGTCCCTCCAAGGGACTGTTTGACCGCCTGAACGGTCTCCTGAATTTCTCGAATCACCGTTTTGATTTTCTGATCATCCAGGGTAGAACTGAATCCAACAACCCATAAGGCCGCAGGGGGCGAGGAAGCCCAAGGGAGAGGAGCAGCCACTGCCCGGACGCCTGCCATATATTCTTCATCGTCCACCGCATATCCTTGCTTCCTCACCTGCTCAATCTCTTTGAGAAACTGCCTGTGGTCCATCACTGTCTTTGAAGTGTAACGGACGAGACCCTTCTTCCGTATCATCTCTTTTGCTTTTTCATTCTCTATCTGGGAGAGAAGAACCCGCCCAGTGGCCCCTGCGAGAAGGGGGAGTCTGGTCCCAGGAGGAGACGTAATCTTCATTTCATTCTGCGATTCCACCACATCTACAATGGTGACGTGATCTCCATTTAAAACGCCCAGAAATACGGTCTCCCCAATGGTCTCCATCAATTTTTCCATCGGCTTCCGGGCTAGTTCTTTCAGATCATCCCTCCCATAGGCAGTCCTGCTGAGTTCCAGAAGGCTGTAGCCCACGGTATATCGTTTGTGATGGGGGTCGCGAACCAGAACCCCCATCTCTTCCAGGGCTGCAGTGATTCCATGGATGGTACTCTTACCGATCTTGAGCTTTCTTGAGAGATCGCTTATGCCCAGGCCGTTTGGAGCATCTGAAATGGCATAAAGGATCTTAAAAGCCTTCTTGACCGAAGGTGCAGAATAAATGATCTTTTTCATATGTTCACCCCATTGAACTATCCAAAACATAACAAGATTTTTCCCTCTTTGTCAAGATATCCCTCAGACCTTTTTCCCATAGACCCTGACATGACAGTTATCGGTGCCATGGTTAGCCAGATTTTAGATTGTTCATCTCAAAGAACTTTCTTTTTGAGCCCTTAGCAAGCGACAATAGCATGCCGATCACCCTCCTTGAATTTCATGTCCGTTTATCCTAAAGTTAACGATCATTCTCCTTTCTCATTGCGCCGGGAATACATTAGCGAAGACGGGGGTTCTATGCTTACACCAAACGAACAAGAAAGGTATGACAGGCAAATCATGATCGGAGAGATTGGACAAGAAGGACAGGAAACACTTAAGAGATCACGGGTTGCCATTGCAGGTGCCGGGGGCCTCGGTTCTCCCATAGCCATCTACCTGACTGCTGCCGGAATAGGAATGATCCGGATGATCGATCATGACCAGGTGACACTGAGTAATCTGAACCGGCAGATCTTACACTGGGGAGAAGACATCGGAAGAAATAAGGTTGAGTCTGCCGGAACGAAACTGAGAAACCTGAACTCAGCGGTGAAGATCGAAACGATCGCAGAGACAATAACGGAAGGCAATGTTTCCCAGCTTGTTGATGGGTGTGATGTCATCGTGGATGCGATGGATAACTTACCGACTCGCTACGTTTTGAATCGCTGCGCTGTTGAAAAAAAGCTTCCATTTTTTCATGGTGCGGTGAATGGCTTTGAGGGAAGAGTCATGACCATCATTCCCGGAGAAACCGCTTGCCTAAGGTGTATGTATCGGGGACAGGTGCCACAAGAGAAGTTTCCCGTGATTGGCGTTACTCCGGCAGTCATAGGCAGTATTCAGGCGACAGAGGTGATCAAATATCTCGTAGGGATCGGCAACCTCTTGACGAATCGATTATTAATCTACGACGGACTGAAAGTCACTCTCACCGAGTTCTCAGTCAACAAAAATCCAAATTGTGATCATTGCGGATCCCTTCGTAGAAAGGAGTAGGATATGTCCGTCAAGGTACACATTCATACGACTCACCGGCAAATTACCAACGGCTTGGAGGTGGTAGAAGTAGAGGGAAAGACCGTGGGCGAATGTCTGAACCAACTCATCAGGCAATTCCCTGAAATGGAGAAAGCATTGTTTACCAGAAAAGATAAACTGCTCAATAATGTTGAGGTTTATCTCAATCATGCCAGTGCCTATCCCAATGAACTCCTTAAACCCGTTAAGGATGAGGACGAGATTCATCTCCTGGTGATGCTTGCCGGAGGATAAGGGGAGGAGGGTAAGGTCGAAAGGACTCATTCCTTGCGCTCAAACGGGATGAGCAAAACGTACTACCGTTGCACCCTTTTCCGAGTGAGCAGAAAGATGACCACCGTTAAAGCGCAGAGGAGACCGGAGGCGCCGATGCCAGCGAAGACAGTCACAGCTTCCCTGCCCTGCCAGCCCCGCAGCACCACTTCCAGCGCCACGACCTGAGCTGCGACGATCACGGCCAGCGCAATTGCCGCTTTCCCTAATTGCCGCACTTTCTGCTGGAGTGCCTGTGCCAATATCTGTTCCATTACGATTGAATCCCCACAGCGTAGATGGTGTCTCCCTCCACGCTCAATTCAATGTTGGGTAGTGGGCGGCGCGGTGGCCCCATCAAAACCGCACCTGTCGCAGCCGCAAATGCAGCATTGTGACAAGGGCAGATTAGCCTTCCTGATATAGCATCCCAATAAACGACGCATGAGAGATGCGTGCAAGTCCCTTCGTAAGCCCGCCATTCCCCGTTCGGTAAATGGACAAGCAAAGAAGGGTTGTTCTTCCCCGGATAGAAGAATGGCCGAGATTCCCCAAGCGGGATGTCTGTCACCTTCCCCAGTGCCACCTTTGGGAATTGTTCTTCCTTTCTCCCTACGAAGCGCCGTGCGAAAGGAACAGTTGCTAAGAAGAGCGCTGCAGAGCATGCCATTAGGAACGTGAGAAAGCCTCGACGGCTCGAGAACACATCGGTCAGACTATCAAGGGAAAGCTCCGGTAGCAAGGTCTTGTTTGCCCCGGACTGGGCGCTCTTTTCCCTCTCTGCCTCTGACACGATTCTATACCTCCTTACCCAGCATTTGCTTGTTCCTCGAATCTATCGGTATTTTTTGCGATAATAACCCTGCTGCCTGGCGGTGACGCCTGCAAGACGGGCATAGGGATAGCACTTCAGGATCCGTCACATCCCCAGCCACTTGGACACCAGCAGAAGCCAGCACCCCTTGCAAATCTTTCGGAGTCCATACAGCCGAAAGAGTTTTACCACATCGGCTACAGCGACTCGGTTCAAAGAACCCAGGTCCTTCTGCTACATCAAGAGCAACAGTCGCCGGGCTCACCTCAATGTGGAAGAGCTTGCTGAATGGCACCCAAAGAAGCCCTAGAATAACGATCACTTCATGGATTACCACCAGTTGACGATGGCCAATGCCATTAAAGAATTTATAGCTTACCGTGAGTAACAGGCCACTCACTGTAACTGCCAGTAAAAGGTATAGTGAACTGAGCTGATCCTTCAGTCTCTCTGCTTTTTCCTCCGGCTGCATCCTGAAACGTTGCCAGAAGGCGAGGATGAGCCCGAGGAGCAAAAGAAGCGCCCCCAGGTTAATCGCATTGAAGGCGAGGAAGGCGATAACGCTGTCAACATGGAAGGTCATGATCGGTATATCGAACATACGGGCAGAGTAGGTCTGCTGCCCTACCAGAGAGAAGCTCATCCAACCCCAGGCGAGGGCAAAGCAAACAGCGCTGACAATGACACAGCCCCAGAAGATAGCGAAATGGGTGAACCAGCGCAGCCAGCTGCGTTTAACGATGAAGGTCTGTAACAACAAGCGGGTAATCACAGATTTGATCAGGGTAATGAGGTTTGGCTTCCAGTCACGCTGTTGGAGGGCGTGTGCTGATCTCTCCCATAGAGTTCGGTTCGGCGGGTAACGAAGCCAAGCAATGAAGCGGTATAAGCATCCGATTACAAACAACACGCTCGCTACCTGATAACCGAGTACCGCCAGATCAATGTAAATAAACCCAACCTTCAGAACCATGGTCTACCTTTCTTCAATTTCTGTTCACTTTACCTTTTCAAGTTCGTCTGCCACATCTTTCAAATCCAAAGACTCCAGGGTGGTGCGCGTAGGCACCCCGGTGGTCAGATCCCAGCCACGAAGTTTATAAAAATCGTCCTTTATTGCCTCCAAACGACCTCTTTCCTTTGTCATGCCCTCGAAATGCGCATCCATCATAAAATCGGTAATGTATTGATCGGGAAGAGTCTCGTATTCTCGCCGCAGCCCCTCTCGGCAATTGAAGGCGCGCTCGAGTTGACGCACTCGCTTCTGGTAAATGGAAAGTTCGTGGGCGTTTATCCTTTTACCTAAACCGGTCGAAAGCACTTCCGCAATGACGTCAGCTGTTACCGGCAGTCCATTGAACTCCGTGTGCCACTTGCAGCTCCCAACTATTTCGGCCCTTCCGATCGCATCCTCTATACTGGCGACCATCTCAGCCTTGCCCTTATCCTCCTTGGGAAAGACGATCCGGGTACCAGCAACTCCCTCTGCAAAGTGTCCATAGAACTCCGTCAATCTGTTCGGAGTCTTCTCTTTATTGCCCGCGTATGTCCGAAGGGTGTATCGCTCGGACCCGCGGCCAATCGCACGAGTCGCGCGCATCAGACCCTCTGCCAAAACATCTCCGAATCCCTCACGTCTGGCAGTCAGTTCCGCCAATTTAAAATAGGCCTCGCCGTTTCCACGGGCAAGCGGGAAGCCGACATCCCTCTCACTAATAATCCCCTGTTCGAACAATTCAGTTGCCCAGACCACCATGTCGCCTAAGGAACCAGCATCGTACCCATTCTTGTCGATAAGCAGTGCCAACTCTCGCCATATCGTCATGTCACGGAGGCCGATCTTATTGGCCATCTCGGCAAACCACTTGTAGTAGATAACACCGTCCCTAATGCTCGGATTGTAGTATTCCTCCTCGCAGGATGTTGGGCAGCTGAGGCAGTTTGTCATCCGGCGCCCCTCTTCGCCGAGCCTTGAGATAGAGACAGTTCTATGGGGGGCGCTCCCCTTCAGTGAATCGAGGGTGCGTGCACATACTTCATAAAAACGTCCTGGGTTGGCAATCCGAAGTCCACCTGTCCCACGGACAGTAACTGCCTTGAGTTTTTTTGAACCCATGACAGCGCCAAGACCGGTTCCTCCCGCTGAATCCCTCATGCTGCCTATGATCGTTGCGAAGCGGGTCAGCTTCTCCCCCGCTGGCCCGATGCATGCCCATTGGATCTCCTCGTCATTGAGTTCTTTGTGCAAGACTTTCGGCGTCTCATGGGTGTCTAACCCCCAGATGTTGGCTGCCGATCGGATCGTTACTTCCTCATTATTGATCGCCAAGTAGACCGGCTCTGCCGACTTCCCGGTGATCACCAAATGGTCATACCCGGCATATTTCAGCTCTGGTGCAAATGAGCCTCCGAAGCTGGTCATACCGAGCAGACCGGTAAGTGGTGATTTACTGGAAACATGGCAGCGCCCTGAGCCTGGCATCATGGTGCCTGTAAGTGGACCGCTATTGAAACTGAGCGCGTTATCAGATCCTAACGGATCGATGGATGGAGACCCCGATTTCTCCCATATGATCCGGACGCCGATTCCTCTGCCCCCCAAGAATCTCTCTGCATAAGAGATTGTGGGTGTAGTCCAAAACCTCCCGCTGGTCAGGTCTACCCAAAGGACCTTCCCTGCATAGAGATAGTTGTTTTTCATGCGATTGCCTCTTTAGCTCCGAATCAGCCGCTGGAGATTGATGAGCACCTCAATCTTCTGCCGCTGTTCGGCAGCTGCCAACCTGTCTTCCGGCACATACCCCAGCGCACCTGTGGGGCAGTGTTTGACGCAAAGCGGGTCCCCTTCACACTGGTCACACCGGTGCGCTACCCGTGTCACCAGATCCAGCTCGGATGCACCGAAAGGGCATGCCCACACGCATGCAGAGCAACCGATACATTTCTCTGCCGCTACCAACCGCGCGCCAGTCGGTCCTCCCTCGAACGTTGCGCCCGTCGGACAGGCTAACCGGCAGGCCGGCACTTCACACTGCATGCAAAGAACCGGGATACTTTCAATCCGGTCGTTCGTCTCCTCCGAAACCACTCGAAGTCTTGATCGTTCGGGCCAACAAGCCCCGGTGTGGCTGAGACTACAGACCATTTCGCAGATTCGGCAACCATTGCATTTTGTGGCATCAATACTGATAATATACCGCATGGTTTGCTGTTACCTGGCAGAACAAATTGAAAGAAACTTCCTAAAAACCTAACGGATTGATACAAAAAACGGATAGGAAGTTGCCCTTATAGCAACTTCCTATCCGTTTGGTTCAAAAATAACTGGATACGCCATTCCTTTTTGCCGTGGACCACAGACTTTGGATCGATTCGTGTTAGTGCAATTCTGATTCTAAGGCTAAGGCCGCTTTTTGAGCCGCAGTGATTTTCTCGGCAGCGCTCCTCTTCTTGGCGATACTTACCCGGTCAGCCTCCATATAATCAACTGCCTTCATGTCACAAAAACGAACGCACTGCGGATCTCCGTCACAAAAATCACACTTAAAAACCTTCCGATCAATCACATTAAAATTCATTGCGCCGAAAGGACAAACCGTTACGCAGGATCGGCAGCCAATGCATTTATCCTGATTTACCACGACCCGGCTGAGTTTTTCATCCCTGGAAATGGCCTTCACAGGACAGATGATCATACAGGGAGCATCCTGACATTGCTGACAGGACATGGGGATATAAAGCCCTTCGGATTCCCATTTGATCACCTTAATCCGGCTTCGTGCAGGATTTGAAACGCCATCATGAAAAACCGAACAGACCAGCTCACAAAGCCTGCAACCGGTGCACTTCTCAAAATCTACTTGAAGAATTTTACCCATGGGTTCCATTCACATATTCTCCTTTCACCAGGAATAGGACTGAGTTATCAGCTATGAGGTCTGAGTAAAACCTTAACACAAAAGGATTCAATTTTTACTCGGACCTTAGTCCTTACCACTCGTCGCTCGTCTTTTAGAGCATGTGGGATGGTTCATTTTCAAGGCCAAGCCTCTTGAGCGTTTCTGGCTTCGGAACGCCATTCTGGTCAAGGCCCTTGTGTTCGTAGAATTCATCGATCATCTTCTTGAATTTTTCACGATCGATGACTCTGCCGATGACGTCGATTGCACCCCTTCGACAAGGTTCATCAAAGTAACGGTGATTGAGCATATCACCCCTCTTAAGGTCCTCTCTCTTTAAACCTTCACGAAGGTTAAACAGTCGCTCCATCATGTTAGCTCGAACAGCAACGTCCCAAATGTCCCGCGGAGTAAGCTCCAGCCCCGTATTGTAACGAAGTACTTTCGACCAATCTTCAAAATTGGGAAGCGTCGCACCCAAGAAGGTGGTGTGATACTTGCAGATACCCAAGCAATCCACTCCCATATAGCAGTTCTCATGCCAGAAAACCTGCCATGGTTTGCCAATGTATTCCGTATGTTCTGAACTCAAGGGTCCGTCATAGGGTACCGGACTACTGTAGATTTTTCTCATCACTTCCTGCGGTAAATGGTACAGGTCAATGGCTGGACGGCTCCTCAAATGGTCTGATCCGCGGGAAGACGTAGCAATATTCAGCGCAAGGGCGGGTGTCGCTCGTTCATCGGAGTGCAAATTGCTCATCCCTTTGACCTGAATCAGGTAGTCAAACGAGTTCTTGCCAATCTTCTCGGAAGCGATGACTCCCCCCTCGGCCAAAGTATCGCCCAACCAACCCTTCCTAAAGCAGATACGTTCAATCATCTCTAACATCGCATCACCATTGCCAAACCTCAAATCCAAGCCGTCCGTCTCTTTGTCGGTGAGGATTCCCAGTTCATAGAGCTCCATCGCCCAGGAGATAAGGCTTCCGATTTCAAGATTATCTACACCCCACTGATCAACCAAATGATTGGCCGCTAACAGGTGTTCTAAGCTTGCGACATCTGGTTCACTACAAAAAGCCCCCTGGGAAGTATATTCTGGACCTTCATCGTATCTTCCAGCATAAGGTCCGGAAGGAATCCTATACTTAGCCCGGCAGTGGACCTGGCAACCGAAGCAACCAGCCATATGGTAGGGGCCTATTGTTTTGGCAGCGTTCTCGTCAATTTCTTCCGGCTCAATTTCATCACAATAGAGCTGTTGGTTATACTGGAAATTTCTGGTTCGGATACCACCCCAGGAGTTGGTGGCTCCCCAAATAAAAGGGGTCCCGAGAGTTCCCTGGGTTTGGTTAACCTTAGCGGTTGTGATTTGCTCAATGAATCGCTTGTTGAACTCGAGCGCTTCCCTGGGATGGGCAATTTTTATATCCATGGTGCCTCGGGCAGCAATGGCCTTTAAATTCTTTGAGCCCATGACCGCTCCCATTCCGGTTCTTCCAGCGGAATTTTTGATCCCGGTCATGACATTGGCATACCTTACAAGATTCTCACCTGCCTGACCACAGACTAGGCTCTTGATGTCCTCGTCAGCCAACTCTTCCCGGATCGCCCATTGTGTATCTGTAACCGATTTCCCCCAAATATTTTTGGCATCACGGATCTCAATCTGGCCGTTGTGAATCCAGAGGTAAACTGGTTTTGACGCCTTTCCCTTGACGACCAAATGATGAAAGCCTGCCCAGGCTAATTCAGGGGTGAAAAAACCACCTCCGTTAGCGCTTCCCAGCATCCCTTGTAATGGAGATTTCGCCATTACATGGCATCGGGAGGTTGCTGAAGCCAAGGTGGCCGTTAATACTCCGCCGCTAACCATGAGCGTATTGTCAGGACCGAGGGGGTCACATCCCTTCTTTGTGTGATTATATAGCAAATAGGCATCCAGCCCCCGGCCTCCCAAGAATTTTTTCCGTATTTCAATCGGAATAGGCTTAATTTCTATTTTGCCTGTCGAGAGATCAATAATTGCTAACTTTCTATTTAGGGCCATCTTTCTTTTCCTCCTTCTCCCTCATTTTCCGTACAAATGTTTCATCCGCTAATCTCGTGTTTACATCCCATACCGGACCTTTAATACGAGGAAAACCGGCTTTGATCCAAAAGACCCGCCATTCCATACCACATTTAGAACATTTCACTGTAGGCTCCCCAGGTTTCGGATCAAGCCTTCCCATGCAAGTTGGATTATGGCACCTCACCTGCCCATAGGTACGAGTCTTTCTTAAACTCTCAGCAGTTGAAAGTCCCTCTTTCTCGTTTGCCATAGCAACCTCCTTTCTTTAAAGAATGATAGACGTTTTGAAGATTCCTACGTCTTATTAGGTGCGTTCACAATAGCGAACGATGACGCAATGAATAATAATTCACAAAAGATTAATACAGTACATTTGTATAATTGTCAAGGACAAACTTTATTTTTCATAACGTATTCAAAGCGTTGCAAGGTCTCTCAATTGTTTCTTTGCAATTGGCAACTGGTAATACTTTTATATTATAAGTAATTATTTGTACGAATTTGCTCCTTCTCTAAACAATGTATTTTATTTTAGCATCCACGTTCACAATAGTGAACTTCCTAACCACTCCCAGGTTTTTTTTTGCGATTATCCCTTACCTATTTCAAGGACGGATTCCACCATTCGATCCAGGTTCCCTCCCTGCTGAACGTGACACCTGTCATCGATTCGATCCGTCGGATCCAGTCTCCAAGGTATGACGCGTGGTGTATAATAAGCGGCGTGCTGTGCTCAGGGAGAATATCTTCAAAGAACCGGTGAAGAAATATATTTGTATCCATCTCCTGGAGGATTTCGCTATCATCCCAGGGCGTAGGGCGAATAAAACCGTGATTCGCTCCTTCATCTCTTCGGTAGAGAAAGTGGGTGCCGAACCGATCCTTTAGGCGACGCAGTGTCTCGACACACTTCACGATATCGTTCAGTGTGATTCCCTTGCAGAAATATTGAAGCAACCGATCACTGAAGGATTCAAAGCCGATCGAAGCGAACATAATCTTCACATCCTGCCTTCGTGCAACGGACACGATTTCCACGAGGTCAGAGGCGTGAGCATTGATGTCATCGACCCGGCAGACCAAATTGATCTGTGAGAGTCTAATCTCGTGCTTATCCGTGTCCTCGAGCAGCCTGCCCAAAAAGCGGATAGGGTATTCATCGATGAGTTCAAAGGGAATCTTTCTGCCACCGATCTCAGGAAGTCCTGCGATCTGAGCCATGACCTTGTTGCGCTCTACAGGGCCATGGTAGCCCTTATCCCGCGAAACATCGCAGAAGATACACCCCTCGCTCCGAACTTCCAGTTCCGGGATACCTCTTTCCAGAAGGTTGATCGGCGGGGGTAGAGTGATTGTCTGAAACTTCTCGGAGTACGGGCAACCAATCGCGTTCAGGACCTGTCCTAACTGAACCTCCATCTTCTTGAGAGCGTCCGAGAACGTAAAGAGGTTCGCCCAATTGACCTCCAAGAATATATCTTTTGTCCACGGATATTCGAGTAGCACGCCTCTTAACCCCAGATCTTCCGATCTAAGACGATTGACTGGGCCCTGGAAACCAAGATCGACAATAGATTTCAGCCCACTGAACCGATGCGCGTGGCGGTCAGCATCCGGCTCGCCATCGTAGTCTTGCCGGGCTTGTGGTCCGCCTAGAATCGTAATAAAACCCTCCTGTTTCAGTTCCTTGGCCAACTCGATAAGATCTTTTCTACCGCACAGATGCGAGAAAGCAACTACCTTTGTCACCCCACAGGAGTCCTGGATAGACGGCGGTGGTTTACCTGTGGGGTTCCATTTTCCTTCGTAGTATTCATCGATGAAATGAAGCAGTGGTTCTTTTGAGAAGTCCCTCTCAATCCCGACGACGATGGAAGGGATGGAGAGTCTTCGCTGGAGGAAGGTGGCTGCCACCTGAGCCCCCAGGATACCATGGGGTTCGCCCGTGTGGTGCGTGAAGATGATCATAATCTTAAAATGTCACATTTGATGGGTAGTTTCAAGAAGGGTCAAATTGACGGATTGAGTCACGGATTGCGTCATAGTTGGAACTTGGAATTTCCCTGTCTGCCGCAGGCAGGGAAATTGGAATTTGACATAGAGGGGCTGGTCTTACCAGCCCCTCTATTCTCTCCGTAAACTTCACCGTACTACTTTTTACCAGGCAGCGTGGAGACGATCTCTTTGAACACCGGGAAATTGGCCATAAGCTCCTTCTTGTAATCCTCACCCCCTTTAAAGTCGATGACGACGCCATCAATCTTTTCAACGATCGAGATGACCTTCGGATCCTTCATGGTTTTGTCGATCGCCTCCTCCCACTTGCTGACGATGGCCGGGGCCAACCCTTTTGGACCCCCAAGGCCAAGAGCTGTTGCGAAGGACGATCTCTTATATCCTTTTTCCGCCATCGTTGGAATCGCAGGAAACGTAGGGAATCGCCTGGGGGAACAAGCGGCCAACATACGGAGTTTCCCTGACCGGAGGTGTGGGCTCGCCGGGGGCAGGGAGACCACGGCAAAGTCGGTGTGACCTCCAAGAAGAGTTGCGACAACTTCCGATCCACCATCGAAAGGAACGTAGGTGGTCTCGATGTTTGCTTCCCTCTGGAAGACCCCCATAATCATATGAGGGGTGCCCACAATACCCATGCCGGCAACCTTCAACTTCTTAGGGTTGGCTTTGGCAAAGGCGACAAGCTCTTCAAGCGTCTTGAACGGCGAGTCATCCCGCACGGCTATACCGAAACCGACTTCGGACGCCTTGGCAATGTAAGTGAGATCTTTCTCGATATCATAGGGCATATTGGCCGTGAAAG
>Ga0315282_10008632_pt1 | contig 16436 bp, 20 predicted proteins | sample YL17G07_20_MG_FD_203693 | JGI IMG/M metagenome (GOLD analysis project Ga0315282, IMG submission 203693) | Sediment microbial communities from Yellowstone Lake, YNP, Wyoming, USA - YL17G07_20 | ecosystem: Environmental > Aquatic > Freshwater > Lake > Sediment | place: USA: Wyoming | collected...
ACGGGGAGAGTTTAAAGTCAAGGGAATGATAGCCCGGCCTAAATGGATAAAACCGGATTGGGCTTTTATCGAGGAAGAGGAGAATATACCAAAGAACTGGGAAGATAGAGTAGAGGAGGGTGTTCTGGGGGACTATGCCTTGGCCTTTGGTAACGGTTATTTTATCCACGGGACCCTGTATAAGCGTCTCCTGGGCAGGAATGTTACTCACGGATGCATCAGGGTGGGAGATGAGGACCTGGAAACCATCTACAGATCATCTCGAGTGGGGATGAAGGTATATATCTTTTAGGTGACATTCTACGAATGCCTCGATTAGCGTGACGAATGTCGAATTGTAATTTTCAAGTTGAAGATTGAAAATTTAGAATTGAAAAAGATAAATTTGCAATTTGATATCTCTCTTTTTTTGTTTTTGATTCTTTTTTCCCTCGGAGGCTGTTCCCAAGCCATTGCGGGCGGAGACAGTATCGGCCAGAAGATAAGGGACTTGAAGGATGAAAACTGTCTTCTTGAGGCTGAACTGGGATTGGCCTCAAAAGGGACACCGTATATCATCCTGGATCTGCGGACAGAATCGGAAACTGTTCCGGTAAGGATAAACCTTAAAAACAGGGGTATAGTCCTGAGGGAATTTGACGTAGAGAGGATAAGGTATCGGAGGACGAAAGGATTATTCATCGAACCCATCCCCCTTATAAAAAAAATGGCCTTCTTCCCTCTAAAAAGAAAAGAGATAAGGCCCCATAAACCGGAGGATGGAGCGGATGCAATCGGTAAGCTGGATTTTCTGGAGTTAAAGGACATGCCTTCAAATTATACCCTCTCATTTGGGAAGGGACTATTAATATCTATAGCAGGCCAGCCAAAAGCTTTAATTCCCAGGTTCACCCATCTTATCAAGTCTATATTAACACATATTCGCTATTCTTTGACGATAGTTTGGAGCCGCTTATGGGGGAATGAGTTCGCAATAATAGAGATTATGATGGGTAAGGAGGACGCCCAGTCTTTTTACTGGTCATTGGAGGAGGGCATGAGTATTGTGATAATGGAGGGGTATCCATATGGCACTGTTTGAGAGAGAACTTCTTTTTGTACTACACGCTTGAGATTTATTCCTTTTAGGCCTGGTTCCTCTCCTAATCTTTAGACGTAAGGGGGCAAGGTGATGAAAGAGGAGAAGACCCTGATCTTTTTTGTTGATGACAAGGCAAAGATCACCAATGCTGGGAAGGATATGCCTTTCGCGGAATTAAAGAAAGGGATGCGTGTCTCTATCAAGTATACAAAACATGGAGACAAGAGGGTCGCTGTAAGGATCAAAGTCTTAACCAAAGGTGCCAAAGAAGGCTGAGGGAAAACCCGCTAAAGTACCAAAGAAGTATTAGTTATGCGAGCAAATCTTGAAAGGAGGGGTTTGATATGGATGGAGGGTGGTAAGATGAAAAGAATCCAAAAAGACATTTGGGGATGGTATTACAATAATTAAGAGGGGTGTTACGCACTGCCAAACAAGGGAAAGGAGGTATTTAAATGTCAGTCAAAATTGGAGAAGTTCAGACCAAAGTATCTGGCGATGTCAAGAAAATAGATGAGGTGATTCTTGATCTCAGGGTAAGCTATTCGGGTAAGCTAGAGATAGTCAAATTCAAGCCCTCTGAGGACCTCAAGAAAGGTGACACAGTAAAGATCACCATTGAAAAGGTCTAAAGATTGATAAGGTGGAGGTCAGCATGGTAGAAAGGCAGTGCAGCTCCCACCCCAATGCTGCCCTCCCGAACCACTTAATATCCCTCAAATAGGGGATTGGACAAAATCGTAAATTAATTTTGCTTAGCTACATATTGGATGAAGAACCAACCGCTTTTTATAATTCTTCCTCCCCCAGTGGGGGATGTTAACAGATTCACTTAAGGAGGGTTTGGTCTATGAAAAATATAAGATTGTCGATATCGGTTTTAGTGGTTCTTGCTCTGGTAATAGTATTGGGGAGCTGTGCAAAACCGCCAGAAGCGGAAAAGCAGGCCGCAAAGTCAGCGATGGATGCCGCACTTTCGGCTGGTGCAGACAAATATGTTCCTGTTGGTCTAGATGCTGCCAAGAAGATATGGGATACTGCAGAGTCCCAGATGAAGGAGAAAAAGTACGAGGATGCTAAAAAGAGCTACATTGATGCAAAGTCTGCATTTGAAAAGATTGCCATCGAAGCCGAAAGGAAGGCTGCTGCTGATCAAGCAAACGCTGCCTTGGCCGCTGTTCAAAAGTCGTGGAAGAATGTAGAGGCCACGGCCAAAAAAATCGGAAAGAAACTGAAAGACAAACAGGCCTGGACGGCCGATGCCAAGGCGATCAGCGAAGGCTTGGGGAAAGCAAAAGAAATGATTGCTGCTAATCCTTCCCAGGCGAAAGTCAAATTGGATGAGCTAAAAACCATGGTTGATAAGTGGGAGAATACTTTTAAAGAAATGGCGACCGCTCCCGCAAAACCTAAAACAACAACAAAAAAGAAAAAATAAGAATACTTCGATCATCTGTACAGTAAACTCGCGCCTCACACATCGTCTGGCTTGTATGAGGCGCTCGTCTCCGCCGGTGAGGCATTAAAGGCAACCCCTGTTGAGGGTCCGCAGCATTCCTCTTGACATCCAGTAAAAGGCTCCTCGCCAATAGGCGGGGTTCAAGTGTTTGATCAACTCAATAGTTAAGGTTAAAGGTTTGCCTTGCTAAATATTTGGTGATGAAATTGCAACGACACTTCAGATTAAAATGGGTTCTGATTATTTGCCTCCTAGGGGGATTCATTTCTGCCCTTATTTATCAATTTAATTCCTCCCTTTGGATTGAAGCAGTTAGGATCTACGATGTTTTTCATGATCCACACCAATTAAAAGCATTTGTGCGTTCTTTCGGATCCAATGCTCCTCTAGCTTACATTTTGCTTCAAGTCCTACAGGTGATCGTTGCCCCCATACCTGGAGGGGCAATTGAGTTCTTAGGGGGTTATCTATTCGGGGCAAAGGCAGGTTTTTTCTATTCCATGGTTGGCTCGATGTTGGGGTCTTGGTTGGCCTTCAGCTTAGCTAGGATTTTAGAGAAAGTAGCTGTTGAAAAAATTGTTTCACCCGAAACCATGAGAAAGTTTGATTATTTGATTGGGCATGAAGGCGTCATCCTCAGCTTTCTTCTTTTCTTAGTTCCTGGTTTTCCAAAGGATGCTCTTTGTTACATTCTGGGATTGACGCCCATGCAATTAACTATTTTTCTATTCATATCTACTGTGGGGAGAATCCCTGGAACATTGATCGCTATACTTCAGGGAGCAAAGGCCTCCGATGGACACTTCAAAATCTTATTAGTCCTGGTGGGAATATCAGCCTTGATCATTCTGATTTGTTGGATTTATCAAGAGAAAATTCACCATTTCGTAAAAAGTTTAAAGTAAATGGTTAAAGGTTATACTGAGCATCAATAAGAACGAATTCTGCTAATGGGGCTGGCAATGCTATGTCCCTGTGTTGCCAAAGCTTAAATGGCTTTTTCGGAGATTTACAAACAGGTAGGTGAAAGGCGTATCGTTCATTTTTCTCAGGAGTGCACAAACGCATTTGAGAAGTGCAGCCAAAACCCGGGGAAAGAATATTACTAATCATGGACCCAAATTTCCCACTCACTCTCGTTAATTGGGACCTTACATCTATCCAAGGGACTGGGGATAAATATGACAAAAAAATTATTGGAAAAGTTAAGAATAATTCTAAAGGAACTCTTTCCGAAGTAAGAATCGAATTTACTGTCTATGATGAGAAAAGAATCCAAATTGCCGTTGTTTCCGAAAATACTTATGATCTTAAGCCTAGTGAGATTTGGAACTTTGAAATGACGGTTACACATGACGTTGAGAAAGTAAAGCCAAAAGGCCTTTATTGTGTTCCTCCAAGAGAATTAAAAAGTTCGGAGGTCATGGAAGAGTAAAAAAACAATCAATCAGGGAAATTCAAATCACAAATAAGAGGAGGTTCAAAATGGTTAGAAAAAGTCTGAGCATCGTTGTTCTTATCCTTTGTTTCGGGCTCATGGTGATGGGTTGTCCAAAAAAGACTGTTGTCAAAGGGGAGCCTTCTGTTAAAAGGACCGAGGAATTGGCAGCCGAAAGGGCAGCGAAGGAGAAGGAAGCGAAAGAAAAAGAACTGGCGAGAATCAGAGAGGAGGAGGCGAAGAAGGCAAGAGAGAAGGAGTTCGAAAAGAGCTTGGTTGCTAAAAAGGAACCTGGGATCGAAGGAGAGGTTCTTGAGAGCAAACTGCTCAAAGACATTCACTTCAATTTTGATAAATATGACATACGTCCTGGGGATACGGAGATTTTAAAAGGGAATGCAGCACTCTTGATGAAACACCCAACAGTAAAGATACAGATTGAAGGTCATTGTGATGAGAGGGGAACCAACGAGTACAATCTGGCATTGGGAGAGAGAAGGGCCAATAGTGCGAAGAAATACCTTATCTCTCTTGGAATGCCAGCAGATCAGATCTCCACAATAAGTTACGGGGAAGAGAAACCTTTGGATCCAGGCCATAATGAAGAGGCCTGGGCAAAAAATCGGAGAGGTCATTTCATTGTCCTATCAAAATAGAAAGTAAAAAGGAGGACAAGTATGATTAGAAAAAAATTGAGCCGAACGAAAGGTAAGAGAAGCAAGGTAAAAAGGAGCAGATACACTGGATATTTAGAAAAGGGAAAAAGGATGAAAAGGAAAACATCCGAAAGATCGAGAAGAAAGACCAAAAAACGATAACAAAGGGAATGGGGAGAGCTGTATCGTTGTGCCGTTAGAAGGGTGTAAGTAGCATTTTGGGGTTGATGGGGTATGAGGATTTCCAACATTCATGAAGGGGTGAAAACTCATTCGAAGGCAAACTTGAGAACGAAGTCCACACGCATAACTAAGAGCAGCAGTAAATTGGAGGCTGCATACTATGAAAGAACTTGCAGGAACGATAGTACGTACACTGGTACATTATCCTGAGGAGGTTGACATAAAAGAGATTGAAGTTGGCCCTAACACAAGAATGCTCGAGATCAAGGTGTCCAAGCAGGATTTGAGGAAATTATTGAAAAATATCGAAGCATTAAGAAGGATAGTCTCGGCCGCTGGCAAAGGAAAAAGCTATTACATAGTAGATGTGGTCGCGAAAAACAGTAAGGGATCGCAGCGGTTGACCTCCAAAGGGAAAATAAGAAGGCTAGTCGAGAATCGAAATTATGGGTTTATCGAGGCCGAAGATGGGAGAACTATCTATTTTCATGCCTCGTCTTTACAGGGAGCGGGGATCCAATCCCTTTCTCCAGATCAGCCCGTTTATTTTGAGGTTGTGGAGGGCCCTGCAGGTCTTAGGGCGGTGAGAGTTGTGCCAATGACTGTCTAGGACTTGTGGAACCGGCAGGGCATATTCCAATACGAAGGTCAGGATTGCAGGAATCCTCGGATTTAGGGGAGAAATGGTTCGCGGGGAATACTCAACCCCAGGATAATCCCTGGGTTTATACATTCTGAGAACCCGGTTCAGGATTGAAGTGACTTTAATCTAATACTTTTAATAGGGGGTTATCTGACGAACCAAGAAATCTTGGAAGCACGATACACCCATGAAGAGATTTATAAATTAAAACCCCCTCTTTTAGCAGAATGCAGAGGTGTCATGGCACAACCATTTCTTGAAGAAATTGGATTTAAAGAATTTCAGCGAGAATTTGTATCACAACTTGGATTCCCATTAGAGGTGGTGCTGGGCGTAAAGAGAAACGGATTAGTATAGGGCATTTCTTATAACTTCAAATACCTGTGGGTGCAGCATCGACATGACGGGAGGAGATTATGAAAAATAAAATCGGTGAGATCGCAGGAAAGGTATGGGAAACCTTGGGGGAGAGAGAACATGTGAATTTTCTAAACCTTCCCATGATTTTGCAAGAGAAAGGGGAGATTGTTTACCAGGCTTTAGGCTGGCTGGCCCGAGAAGGTAAAATAAATTACATCAGCAAGGAAGGAAAAACCTTTGTATCGCTGAGCTACGACGAACGCGAAATATTTAGGAATTCTCTTAAGACTCCCCTTAAAACAAGTCCTTAGGAGAACTCCTTAAAGCAACAAGCAAAGTAAGGAAAACCACACCCTCCTATGGGGAAGTTAAAGAATAGTTCTTCCGAACCCAACTTCCTGCTAAAGAATAAGTATGGTTAGAATATTAATTGTTGAGGACAATGTCTCTTTTCGGCAATCACTCAAAACAATTCTCCGCTTGAGATTTCCTTCAATCGTTATTGATGAGGCAGCAGAAAGAAACGAGGCCCTGAAAAAAGTTGATACGTTCTTTCCTGATTTGATCTTTATGGATATGCATTTACCTGGGGAAAATGGTCTTCTTCTAACGCAAGAAATAAAAAAGGATCACCCCGAGATCATCGTCTGCATTCTCACCAGTTACGATTTGCCGCAGTACAGAGAGACCGCGCTGCAATGTGGAGCTGCCTGTTTTATTGTTAAGGATTCATTGGTATGGAAAGAGATCGAAGCATTGATTAGAGCCATAACTAATTAGTAAATACGGTGTGTTCAGTATTTTACTGATTTTAGTCTGATTGAGCAGCCGGAGGTGATAAAGGCTTTCTTGCTGATTGGTTTGATATTTGACCTTGTGGGGCATCAGACGAGGGGAGAGATCGGATGGAAGGTCTTTTATACGTTTTTCGTTGGCAGGATATTTTAGATATTCTAATTCTAGCCTTCGTTTTCTATCGTCTTTATTTCTTTCTAAAAGAGAAAAGAGCACTGCGAATGATTATGGCTCTTTTTGCTTTACTTTGCTTCTATATGATTGCTCAGTGGATTGACTTACCTCTTTCTGTATGGTGGCTCAAGAATCTCTGGGCAGTATTCCTCTTGTTTCTCGCCGTGATTTTCCAGCAGGAGATTCGGGAAGTTCTGGGAGGCTTCAACTTTTCAACCTTTTTCTTTGGAAAGCCATATATGAAAGAACCTGGTTCAAAAGCTTTGGACAAAATTGTAGAAGCTGCTTTTTAAATGATTGATAAGGGAATAGGGGGTCTCATCGTATTACAGAGGAGGGATAATCTCGGAGAATTGATTCATGGAAACGTCCCTTTAGACGCAAGAGTAAACGAGGATATGTTGATCAGTATTTTCGTCCCTCAATCTCCATTACATGACGGCGCGGTCATCATTGAGGGGGACCGAATTCGATATGCGACCGCACTTCTTCCGGTATCAAATTCCGCATCTTTTCCGAGAGAATGGGGAACCCGGCATCGCGCCGGGGTGGGGATCACAGAAGTCTCTGATGCAGAATGCATTATTATTTCAGAAGAGAGAAAAGAGGTTTTATTAGCTTCCCGAGGGAAAGTCGAAAAGAAACAAAGCAAAGAAGAGCTGAAAGAAAGTCTATCGGCCTTTACACACCTTTCAGAGGCTAAGGATAAAGAAATACGATGGCCAAAAAGACTCTTTAAGGATATTCCCCAAAAGTCTTTTTTTCTGTTTCTTGCATGCCTCCTCTGGATCCTTATTATTGGCATCCAACAAGGAGAGACCAGTTTTGATGTTCCTATTGAATATTATTCGATTCCTCAGAATTTACAAATCGTAGGTGAACCGCCTAGAGAGATTCATGTTCGTCTAAAGGCTTCACATAGACTTCTTTCTTCAATTGAGCCAGGCAGTGTCAGGGCTCAAATCAATCTCTCCAATGCCCATTCTGGAACCAATCAACTTTCTCTTTCTGAAAAGAATATGAGTGTCCCCCCTGGAATTTCTACTACCAATTTCTACCCTCGAACCATTATCGTTCAATTATCCCCAATTTCAAAACCAAATAAGAATCAATAAGGCAATCCGCACTCTAACCCTAATTGAGTGAAAAATCATTCCTTCATTGAAATGTTTCTCTGATGATGAGGCCATTAGAGAGTTTTCTGAGTCCGTGGTTAAAATCCCCCTCAATCCCCCTTTATTAAAGGGGGACGAAAATGGGTCCTCCCCTTTGGAAAAGGGGAGTTAGAGGGGATTTTATCGAAATTTTTGACTCAATTGGGGTCTAAGATTTTCGGAAACATGCCTGCCGGGAGGATAGAATTCATACCCATGACTGAGGAATTAAAATTTTTGAAACTTTCAGCTTGACAAGGGGAAGGGATTTATGCCATTTAATTAAAAATTCAAACTCATTGAAATTCTGCCGGATTGCTCGCACTCTTGGGAGGAATTCTGTATCATGCACAAGATCTGCCAGGTGGGGATGATCTTACTCCTCTTCTTAACCTGTTTGCCCCATGTGAACCTCCTTCCTGAAAGATTCCATACGGCGTATGCCTCCAATGAGGAGGAGAGCTTTTTCGGCATTGTCCAATCTGAATTGGAACTTGCCCCTCTGCACAAACCTTCCACCGGACAGTGCGAATCCTCTTCCATTCCTGTCCCAGCCGAAGAGCCCATCATGAAAACGGACCTCCCGACAGAGGATGAGCCGAATGAAGACCTCAAGCTGGAGACACTTCCAGCCGATCGCCCAAAGCAGGCCCAGGAATTTGATATACCGATTGTCATCAATGAAAGGGTGGAACATTTCGTTCAATATTTTCAAACCACAGCAAAAAAGATCTTCGTCAATTGGCTCGCACGATCAGAAAGATATATTCCCTTCATGAGGAATCTTCTGAGAGAGGGTGGGCTTCCAGAAGATCTGGTCTATATGGCTTTGATTGAGAGTGGCTTCAACCCGTATGCCTATTCCAGAAGGAAGGCCTCCGGTCCATGGCAATTCATTTACTTCACGGGAAAAAGATATGGTCTCAAAGTGAACTGGTGGGTGGATGAGAGGCGGGACCCGGAAAAGTCCACGATCGCCGCAGCCAAATATTTGAAAGATCTTTACGACCTGTTTGAATGCTGGTATCTCGCAGCAGCCGGTTACAATGCCGGAGAGGGAAAGATCATCAATGCGATGAAACGCTATCGGACGGAGGATTTTTGGGAACTGACAAAATATCGATATTTAAAACGGGAAACAAAGGATTATGTGCCTCAGATGATTGCGGCCGCCTTGATCGCTAAGGACCCGGAGAGATATGGGTTCGTCGGCATTGAGTATCAGGAACCTCTCCGATATGAGAAGGTGAGTGTGCCAGCGGTCACAGACCTCCGTCTGATCGCCAAAGCCTGTGAAGCCCCGGTAGAGGAATTGAAGGGTCTTAATCCTGAATTGTTGAGATGGTGCACGCCCCCCGACAGTCAGGAGTATGAGATTAGGGTTCCCTTCGGAAAGAAAGACCTCTTCTTGAAAAATTTTGAGGCCCTTCCCCGCCAGGACAGGTTCCAATTCAAAAGCCACATTGTGAGGAAGGGTGATACCCTTGGAGGGATTGCGAGGCTTTATCGAGTTGATTTGGAACCCATTTTGGAGCTGAACCGGCTCAAGAGATCAAGCCCCCTCTCCGTGGGAATGAACCTCATCATCCCCATCCCGAAAGATGCGAGAATAGCTTGGGTCCCGGAAAGAAAGATGGAAAAGGGAAACCAACCTCTCAGGGGTGAAGAGATCACCTATACGATCAAGAAGGGAGATACCCTGTGGAGCATTGCGCAGGAGACGGGAGTGAACATCGGTGCTCTTAGCCGTTGGAATAATCTCCATCCAGACAAAAAACTCATGCCGGGCGATCAATTAAGAGTCCGGATCAATCCCCCTCCGGGGCCTCTGAATGGGTATCAGAAGAAAGAGGTTAAAGAGATCATCCATGTCGTCAGAGAAGGGGAGTCCCTCTGGAGCATCGCCCAAAAATACAATGTGACCATTGAAGAAATAAGAAGTTGGAATTCTCTCAATGGCGGAGATCGAATCTACCCTTCAGACCGGTTGAAACTAAAGGTGGGGGGGATCAGATCTTCAACTCTAAATTGATCATATCCCCTCTGGTAAACCCCATGGCATGGAAGAATTGAAGAAGGTCCCAGTCGTTCCAACTGACAAGCGTGTAAATGGTCCTCACTCCTATGGCTTTCAGCCCTTGAACCAACTCTTGGGATAAAGCAGTGGCCAATCCCTTCTTCTGGTGAGCTGGATCGACTCCAATGGTGTCAATCCACCCGATCGTATCCGGTACTCCGAATTCCCATCCGCTTATATCCCCGAGAATGAATCCTAAAACCTTTCCTTGGACCTCGGCCACCAACGAAACCTGGGAGGCTTTGTCGTCCATCATTTGTAACTTCTTTTCCCAATAATCTCTTCGTTTTTCTCCCAAGACCTTTTCGTCTATTGCGACAATGGCTTCGAGATCCTCTATCCTGAGGAGCCGGATCTTTAAATCTTCCAATGGACTCATCTCCCCTTCCCAACTAATCCAATAAACAAGAGAGAAAAATTTGTCAAGCCAAAACTTAGGCGGGTCCATTTTTGACTTGACAAAGAGAAATCATTTGTGTATACAGTATACATTTTCAAGGGTCGATTCCCTCGGGTTACATGGACTAGATAATTTATTCGGATTGAGAAAAAAATATTTTGAATTTTCATGGGTTACGAGGATCAATAGAATTGATGAAATCATCTTGACAAAGGAAGGAGGCGATGTTATTTAGTGGTCTTGTTTTTGACAGCTTAAATATGATGAAGGAGGAAGCGTATGTTACCAGGAATTAAAAAGTATCCGCATATTTTCAGTCCAATCAAGATTGGCAAATTGGAGATCAAGAACCGAATCAAATATGCCTCCACAGAGACCAACTTCAATTATCGGGATGGGTACGTCTGCGACAAAGAAGTGGGCTACATGGAGGCCCAAGCCAGGGGCGGTGCAGGCATCGTCACTTCCCAAGGTGCCTTTACAGAACCCAAGGGCGAGGGGAAAGGCTACGTGGGCATGATGGCCATCTGGGATGACAAATTCATTCCGGGTCTCAAAAAGATCGCAGATGTCATCAAGAAGCATGATGCCGTCCCCTGCCTTCAACTGATGCATTGCGGTCGGGTGGGGGGAATTGAAATCCCCTATACGGCAGGTCCATCCAACGTCCCTCAAAAACTTCCAATCTTCCGTCCTCCCAAAGAGATGACCAAAGAGGACGTTCACCAGTGCATCCAGGAACACATTGATGGAGCTGTGAGGGCGGTCGAGGCCGGTTTTCAGATCATTGAGGTCTCAGGGATTGTGGGCTATCTTATCTCCAACTTCATTTCTGCTTATACAAACAAGCGAACGGATGAATATGGGGGTGATATCCGTGGGCGATCCCAGTTCATGAAGGAGATTCTTGAAGGAATTCGAAAGGCCATCCCCTCCGATGTGGCCATAGGAATTCGCCTCTGCGGTGAGGAATTGCTCGATGACCGGGGTGGAAATACTCCCGAAGAAAGCCTGGAGTCGATCAAGATTGCAGAGAAGGCAGGGATCAACTATCTCAGCGTCACCGCTGGATGGCAGGAGTCACCCGTCTCAGTCATCTCTCGAGATGTTCCCATGGGGAACTGGCTCTATATCGCAGACCGGATGAAGAAGAATATTAAGGCCCCGGTCAGCATGGCGTATCGTCTCTTTGTTCCGGAGATTCCGGAAAAGGCCATCGCAGAAGGAAAACTCGATATGTGGGAGATGTGCCGTCCCATGATCGCTGATCCTTTCCTTCCCAAGAAGATTATGGAAGACCATCAGCAGGATATCATCCCCTGTATCGCCTGCAATGTTTGTCTGGCCCGGCTATTCAGAGATACAGAACTCTGCTGCACCGTCCGGCCTTCGCTCGGGCATGAGACCGAACCAGAATGGGGTTTCTATGGTTTTCAAAAATCGAAGGCGAAGAAGAAGGTCATCGTTGTCGGATCAGGGGTTTCAGGGCTTCAAGCTGCAGCCATTGTTGCGGAAAAAGGACACGAGGTCACTGTCTATGAGAAGAACGATCATGTCGGCGGCCAATTTGCTGCTGCGGCTCATGGGCCATGGGGTGATCAAGAATTCCAACGAATGGTCAATTATCTAAAGGCCCAATGCGATAAACACGGTGCCAAGATTGTCCTCAAAACCCCTGTGACAAAAGAATTCCTTGAGCAGGAGAAGGCCGATGCCGTGATCATCGCCACAGGTGCGGCACCTGATAAATCGATCCCTGGCAGTGATAAGAAACATGTCGTTTCCCTATTCGATGTCATGGAGGGAAAGGCAAAACTCGGCCAGAACGTCGTGATCATTGGCGGTAGCGGTGCAGCCATCGCAACGGCTCTCTCTATCATCGACAAAGGGAAACACACCGTTACGATGATCGATAAGCCGAGAAAATTCGGAACCGATGTGAATCCCTCCTATGTCTGGCGGTATATGAAGAAACTGAAGGAAGGCAAGGTCGTCCAGATGGTGCAGAGTGCGGTCAAGGAGATTCGCGACAAAGAGGTGGTGGTGGAGGGACCGGAAAAGAAGGAGACGACGGTCCCAGCTGATTCCGTTATTCTTGCCAATCTCGTTCCAAACAAGGAAGTGGGTTATGGCAAATATGCAAAGGATGTTTATATGGTCGGGGACTGCATCATCGTCCGCAGGGGAACAGCAGCGATTCGAGATGGTTATAAGATGGGCATGAGGGTCGACTTCCTCCCCTATCAAACCTATCACAGGATCAAACATTAGCAGGCGTGATTCGTAATTTAGAGAGGGACATCATTCACGAATCACTACTCACAAATCACAAGCAGAGAAGGAGAAGCTTATGGTACCACATGTCGTTGTTTCAAAATGCACGGGTTGTGGAATTTGTGTCCGAGAATGTCCAGAGCAGATCATCGGGTTGGTAAAAAACAAGGCAGCAATCCTGACCGATCTCTGCGTGGAATGCGGAATCTGCGCCTTTGTTTGCCCCGAGGTCGCTATGGTGAATGAGGTCCCCGATGGAGGCTATGAAACCGGGATGACCACCTATTTTTCAAAGAGATAGATCCATCAATGGGGGGGCGTTGCCCCTCCCTAGGAAAAAGAGAGGAGGGATTTTATGAAGGTAAATAAGATTGATCATATCTGTATCGCAGTAAAAGATCTTGAGGCAGCGCGGAAAGTCTGGGAACCCATCCTTGGAAAATCAAAACCGGATGATCCCTATGTGGATGAACCTGAGAAAATTAGAGTGGCAAGGTACTGGTTGGGTGAAGTGGGATTTGAATTGATGGAGTCCACCACCCCTGACGGCGATGTGGCCAAATTCGTCGAAAAAAGGGGAGAGGGCGTTATGATCATTGGACTGAATGTGGATAATACCGAGGCGGCCATGAATGAACTGAAGGCAAAGAATTATCCTTTCATCGGAGGGTTAAGGCCCTTCAGGGGCTGCAAATTTGCATTTGTTCATCCCAAAATGGTAAACGGAGTGCTCCTGGAACTCATCGACTATCCCTGGAATGAATTCAAGAAAAAGAAATAAATTGGAGTGCCCTGCCTCGTAGATTTTGCGAGTAACCCAGAAGGCACGCTGGATGACCAGCGTGCCTTTTTTATTCCTTTCCTTTGAAACAATTATCTTGACAACACTATTAATTATTGATATTTGGGAATCGACCCTCAGGAAGAAAAAAGAACAAATCGCTAAATCTGCAAAGAGAAGGAGGTGATAACAAGGGTACCCCTGTTTTTGAATGAATTCTTTTCAAAATAGAAGGAGGAGATTATGAAGGAGTTCAAAGTTTTCCTTAGAGAAGATGAGATTCCAAAGCAATGGTACAATATTCAAGCAGACTTACCTACACCCCTACAACCGGATCTCCATCCCGGCACGGGGAAACCAATCGGTCCTCAAGATCTCGCCCCTGTCTTCCCTATGAATTTGATTGAGCAGGAGGTCAGCACACAACGATGGATCGACATCCCGGAAGGTGTGATGGAAAAACTTCTCATCTGGAGACCCACCCCTCTTCATCGAGCTTATGCCTTAGAGAAGGCCTTGGGGACTCCTGCAAGAATTTATTATAAGAATGAAGGGGTGAGCCCCCCAGGGAGCCACAAGCCCAATACGGCTATTCCACAAGCTTACTACAACAAGGTCTTTGGCATTAAGCGGATCACGACAGAGACCGGTGCTGGACAGTGGGGAAGCGCACTCAGTTTTGCTTGCTGCCTCTATGGTTTAGAGTGTAAGGTTTATATGGTAAGGATCAGTTATGACCAAAAACCTTATCGCCGTATGATGATGAACACCTGGGGAGCAAACTGTGTACCCAGCCCGAGCAAAGACACCAATGCGGGCAGAAAGATTCTGGAACAAAACCCGGATACTCCGGGAAGCCTTGGCATCGCTATCAGCGAGGCGATTGAAGATGCTGTCACCTCCAAGGAAACCCGATACTCCCTGGGAAGCGTCCTGAACCATGTGATGATGCATCAGACGATTATCGGACTCGAGGCCAAGAAACAATTAGAGAAATTTGGGGAGAAGAAGGTTGATGTAGTAGCAGCTTGTGCAGGTGGTGGAAGTAACTTTTCTGGTCTTGCCTTTCCCTTTGTTCTGGATAAAATCAATGGTGCCAAGATTACCATCATCCCGTCAGAGCCGACTTCCTGCCCCACCATGACCAGAGCACCTTTTGTCTATGATTTCGGTGATACCGCCGCCACCACCCCTCTCCTTCCCATGTACAGCCTCGGGCATACCTTCATCCCAGCGCCGATCCATGCTGGAGGGTTGAGGTATCATGGCATCGCTCCCCTTTTGAGCCAGTTGATTATTGAAGGATTGATTGAGCCTCGGGCTTACAATCAATTGGAGGCCTATGCCGCTGCTGTCCAATGGGCGAGGACCGAAGGTTTCATACCTGCTCCAGAAACCAGTCATGCCATTTGTACAGTGATTGAGGAAGCCAAAAAGGCTAAAGAAGAAGGAAAAGAAAAAGTCATCCTTTTGAACTGGAGCGGTCACGGCCTGATGGATCTGGGTGGTTATGACGCTTATTTCAGTGGGAAACTCGTCGACTATGTATTACCACAGGATGAGATGAACAAATCCCTCAAATCCATTGAAGGATTGCCAAAACCGAAGGCATTGAAAAAGGGAAAACCTGTTTAATCAAAATCGAATCCTACGGGCTCCTCTCAGGGCTCGTAGGATTTTTTGTTGAAGTCGATTGTACCAAATTACTCAAAGTCTACCGAAGCACTCATGATTGAAGAACATGACGCTTTAGTGATCCGCTGCCCTCAATTAGGTGGCGAAGTCCCCTTCCGATATTGTAGAACCCTTAATGAAGACCTACCCTGTCGAAGAATTATGGTTTGCTGGGAGTTCAGGATAGAGATATCAAAATTCCTGGGTGAACATTATTCCATTGATCAAATCCAACGTGCCTTGGCACCCCCCACTAAGACGAGAATCGATACCATTCTCGAACTCATCGAAAAAGCAAAGAAGATAAAAGAAGAAGGAGAGTAACAGGATGCTGATCTCTGAGCGGTTAAGAAATATTAAACCATCTGGAGTGAGGCGAATTTTTGACCTGGCCCGCCAGATGAAAGATCCCATCAATCTAAGCATTGGAGAACCCGATTTTGACATTCCAGAACCTCTCAAAGAAGAAGGCATTGATTGGATCAGAAAAGGGTTTAACAAATATACTCCCACACAAGGGATTCCTGAATTGAGAGAGAAGATAGCCTCCCATCTCAAGAAAAAAGGGGTTCATTTTGAGGAGGTGACGGTAACGGCTGGCGTGACCGGTGGACTTCTCGTTGCCAGCCTTGCACTGATCAACCCTGGCGACGAAGTGATCATCCCTGATCCTTTCTTTGTGATGTATGAATACCAAGTTCTGTTGATGGGGGGGATTCCGGTTTTCGTGGATACTTATCCCGATTTTCGATTGCGGGAAGAAGAAATTGTAAAGAAGTTATCAAAGAAGACAAAAGCGATCATGATTAATAGTCCTAACAACCCCACTGGAACCATCTATCCAAAAGAAGACCTGATGAGAGTGGTCAGGATGGCCAAAGAAAGAAATCTTCTCGTTCTCTCCGATGACATCTACGATAACTTTGTTTTCGATGCTCCATCCTGCCCTTGTATTGGACAACTTTATGAGAATACAGTAACCTTTGGTGGATTCTCAAAGGGCTGGGGAATGACCGGGTGGAGATTAGGTTATGCGGCAGGTCCTCGGGAGATCCTTCAGCAGATGATCACCCTTCAACAATATACTTTCTCCAGTGTCAACTCCTTTGCCCAGAAGGCAGCGATCAAAGCTCTAGACTTCAACGTCGACAGCTATATTCAAGGATATAAAAGGAAAAGGGATTTGATCTATGAGGGGCTTAAGGAAAAGTTCCATGTTCAAGAACCAAAAGGGGCCTTCTATATCTTCCCGGAAGTTCCTGGAGGAGACGGAGAGGCCTTTGTGGA
>Ga0315282_10008633_pt1 | contig 16435 bp, 10 predicted proteins | sample YL17G07_20_MG_FD_203693 | JGI IMG/M metagenome (GOLD analysis project Ga0315282, IMG submission 203693) | Sediment microbial communities from Yellowstone Lake, YNP, Wyoming, USA - YL17G07_20 | ecosystem: Environmental > Aquatic > Freshwater > Lake > Sediment | place: USA: Wyoming | collected...
CGACGGCTTTGGGGCACGGATTGAGGCAATGGCGGGGGATCTGCACGAGGTCATCGAAGCCGTTTCGCAGTCCGGTTACTTATCGCAGTGTGACCCCCGACCTCATTTCGGTTTGGGACCGCGCACCGAAGTGGACCAGCTCACCATTTACTGGCCGAGTGGCACCGTGCAAACCCTCGAACATGTGAAGGCGGACCAGATTTTGACCGTGACCGAGCCGGCGGAGGGCAGGCCCTCGACGGCGGGAGGAAAGCAGTGAGCGCGAGCGAGCGAAAACGCGCTGTAGCGGCGGTCTATGACCGCCGTCCGGATTCGGCGCTCACAGAGCGCCGCTACAGAAGAGTGCCCTTGGCCTTGATCCTAGTCGCCCTGGCTTTGCTGGGAGCCTTTCGGCTTTCGGCGCCCCGTGCGGCAACCGTGGGGCCGCAAGGCCTTGCGCCCGCACAGGCGGCGGAACCAGAGTATCTGAGCCCTCTGGAGTTGCAGTTTTCCCCCGACGGCCAAAGGCTCTACGTCGTCTGCCAAGGGGCCGACTCGGTCCTCGCTGTGGATGTCCGCACCGGCCGCGTCGTGGCCCAGGTGAAGGTCGGTCACAAGCCCAGGGGTATTGCCCTCGCGCCGAACGGCAAGACACTTTATGTCTCCAACGAATGGAGTGACACGGTTAGTGAGATTGACGCCGCCTCGTTCCAGGTCCGGCGAACCCTGAAGGCGGGCTGGGCCCCCGTCGGCGTCACGACCGACCGCGCCGGCAAGTTCCTCTATGTCGCTAACATCATCGGCAGCAACGTTTCCTTGCTGGATCTGGCAAGCGGCCGCGAGCTCAAGCGCTTGGCCACGGAGCGATACCCTGGCCATGTGACTCTCTCCCGGGACGGGCGCCGGGTGTACGTGTCGAACGTATTGCCGCATCTGAGCCCTTACGATGAGCCACCCGTTTCCGAGCTAACGGTCATTGATGCGACCAAACAGAGAGTGTCCGAGCGGGTGCTGATGCCGGGCGTCATCGAACTTCGCCAAGTTGCCGAGGCACCGGCCAAACTGGGCGGCTACCTGTTGGTGCCCTTCATGCGGCCGAAGAACCTGGGCCCGCTCATTCGCGTGGAACAGGGTTGGGTGCTGACCCATGGGATGGCAGTGGTCCGTCCAGGGGCAGACCCGTCCGTGGAAGAGAAGCGCTCTAGCGTTACGCAGGTGCTGCTGGACGACATTGATTACTATTACGCAGATGGATACGGTGCTGCCTTCACGCCCGACGGCCGCTACGCGCTGGTGACGGCCTCGGGTGCCAATGTCGTTCAGATTGTGGACACCCTGCGGCTCGCCCGTCGCCTGCGGCGAGTGCCTGCCGCGGAACTTCCCAACCGCCTGGATTCGGCGCGCGAGTTTGTGATCCACCGCCTCCCCACCGGGGATGATCCCCGGGGTGTCGCGGTCTCACCTGACGGCCGGCAGGCTTACATCGCCAATCGATTGGCAGACAGCCTGACCGTGGTGGATCTGGCGCAGATGAAGGTCGCCTCCACGATTGACCTGGGCGGGCCCAAAGAAATCTCGGTGCTGCGCCGGGGCGAGCGGCTTTTCCACAACACCCGCTACTGCTTCCAGGGCCAGTTCTCCTGCGCGACTTGCCATCCCGAGGACCACCTGGACGGCCTGGCCTGGAATCTCGAGACGCCGCAGCTCGGCCGCGACCGCGTGGCCAACCGCACCCTGCGCGGCATCGCCGAGACAGCTCCCTACAAGTGGAGCGGCCATAACCCTGACCTCATCACCCAGTGCGGACCGCGCATCGCTAAGTTCCTGTTCCGGTCGGAGGGCTTCGACACCGAAGAACTCCAAGGCTTGGTCGCGTTCCTGCGCTCCATACCCTTGCCGCCGAACCGCCACCTGGCGCCCGACGGGCAGTTGACTGACGCGCAGGAGCGCGGGAAAGCGATCTTCTACCGCACGCGGACCAACGATGGCAGGCTCATCCCCATCGAGAACCGCTGCTCCACCTGCCACCCGGCCGATACCCACTACACCAACAGGATCACCACGGGCGTGGGGTCGAACACCCGGTACGACACGATCTCGATGTTCGATACGCCGCAGCTCGACCGCGTGTATGAGGATGCTCCTTTTCTCCACAACGGCATGGCCTTGACGTTGGAAGAGATCTGGACGGTTTACAACAACCAGGACACGCATGGCATCACCTCGGACATGAGGAAGGAGCAGTTGACCGATTTGATCGAGTACTTGAAGACGCTGTAACGATTGGGGATTTTCGATTTTGGATTTTGGATTGGTGAGTTTCGAGTTTCCATTTTCGAGGGCAACCAATGACGCGCAACACGATGAAACAAACCCTCCTGACCGCAATCATCTTGCTGGCCGCGTCGGCGCTCGTGGCCGCCGAGAACCCTCCCCTTATTACTCGTTGGGAGAACTTCACGACCGCCAACGGCATGCCGGACGACAAGGTGTTCTCTGTGGCGGTGGACGGCGACCGCATCTGGGCCGGGACCGAAGACGGTCTGGTGCTGATCGAGAAGGGCAAGATCAAGAAAGTCTATAAGCCCGAAGATGGCCTGGTGCACCGCGTGGTGATGGGTATCGCCGTCGATAAGAAGACCGGCGACCTCTGGATCGGCACCTTCGGCGGGCTCAGCCGTTTCTCGGGCGGCCAGTTCAAGAATTACACCAACCTCACCAGCGGCCTGCTGAACGACATCATCTATGGCGTCGCCGTGCAGGACAACTGGGTCTGGGTGGCCACCACAGCGGGCATCAGCCGCCTCGACACGAACACGGGCGAATGGCGCAACTGGAGCGAGTTCAACGCGCCCTTCCACGAGCCGTGGTCCTACGGTGTGGCGCCCGCCCCAAATATCGGCAAGGTCTATTTCGCCGTGTGGGGCGGCGGCATCATCGAGTACGACATCGCCACGGACACCATGAAGCCCTATACCGACCCCGACGAAGAAATGGAAACCGTGCTGTTCCGCAACCAGGGGCTGATCCACATTATCGTCTCCAACATCGCTTACAACCCTGACACTAAGATGGCTTGGGGTTCGACGTACTTCGGCCTGACCGGCTACGACGGCCGCAACTGGCACAATTACCTGACCAAGGACAGCGGCCTGGCGTCCGACTTCATCAACGCGCCCAAGTCCCGCCGCAATGAAGTCTGGTCCTGCACGGACAAGGGCCTGAGCTTCATGGATTTCAGGACCGAGACGTGGGTCACCTATCGGCCCAACAAGCAGAACGGCCAGGGCGAAATCGAGATCACTTGGCCGGACAAGAAGAAGACCAAGTTCGAGACCGAAACCACCCTCGCGCACAACTACATCCTGAACATGGATTTTCAGGGTGAAGACATTTGGGTGGCTACAGCCAAAGGGCTGAGCCACGGCATCCGCGAACCCCAGAAGGAGGCACAACTCTATGCCAGTGCAGGACTCGCTCGCCGCAGTAACCGTAAGACCCAGGAAGAAAACGGGAAAGGCGCACAATTACCTTCCCAAAAAGGCTATTAGTGCACCGCAGGCCCTCAACGAGGCCCCCAGCTATGGCTCAGCGTTCTCCCGTGGGCTGCGGCTGGATATCAAAGGTATCACCATCCTTCTGATCTCCGGCACGGCTAGCGTGGATGAGCATGGCCGAACCGTCCACGCCGGAGACCTCCGCGCCCAGACCTGGCGGACGTACCGGAACATCACCGGGCTGCTCGAAGCGGAGGGCGCCTCCTGGAAGGATGTGGTGCGCGCCACCTGCTACCTGCGGGACATCGAGCGGGACTACGAGGCCTTTAACGAGATTCGGACTCAGTTCTTCAAGGAGCAAGGGCTGGACCCGCTGCCTGCTTCGACGGGTATTCAGGCGATCCTGTGCCGACCCGACCTGCTGGTCGAAATCGAGGCTATGGCGATTTTCGAAACCGACCGCGGCAGCTCCGACAACGGGGATCACGGGAAGCTCGGGGGCTAGGCTGCCAAGGGTGACAGTGGCCGCCGCTACCGCCGCCGAAAGTGACAAGCACAGGTAAGGAAGGTTCCCCATGATTATCGCCGGAAGAATTGACGTGGAAGACCTGCCGCGCCTCTGCCCGCTGCTGAGCCGCCGGGCGAATCCGCGCTATGGCGAAAACCAGACGCGCCTCGTGGAGGTGGGCCGGGTGTGCTTCGGCGGCGAGCGCCCGGTGGTCATTGCCGGGCCGTGCGCGGTGGAGAGCCGCGAACAGACGCTGGAAATCGCCCGCGCGGTGAAAGGCTCCGGGGCGGACATGCTGCGTGGCGGCGCCTACAAGCCGCGCACTTCGCCTCACGATTTCCAGGGTCTGGGGCTGGAAGGGCTGAAGATCCTGCGCGAAGCCAGCCAGGAAACCGGCCTGCCCGTGGTCACCGAGGTAATGGACCCGCGCCTGGTGGAACAGGTGGCGGAGTACGCGGACATGCTCCAGGTGGGGTCGCGCAATATGCAGAACTACCCGCTGCTGGTAGAGGTGGGCCGCAGCCGCAGACCCGTCCTGCTCAAGCGGGGCATGGCGGCCAGCCTCTGCGAGTGGCTGGGGGCCGCCGAGTATATCGCCAACGAAGGCAACCTGGAAATCGTCCTGTGCGAGCGCGGCATCAAGGCCTATCCCGCGGGCGAGTACTCGCGGTATTCGCTCGACTTGAGCGTGATCCCGGCGGTGCGGGCGGAGACCTATCTGCCGGTGATTGTGGACCCCAGCCACGCTACGGGCGTCTCAGCGATGGTGGAGAGTGCCAGCCGCGCGGCCATCGAGTTTGGCAGCCACGGGTTGCTCATCGAGGTCGCCAGCGACCGGCTGGACGCCGTCAAGCCCATGTGCGATGCCGCCCAGGCCATCAGCCCGCGGACCCTGAGAAGGATTATTCACTTTACTGAAACCCGACAGGAGCACCTCGCGGAGAGGGTGCACGCCGCGTAAGAGGCGGAGCAGATGCCATCCGGCACACTCTAGGGATACGCAGCTCCGGAATCCGGAGGAAATCACAATGCGCTATAGACCACTTTCACTGACGTTGTTCTTTCTCCTGGCCGCGTCGGCGTGGCCGCAGTCGGCGGATCCGCCGGAAGAGTCGAAGAAGCCCGTGACCGAAGGCCGCTACGCCAACATGCCGGTCGAGGCGGTTCCTTACCGCCGTTTTACCAAGCCCTACTACGACTGGTTTGTCGAAAAGAACACGCTTGAATACAATGGCGCCGCCCAGGACCGCCCGGATGGCGATATCAACAAGTTGAGCGAAGTCGCCATCGGCTTCCTGGGCCCGCTGGAGAATAACCCTGAGTCCATGTTCGGGATTCCCATGCTGCACGGCGCGCAACTGGCGATCGAGGAAGCCAACGTCCGCGGCGGCTACAAGGGCAAACCCTACGCCCTCAAGATCTACAACGACTCGGCCCTCTGGGGAGCTTCTTCCACGGTGCTTCCCAGCCTGCTCTTTAAGGACCACGCATGGGCGGTGCTGGGCTCGATTGACGGCCAGAGCACGCACATCATGATCCGCGTAAGCTTGAAGCTGGAAGTCCCCATCCTCGCCCCGGGCGTCACCGACCGCACTGTCACCGAAACCCGCATTCAGTGGCTCATGGCTAATTTCCCCGACGACCGCGTGCAGAGCTACGCGCTGGCCAACTACATCTTCAAGCAGCTCAAGCTGAAGCGCATCGCCGTGCTGCGCACTCAGACCCGCTACGCCCGCATCGGGGTGGGCGTCTTCAATGACATGGCACGGCGCATGCAACGCCAGCCGATCCTGGAAGTGAAATTCGACCGCGGAGACACGGATTTTTCCCGGCAGTTACGGATGTTGCAGGACGCCAAGATCGAAGGTCTGGTGATTTGGGGCGAATACCCCGAAGCGGGACTCATCCTCAAGCAGATGCGCGCCCTGGGCATGAAGCAGCCGGTCTTCAGCTCCAGCCGCACCGCTTACCCGCAATTGCTGGAACTCGCCGGTCCCGCGGCGGAGGGGCTGGTCGTCTCCTGCGCCATGGATCCATCGCGCCACGACCCGAAGTGGCTCGCTTTCCGGGAGCGGTTCCGCCAGCGATGGAATGCCGACCCTGACCCCTACGCTTCCTACGCCTACGACGGCATCAACATGCTCACCGGCGCCATTGAGAAGGTGGGCCTTAACCGCGGGCGCATCATGCAAGTCCTGCGCGATTACCAACAGAAGGAATACGAGGGCGTGGCCGGCCGCGTGCTTTTTGACCACACGTTGAAAAATGTCTCCCCGGTTACCCTGGGCCGCGTCGAGGGCGGCAAGTTCGTCTACTGGACGGCTCCCCAAGTGGAATCCCTAGAGCCCGTCGTGGCCGAGAAACGGTGATGCGCGCGCGAGCTGTCCAGACCGCCTCGCCCGGGGAGGAAGCCAAACTCATCCGTTCGCTTCGTCCTACCCGTTCGCTGCTCCGTTTGAGTCTTGTGCTGCTGGCGATCCTGGCGTCTGCCGTGGCCATTCGAGCCCAGACGGATTCCAAAGCCCAGCAGCCCTACGCCGCCATCAATCACGAAGCCATCGGCTACGCTGGCCCGGGCCGGGAAACTGCCGATGACCTGCCCGGCCCGGAGATCAGAATCGGCCTGCTGGCGCCGCTCCAAGGCCCTCGAAAAGCGGAGGGCGAAGCAGTTCGGCAAGCGGCGCAGATGGCGCTCGAGGACGAGGCGGCAAACCCGCTCCCAGACGGACGCCGCCTCACCCTCGTGGCGCGTGACGAAACCGGATTGTGGGGCCGCGCATCGAGCGAGATCGTCCGCCTGGTCTTTGACGACCAGGCAGTGGCGCTCATCACCTCCGCCGAAGGGAGCGCCGCGCACCTGGCCGAACAGGTCGGAAACCGGGTGGGCGTTCCGGTGCTCACGCTCTCCTCCGACAGTACGACCACTCAAATCAACATTCCCTGGCTATTCCGTATCGTGCCAAACGACGCCGTCCAGGCCCAGGCCATCGCCGAGGACATCTACCGCCAGCGAGCTTTCCAAAAGGTCCTCCTGATAGCGGAACACAATCACGACGGGCGTGTCGGCCGAGAAGAGTTTGAGAAAGCCGCGCGACGCCTCCAGGCACCACCGGCTGAGCACCTCGAAGTGACAACGTCTCTTGGCGCTGTGGATTCCTGGCTGGCAGAAATCCGGGCGCGCCGGCCGCAGGCCATCGTTCTTTGGACGAGCGCGGAAACGGCGGCACGCTTGCTCGAGGGAATCGGGCAAGTTGAATCCCCCACCGCCATCTACGTCTGCCGGAAGGCTCTCGAAGAAGCATTCACTAAAATCGCGGACCGCCAGAAAGGCCAGGGCATCTGGTTTGTGACCTCGGGGACCGGCAGTCCCACCGCGCCAGGCAAGGACTTCCAGGCACGCTTCCGGGCGCGCGTGGGAACGGCCCCGAGCCTGGCTGCCGCGGAAGTTTACGACGCCGTGCGCCTGGTCGCCGCTGGCTTGCGACAATCCGGCCCCAATCGTGCCCGCCTGCGCGATAGCTTGGCTAGAGTCAGGGATTTCGCCGGCGTTTCCGGCACCATCTCTTTCGACGGCGCAGGCAATAACCGGGCAGAGGTGGCGCTCGCTCCGCTCAAGTAACGCGGTGATTCCCTGACATCCAGGAGGGTGGCTGACGACTTTGTCTGCCACCGCAAGCTCGGGGCCGAGGCTGCAATGCCAAGCTTTCTACCGCTACTCAGCCGCGACTCTCACAATTGCCCGCCGGTAGGCGTAGAGGCTCGGAGTCCCGCTGTCCTTGACCACAAGAATGACGTGGATGGTCCGATTCCAGGAGAGCGCACTCGCTTGCCCGCCCTGCCCCTCCGGTGCCACAAAGCTGGTTTCCGGGCCTGTAGAACTGCTCAGTTGAACCTTGGGCGGGTGCCGTCCACTCGGCTCGTCGTACTGGAACCACTCATAGGAGAGGCTGTGGCCGTCCGGGTCCCTCGTTCCCGCTGCGCTCAGCTTGATCAGACCGCCTGTCTTGACGCTGACCTCGACAGGATCTTTTCCTTCTTTACCGTTCAGGACCACCAGAGGATTGTGGTTTGCCTCCGCGAAGGAGCGGCGGACAGTCCACAGCATCCGACCGGCGAAATCGTTCTGATAGGCCTCGCGCCACCGCCAAACCGACGCCTGGCTCGTGGTGTACCATTCGCCATCCACGCCGCGGACGGTATCGAGCGTATCCGTATAAAGCTCGCCAAATTCCGAGGCCTTTTCATATCTGCCGCCCCAACTGCCGTAGCTCGGCTCTTCGGGAACACCAAGACCGTTCGCAATGAGATACAGAAAGCTCGGCGTATCACCCTCCATGATGAATTCCCAACGCGGGTAGAACGCGCCCAGGGGCCCCTGCTTGCGGACGTGCTCATCGAGCCACTCGTTCGTCACCAGGGAGAAGTCCGGCCCCTTGAACTTGTACACCCGATCACCCGAAATCCCGCACCAAGTGGCCCGAGCGTAGCGGCTGAAGGCGTGAATACTGCAGATGTAGAACAGGTTGGGGAAGCTCGACCGGATCCAGGCGCCCGTATCATCCTGGTCGGAGATGGTATAGACGCGCAGCTTCTTTACGAAGGCATCCACGGCAACCCTCGGGCGGGTTTGCTTTACCTTCCAAAGCGCCTGGGCGAGATCCACGGCCCCGCCCCAGACCGGGATCCAGATGGGACGGGGGTCAGGCTTGTCCACAACGGAGATAATCCACTGAGAGGCTTCTGTGTCCTTGCCCTCACCGACGCCGCTCAGGCCATACTCCGGCCGACCGGATTTGAGTCGAGCAAGAAGGTCTTGGGCCGCAGGAAAGCCGGGCGCGTGGGCCAGCAGGTTTTCCCTAACCTTGCCGTAGGCCTCCACACGCTCGCGGATCAATTGCGGTTGCACCTTCGCGCGCTGCCAGCACGACGTAGTAGCCACCAGCCCCTCGACGTCAAATTCGTTCGTGTAAAGCAGGAAGCGGATCATCGACATGGCGTCGTCCGGCTCGTTGCCGATGTCCGTCAGCACCAGGACGCGCGTCTTCTCCGCTGCACGGGCCAGGGGAGTGGATGCCCCAGTGAGGAAGAGGCACACCCCCACCACCAGCAGACCGCCGGCGCGCCTAATTCCGAGCACCCTGCGCCTTGGAGTTATGGTCGAAGCCATTTAGAGACCTCCTTGCACGAATACGGAATCTCGCGGATCTTGCAACAATCCGCGCCATCCTAGGAGCGAGGCGCAGGTAAGTCAACGGTTAGGGCAGGAAAGACCACCGGAGGTGCGGCAGGACTGAGGAAAAAGGACCCGGAAGCAGAATCTTCCCGGCAAAAAGCGGTTAATCAGCTCTCCGAAACCTGGTGTGACGTTCCCGCCCAGCCGGAGAACAAGCGGAGAGCTCTCTCCGGCTCGGCGGGATCAAGATGACATGCCGTGGGCTGCGCGCGTCATGAGTTCGCGATACTAACGCGGACCCGCCTGCACATTCCCGTCCGCGTCCATCAGGCGCACGTCCCCGAGATTCAACTTCTTGACCACGGGTTCGGTCTTCGCCCGGTCGCCCACCACCACCCAGACCAGCTTGTCGGGATGGACTACGGTCTCGGCCGCGCCCTTGATATCGTCCATGCCCAAGGCCTTCACCTTGTCCGCGTAAGTATTGAAGTAATCGTCGGGGAGGCCGTAGCGCACGATCTCGCCGACAGACTGGCCCACCGCGTCCATGGTTTCCCACTGCCCGGGCAGGGTGAGCATCCGGCTGGCCTTGGCTTTGGTGAGCTCCTCGTTGGTAATGGGAATCCCTCCCAGGATGCCCTGCAACTCCTTCGCGATCTCTTGCATTGCCTCACTGGTCTTATCCGTCTGCACCGGAGCGACGACGATGAAGGGTCGTTGCCCGCGCGCATCCCAGAGGAGAGAACGCGCCCCGTAGGACCAGTGTTTGTCCTCGCGCAGGTTCATATTAATGCGCGAGGTGAAGGCGCCACCCAGAATCTCGTTCATGGTCTCGATGGGGATTTCCTGCGGATTGGCCTTGGGGGGAGAGACGTGCGCCGCCAGGATTACCGACTGGAGGGCCCCCGGGCGATCCATCAGGTAGACGGTGGGCTTTTCCTGAAGCGCCACGGTGCGGATGTCTTTTTTGGGCACGTCGCCTGGCTTCCAGGGCTGGAACAGCTTCTCGAGCTTGGGCTGCATCTCGGCCAGAGTTGTGTCACCTACTACCACCAGCGTCGCGTGATTGGGTTTGAACCAGGCTTGGTGAAACTTCACCAAATCGCCCTGAGTCATCCGCTGGGTAGTGTCCTCGGTGCCCGTACCGGTGAGCGGATTTGAGTAGGCGTGGCCCTCCCCGTAGAGCAGCCTGGGGAAAACCCGCAGGGCCATAGCTATCGGCTGGACTTTTTCCTGTTGAATTCGAGCCAACCGTTGTTTCCTCAACCGCTCCAGTTCTTCGGACGGAAACGACGGATTAAGGATTACGTCCGCGAAGAGCCCGAGCGAGGGGTCGAGGTTCTCCTTCAGGGCTGACATAGCCACCGAGGACGTATCCAGGTCTGAACCTGTGCCCAGATTCGCGCCGAGCAGGGCCAGCTCCTCGGAGATCTGCAAGGCGTTGCGGGTCTTGGTCCCTTCATCCATCATGTCCAAAGCCATGCTCGCCGTGCCCGCGAGGCCCGACTGGTCGGCAGCGTAGCCCGCGTCTACCAGAAGGTTGAAATCCACCTGGGGAATGGAGTGACGTTCGGCCAGGAGGATTTTGAGCCCGTTCGAGAGCGTGGCGCGTTCGAGCTTCGGGAAACGCGCGGTGGGAGGCGTCCCAGGCTCCGGGACTTTCGCGCGGTCAACCTCTGACGGAACGGTCGCGTACTCCGGGAAAGGATGAACTTCGAGGATGTAAACCCCGTCCGAGAGCCAGCGCCGGGCCGTCTCGCGCAGGTCTTCCGCCGTGGCGGTGCGGAAGCGCTCCTGGGTCACCTTGTAGAAATCCGGGTTCCCGGCGTACACCTCGTTCATGGCCAGCACGTCGGACTTCCCACCAAAACCGCCGATGCGCTCGACGCCGCGGATGAAGTCGGCGCGCTTCTGCATCTTGATTCGCTCGAGCTCTTTCGGGCTTGGGCCGTCGCGGAGGAATCGCGCCAGCTCTTCGTCCAAGGCCTTCTCCACCTTGGCGAGCTCGACGCCCGGCCGCGCCTGCGCCATGAGGGTGACCTGGCCACCGATCTCCTTGGGATCAATGAAAGCCTGAACGACGGTGGCGATCTGGTCGTCGTAAACCAGGCGCTTGTAGAGGCGAGAGGTCTTGCCCTGCGCCAGGACGTCGGTTACCAGGTCCAGGTAATCGTTCTCCGCTGAACCCCACTCCGGGGTGTTCCAGACTTTGTAGATTCGCGCCTGAGGGACGCGGTCCTGCATGAGCTCCCGATGCACGCCGGCCCGCTTGGCGACCCACGTTTGGTGCTTGGTGATGGGCGGCCCCGAGGGGATATCGCCGAAATAGCGCTCCACCTTCTGGCGCGCCGTTTCGGGGTCGATATCGCCCGCCAGCGCCAGGACCGCGTTGGCGGGGCCATAGTAGCTCTTGAACCATTCCCGGACATCCTCCAGGGACGCAGCGCTCAAGTCTTCCATGGAACCGATCACGCTCCAGGAGTAGGGGTGACCTTTCGGATACGTATTCTCAGAAATCGTGATGTACACGCGGCCGTAAGGTTGGTTTTCTCCCTGGCGCTTCTCGTTCTCGACCACGCCGCGTTGCTCGTCGAGTTTGGCCTGACTAATCGCTCCCAGCAGATGCCCCATGCGGTCGGATTCCATCCAAAGCACCACATCCAGCGCCGAGGTGGGGACGTTCTGGAAGTAGTTGGTGCGGTCGTTGCTGGTGGTGCCGTTCATGTCGGTGGCACCCAGCTTCTCCAGAACCTTGAAGTAATCGTCGTTGAAGTGCTCGCTGCCGTTGAACATCAGGTGCTCGAAGAGATGGGCAAAACCGGTCTTGCCCGGCTTCTCGTTCTTCGACCCCACGTGATACCAGATGTTCACGGCCACGATGGGCACCTTATGGTCCTCATGCACGAGGAGCGTGAGGCCGTTCTTCAGGACGAATTTCTTGTAGGGGATGTCGATCTTGCTGGCTTCCTGGGCCCGCGCCACCTGGGCGCCGAGCCCGAGCCCCGCCACGATGAACACGATCGAAGCCGCGATAGCACGGAATCGAGACATGGTCGCGATGATCTCCTTCCTGCGCAGTGGTCGCTTGGTGAGGGCCGCCAATACTACACCATATTCCACTCTACACTACAGTTCAAGAGTCTGGGCTCCCTTCGCTGAGCTTCGAATCCCAGGTACCGTGGATAACGCCCAGCAGCCGCAGCTACTTCGCTTCCTTCCAGTTCTTTCCCACGCCGATATCTACGCGCAGCGGGACCTTCATCGTGTAGGCGCCTTCCATCTCGGCCTTCACCATGTCACGCGCGGCGTCTAACTCCGACTCGGGGGCTTCAAAGACCAGTTCGTCGTGGACGGTCAGGATCATGCGCGTCCGCATCTTTTCTTGCCGCAGGCGGGCGTGCACCTTTACCATGGCGAGCTTCAGCAGGTCGGCCGCCGTCCCCTGCAAGGGCGTGTTCATGGCCTCGCGCTCGGCGCGGTTGCGCGCGGGCGCGTCCTTACTGTTGATTTCGGGAATCGGGCGCAGGCGGCCGAACAAGGTCCGCACCTGGCCTTTGGCGCGCGCTTCCTCCACCCTGCGGTCGAGGAATTCCTTCACCCCCTGGTAGCGCTTGAAATACTCGTCGATGTACTCCTGCGCCTCGGTTTTGCTGGTGCCGGTGCGCTCGGCCAAGCCGAAAGAACTCAGCCCGTAGATCACCCCGTAGTTGATGGCCTTAGCCATCCGCCGGTGTTCGTGGGTTTGCAGGGCGGGCGGCACGCCGAAGATTTCCTGGGCGGTGCGCGAGTGAATGTCCTCGTGGCGCGAGAACGCCTCGATAAGCAACGGGTCTTCGGACATGTGGGCCAGCACGCGCAACTCGATCTGCGAGTAGTCAGCGGAAATCAGCCGCCAGCCGGCTTCCGCCACAAAGGCGGAACGGATGCGCAGGCCAAACTCGTCACCGATGGGAATATTCTGCAAGTTGGGGTTCGACGAGGAGAGCCGGCCCGTGCGCGCCACAGTCTGATTGAAGCTGGTATGCAGGCGGCCCGTCAGAGGATTGATGAATTTCGGCAAGGCGTCGATATAGGTGGACTTCAGCTTGGCGCGCGTGCGGTACTCGAGGATCTTGCGCGGCAACTCGTGCCGCGTGGCGAGCGCTTCGAGCACCGCCGCTTCCGTGGAGTATTGCCCGCTTTTCTTCAGCCTCCGGCCACCCGGCAGCTTCAACTTCTCGAACAGGATTTCGCCGAGCTGTTTGGGGGAGTCGATGTCGAACGGCTCGCCCGCCAGGCCGTGGATTTCCCGGGTGAGGTCAGTCAGTTCCCGGTCGAATTCTCCCGACATGCGCGCCAGGATTTCAGGGTCGAGCCGGACGCCCACCGCTTCAATATCCGCCAGGACTTCCGCCAGGGGCAGCTCAATCGTATCGTAGAGAGGCTTCAGTCCTTGCTGGACCACCTCCGGGACGAGGAGCGCGGCGAGGGTGCGCGTGCCTTCCGCCGCTTCGGCGAGCGCGTTTGAAATCCTGCGACTCTGGCGACGCAGAACCACGTCCTCGAGCGCGTGGCTCGCCGCCAGCGGCTCGAGCAGATAGGAATAGAGCATCGTGTCGTCGGTGACCCCGGCCAGCCCCACTCCCTCTTTTCCCAACAACAGGCGCAGCAACTTTGCATTGTGGATTGCCTTGGGGCGCGCGGCGGCGCCGAGGACGGGTTTCAACAAATCGAGCAGCCTGCCCGCAGCGACCGTGGCGTCCAGCGGAACGCTCGCCAGCCGGGAGCCATCCGAGAAACCCAGCGCGGCGAGTCGGCCCGCAAATCCTTCTTCGCCTTCCACAGCGAACCCGACGGCCAGCGGAGCGCGCGTTTCCAGCGCGGCGAGCCATTTCTCGAGCGCCTGGGGCGTGCGCAGTTCCTCGGCCGCCACGGGGCCGGCGGCCGGCTGGGGCGTTTGTTCCAGAAATTCCCGCAACAACGAGGAAAAGCCGAGTTCCTGGCAGAGCGCCGTAAGCTCAACGAGGTCAGGCGCGTGGATCTGGAGCTGCGCGACGTTGGTTTCCAGCGGCACGTCCCTACGGATCGTGGCCAGCTCCCGGCTGAGCAACGCTTCCTTGCGGTAGTCGCGCAGCGCGTCGCGGTAGTTCTGTTTCTCGACCTGCTCGTGGTTTTCAAGAACCTTTTCGAGGGTGCCAAACCGGCGGATGAGTTCCGTGGCGCCCTTGGGGCCGATGTAGCTTCGCTTCTTCGGCTTCGACCTGACCCAACGTCTTCGAAAATGCCTCGGGGTCACAGCGTTGACGTCGGGCTCCTCTAAAGGCGGCGGTTCGTGCCCCGGCAGGGGTCGCGCGCCGGGGATGTTGTCGCTGGGGTCGCCGGTGAGCGCCAGCCAGTCCACCACTTGCCCGGGTTCTACCCCCAATATCTCCTTCACCTTCTCCGCATCGCAGACGGTCTCGCCTTCGGCAGCGCCCCGCGCAGGTTTCAGCACGCGCACTCGCTCGCCGACCAGTTGGAAGAGGTCCTCATCGCCGGAGACGATAGACACGTTCAGGTTGCGCTGGGCGCCGTCAGCCGCCAGAGTCCCAATCACGTCGTCGGCTTCAAAGCCTTCTTTCTCGACCAGTGGAATACCTAGAGCCTGGCAAAAGCGACGCACGTAGGGGAGTTGGACTGAAAGCTCCTCGGGAAATGCCGGTCGGTTGGCCTTGTACTCCTCAAAGAGCTTGTCGCGGAAGGTAGGTGCCGCCAAGTCAAAAGCGACCGCGACATAAGACGGCTGGTGGTCTTTGAGCAGCTTGCGCAGCGTGCGAACGAAGATGTAGATCGCCTTGGTGGGGATACCGCTCGGCGAGGTCAGGGCCGTCTGCATGGGGGCGTAGAAGGCCCGGAAGACCAGCGACATCGCATCAATCAAGAAGAGTTTCTGGCCTTCCGCGGCAGGCGGTGAATTGGCCTCGGGTTTCTCCAAGGTGTGTCTCCCCTATAGCTTCAGTCCCCGCCCATTCTACCCCATACGCAGATCCAGGGTGGTGAAAGCGTTCCCCGCGGCCGCACTGTGGCTGTTGGCGCTTTTCTTGCTACGCAGCCTGCTGCCTGGTCTGGCACATCTAGCTTGAAGTGTTGTATTTTTACAACACTAAAGAAACGAACTCGGAGTGCTCCCAACTGTATCGTATTGATTATACATTCCTTAAGTTTGGGCGGCGACTTGGCACTATTCGTGCCTGATAGCAGATCGGGTCTTCGGGGGGCGATTTGGAGAACCAGCACACCATCGCAGCACCTGCCAGCGTTTCGGGAATCGGCCTGCACACGGGCGTCAAGGTCAATATGCGGCTGACTCCTGCCCCAACCAACTCAGGGATCGTCTTCAGACGAATTGACCTCGAAGGCTTTGCCATTGAAGCGCAGGCGCGAAACATCGCGCGCGTAAGTTATGCCACCAGCCTGATGAAGAAGGGCGTCCTCATCTGGACTACGGAGCACCTGCTCTCCGCCTTGGCCGCTTCCCAAGTGGACAATGTTTACGTCGAACTCGACAACCTGGAGGTGCCTGTACTCGACGGCAGCGCGCTTCCCTTCTGCCGCCTGATTGCCAAGGCGGGGCTGCGCCAGCAGCGCGCTCGAAGAACGTACGCGAAGGTCTTGAAACCCGTGGAAGTAGTCGAGGGCGCCAGGCGCCTTGCCGTTTACCCCTCGGCCACCCTGCGTATCACTTGCCGGATTGCCTTCCCTCATCCCTTGATCGGGGAGCAGTCTCTCGACTTTGTTCCTGCCCTCGGAAACTACGAAGCGGAAATCGCCCCCGCGCGCACTTTTGGCTTCTTGGAAGAGGTCGAGATGCTGCGCAGAAGCGGCTTGATCCGCGGCGGGTCGCTCGAGAACGCCTTAGTCTTAAGCCGGGAGGGCGTGATGAACCCCGAGGGCCTGCGGTTCCCAGACGAATTCTGCCGCCACAAAGTGCTGGACCTTATCGGCGACCTAGCCCTGCTTGGCCATCCCCTGGTCGGCCACGTCGAAGCCGAACGTTCCGGGCACACCCTGCACTCAGCTCTGGTGGAGCGGCTGCTGCGGGAAAAAGGCTCCTGGGAGCTTGTTCATTCCACGAGCCTGGAGCCGAAATCCCCCTCAGTCACCTCCCCAGAGCTTGCGCCGACCCCCACCGCCTAGCGGGATCTTGCCTGTCTGCCTCTAACCCGCTCTGTCCTGAAGGCCCGCACTCCAGCAGCATCGGGCAGGCGCAGAATGCGTCAAGCCTGCTGCTGCCGCCGGGGACTAGCTATCACCTTCTCT
>Ga0315282_10008634_pt1 | contig 16435 bp, 12 predicted proteins | sample YL17G07_20_MG_FD_203693 | JGI IMG/M metagenome (GOLD analysis project Ga0315282, IMG submission 203693) | Sediment microbial communities from Yellowstone Lake, YNP, Wyoming, USA - YL17G07_20 | ecosystem: Environmental > Aquatic > Freshwater > Lake > Sediment | place: USA: Wyoming | collected...
CCGAATTAACTTAGCGGCGATGAGGCTTAAGAGGATATACTCTGGCTCCTCCAAACAGGAGCATTGTATGGCCCGGTTGGTCGTCGCAGATTCCAAAGGCCAGATCCTGGACCACCCATCCCTCGGGATGGCGGGCCGTTCGGGGCCCGACGTCGTCGAGGTCCCCGCCGAGGACCTGCTCCGTGTCCCTGAGGGGACCAAGCTGTTCAGCATGCCCGGGAGCCGTCCGGTCGCCTGGGACGGCCGGCGGCGTGAATTCCGGCCTCTGTCCCGCGTCCGGATCGGCAGGCGTGCATTCGCGTGCACCACCGTGGCGGCCTTTCTGCCGCCGGGCTACACCCGGACCCTGCTCCCGGCCGCATCGTATCCCGCCCCCCAGCCGTCCCTCCCGCTCTGGCCCTACGGGGCAGTGGGCTGGGACGGGGAGGCATTCGTCGCTGCCGCCATCCGCACCGATCCCATGGACCACTCGGCGGCCCGGCACTACGACGATCGGGAACTCCTGCCTCTGATCGAGAATCGCCTGAGCCAGGCGCCCGGCAACCCGATCCTGCGCCAGCTCGTGCGCTGCGCCACCGAGTATCACTGCCTGGCCGCCAAGAACCTCTTCCTCAACCGGTGGGAGGCGCCGCTTCCTGTGGCCAATGCCTGCAACTCCGCCTGCGTGGGATGCATCTCGTGGCAGCCCTCCACCGCCTCGCCCGCCTCGCACGAGCGCATCCGCTATGCGCCCAGCGCCCAGGACATCGTCGAGGTGGCCCTGCCGTTCCTCACCGCCGTCCCCGAGGCCATCGCCAGCTTCGGCCAGGGCTGCGAGGGGGAGCCGCTCCTCCTGGCGGACGTGATCGCCGAGGCCATCCGTCGGATCCGGGCGGCGACCGATCGCGGCACCCTGAACTGCAACACCAACGGCAGCCTGCCCCAGCGCGTCGAGCAGATCGCGCGGGCCGGCCTGGACAGCATCCGGATCAGCGTCAACAGCGCCCAGGCTCCGGCCTACGCCGCCTACTACCAGCCCCGCTACTACCGGTGGGAGGATGTCCGCGAATCCATCCACAGGGCCAAGGCCCTGGGCCTCTACACCACCATCAACTACCTGGTGTTTCCGGGCGTGACCGACCGGGAGGAGGAATTGGAAGCGCTGCTCGACCTTGTCCGCGAGAGCGGCCTGAACATGATCCAGATGCGGAACCTCAGCATCGATCCCGAGCTGTACCTGAAGACCGTGCCGCCGGCCCGGGGGAAATGTGTGGGTATGCGGACGGTGCTCCAGACCATCCGCCGGGAATTCCCCCGCGTGGAGATCGGCTACTTCAACCGGCCCAAGGAACTCTTCGACACCCTCCTCTGCGAGAGCCTGATCTTCTGAGCCCCCGGCTCACGGTTCTGGGCTCTCGTCTCTCGATTCTCGGCTCTACCCCGATCGGCAGTTGGGCCTTGACCTGGCGGGGTAGCCCCTGTAGACTCCGTCACGGTTCTGACGGGATTGGACGGACACCTGATGCCGCGAGGACCAGTCGCCTCGCGGCGTTTTGCTTTCTGCGGTCCGCGGCGTCTCGGGTCGGCCCGGGGGACTGGGCAGACGTCACCGCAATTTCGGCCAGCAGCACTTAGACCTATCGTCCTGGAGGCACGGATTCATGCGGCAGGAGACCCGGAACGACGTCCGCAACCTGGCCATCATCGCCCACGTGGACCACGGCAAGACCACGCTGGTGGACGCCATGCTGTGGCAGAGCGGGATCTTCCGCGCGAACGAGTACGTGGTGGAACGGGTCATGGACTCCATTGATTTGGAGCGGGAGAAGGGCATCACCATCATGGCCAAGAACACCGCCATCTCCTACCGCGGGACCCGCATCAACATCGTGGACACCCCTGGGCACGCCGACTTCGGCGGCGAGGTGGAGCGCACCCTCAAGATGGTGGACGGGGTCATGCTGCTCGTGGACGCCAGCGAGGGCCCGCTGCCCCAGACGCGATTCGTCCTCCGCAAGGCCCTGGAGCAGAACCTGCCGCCCATCGTGGTCATCAACAAGATCGACCGGTCAGACGCGCGGCCCAAGGAGGTACTGGACGAGGTCTACGACCTGTTCATAGACCTCGACGCCACCGAGGAGCAGCTCGACTTCCCGGTCTTTTACTGCAACGCCCGCAGGGGGCTCTGCCGCGTGAGCTTGGACGGCCCGGACGAGCCCCTCATCCCCCTGTTCGAGGAGATCCTGCGGACGGTTCCTCCACCAACGTACGTGCCGTCGCATCCGCTGCAACTCCTGGTGACCACCCTCGACTACGACGACTATGTCGGCCGCCTGCTGATCGGGCGGCTCTTCAACGGGCAGGTCAAGAAGGGGCAGGAGGTGACGTTGTGCCGCCTGGACGGGAGCCGGGTCACGGCCAAGGTCACGAACCTCTACGGGTACCAGGGTCTGCGCCGGATCGAGATTGACGAGGCGGGGCCGGGCGACATCGTGGCGGTGGCGGGTCTGGATGCGGCGAGCATCGGCGAGACCCTCTCCGACACGGAAGATCCCCGGCCGCTCCCGCCGATCACGGTGGACGAGCCGACCATCGCCATGATGTTCTCCGTGAACAATTCCCCCATGTCCGGACGCGAGGGGCAGCACGTCACTTCGTCCAAGCTCAAGGATAGGCTGGCCAAGGAGATCCTCACCAATGTCTCCATCCGGGTGGAGGAGACCGATTCGCCGGATACCTTCAAGGTGTCGGGGCGCGGTGAGCTGCAGCTCGCCATCCTGATCGAGATGATGCGGCGCGAGGGCTATGAGATGGCGGTGGGCAAGCCCGAGGTCCTCACCCGGGAGGTCGAAGGACAGCGGCACGAACCCATGGAGTCGTTGGTGGTGGACTGCCCCGAGGAGTTCATCGGGGTGGTGACCCAGAAGGTCGGAATTCGACGCGGGCGGATGACCAGGATGATCAACCATGGGACCGGCCGGGTGCGCCTGGAATTTCGCCTGCCTTCCCGCGGCCTTATCGGGTTCCGCACCGAATTCCTGACCGATACCCGGGGGATGGGCATCATGAATCACCTCTTCGACGGCTACGATCCCTGGCAGGGGGACATCCCGCACCGCGCCACCGGCGCCCTGGTGGCGGATCGGGCGGGGCGGGCCACGGCCTATGCCATCGGGCACCTGCAGCCCCGCGGCATCCTGTTCGCGGTACCAGGCGACGAGGTGTACGAGGGGATGATCGTGGGGGAGAACTCTCGCGAGAAAGACATCGACGTCAACATCACCAAGGAGAAGAAGCTCACCAATATGCGGGCCTCGACGGACGAGGCCTCGGTTCAGCTCGTCCCGCCGCGGGCCATGAGCCTTGAGCAGGCCCTTGAATTCCTCCGCGAGGACGAGCTCTTGGAAGTCACTCCCAAGGCCTTCCGCCTCCGGAAGAAAATCCTCCCCGCCTTGAAGCGCAAGTCCGCCCGTCTCGACTGATTCCCTACTTCGCCACGTTCTTGATTCCGCATCCCGCATTCGGGTACCCCCTGGGTGTTCCGCATTTAGTCTGTCTCCTTGTCTCCCTTTCTCCGGTTCACCGTTTCTCCGTTTCTGCCTTTCTCCGTCTCCCCGGTTCTCCCCCGCTCCCCCGCCCCGCAAGTCCGAGGCCCAGCGGGGACCGCTTGACGCGGGCTTCCCACTCGGGTAGCTTCTGCCATTATAGACCCATCGGTTGCTCCCACTGCAAGCGCGCCAGCCAACACAGGAATAAATCGATGGCTGGCGCATTCGAAGAACCATTTTTTGGAGGAGACCGATGTTGGAGTGGAATGATTTTGAAGCGCTGACCTTCGATTGCTACGGCACGTTGATCGACTGGGAGACCGGGATCCTGGAATCTTTGCGGCCCATCTTCGCCGCTCATCAGGCCGAACTGATCCCCGACAGAGTCCTGGAGGTGTACGGGGAATTGGAGTCTACCGCCGAACGGGGGGAGTATCGCGAATACAAGACCGTCCTCCGATCGGTCCTGGAGGGGCTGGGGGCACGGTTCGGGTTTACGCCCACGCCAGAGGAATTAAAGCAGTTCTCGACATCGGTGAAGGACTGGCCGGCGTTTCCGGATTCCCCCCCGGCGCTGCAGGCGCTGCATCGGAAGTATCGCCTCGCCATCATTTCCAATATTGACGATGACCTCTTCGCCTTTTCGGCCGAGCGGCTCCAGACCAAATTCGATTGGATCATCACGGCCCAGCAGGCGAGATCCTACAAGCCCTCGCTGAACAACTTCCGGTTGGCGTTCGACCGCATCGGGGTCCCCCGGCAGCGGATCCTCCATGTCGCTCAAAGCCTCTTCCACGACATCGCGCCAGCGAATCTGCTGGGGTTGTCAACCGTGTGGGTCAACAGGCGCCACAACAAGGAAGGATCTGGGGCGACGCCCGTCGCCCATGCCCACCCGGATTTGGAAGTGCCGGACCTGCGAACCCTAGCTGCCAAGATAGGTCTGATGTAATCTGCCGCCGGCCCCATGGCGCGCCGGCAACGACTGCCTCGGCGGCGGGAATCCGACCGTGAGCCAGGCGCGGGACCGTCCTCGGGTATCGGAAGGCTCTCCTCTCAGTGTCCAGATTCACCCTGCATGGGGAGCCGGGGAGGACTCGAACTCCGAACTTTACCTGAGATGTCCGCCCCCCTGGCGGAAGGAACTGCGCCTCTCTCCTCCAGCCCCATCCTTCCTCCCACACCAGCCCTTCGAGCCGATACCGAGCCACTATCCTTTGCTATTGCCCTTGCGGCAGAGGGAGGGGTAGCACTAAATTATACGTAGACCTCCCGCAAGGTAATCCTCGGATACCATCCCGGGAGTAGGAAAATATCCACGGGCCGGATTGCCTGAATACCACTCGGCCCGGAGGGAGGGCATATGGCAGTCGAAAGCGGGTCGCCGACACCACAGCCGACAGGGATAATGCGAGCCCTTGTAGTCGTGGCGCGAGACCAGCCAGATCTTTGGCAATCTCTGACACAACATTTCTCGGCCAACGAGGATGTGCAGGTCCTCCTGGACCGACGCCAGGGGGAGCGGCGGCAGCGGGTCCAGGTGTATGAGGCCGACCGGCGTGGACCGGACCGGCGCCGCCCGCCGAGCATCGAGGATGATGTCTCCCGCCCGAAGTATGTGATCGCCCGCCCACAGCACTGCGCGCTTGTGAGCTGACTGTCCACGCCCGATTGGCCTCGCCAGCTTGTGGAATCGGGGACCGAATTCCAGCGCCGGTTGTTCGTTTCCCCGGTTTACCGCCTCTTCGCTTTCCCGGTTCCCCCTATCCCCCTGTCGCCTTGTCTCCGATTCCCCGGCTCCCCGATTCCCCGATTCGCCGTTTCTTCATTTCTCTCCTGCTCCCCTGCCCTTCTGCCCCGCCCCTCCCTCGCTTCGCTGTCGCCTTGACACGATAAATGAAAGGGGCTATCGTCCGCCCACGCTGGCCTGGCAGGACTCGCTTACCACCGCCGTTCGCGGATTAGACAAGCAATGAAAAAGGATCTGCGATATTTCCTGAAGACCGTGGAGGAGAGAACACCGGAGCTGTTCCTCCGGATCAAGAAAGAGGTCAGCCCCCGGTGGGAGCTTTCGTCTGTGCAGAAGAGGCTCGAAGCGGAAGACCGGCTACCCATCGTGGTCTTCGAGAAGATCCAGGGCCACGACATGCCCGTCGTCACGAATCTCTTCGCTTCGAAGCGGCATCTCGCCTTGGCCCTGGAAGCATCCCCGCAGAACGTCGTGACCAGATTCGCCGACGCGCAGAAGAACCGCATCAAGCCCAGGGTAGTGAAATCCGGCCCGGTCAAGGATGTCGTCCTCAGGGGTGACAAGGCGGACCTGCGGACGCTTCCCATCGTGACACACTGCGAGAAGGACGCCGGACCCTACATCTCGTCCGGAGTGACGATCATCCGGGACCCGGTCTCTGGCTGCCTGAACGCCGGCATCTATCGCAACCTTTATCTTTCCCCCAAGACGGTCACGATGAACATGGCGCCGCTGTGCCACGCCTCGCAGGTGGCGGCCCAGGCCGAGGCCCGCCAGCAACACGTGGACGCGGCCATCGTCATCGGTCACCACCCTGCGATGGGGATGGCTTCCCAGCAGCGCGGCCAGCTCTCCGAGTTCGAGCTCGAGACGATGGGCGGTCTGCTGGGGGAGCCTGTGGACGTGGTTCCCTGCGAAACGGTGGACGTGCTCGTTCCCGCCGACGCCGAGATCGTGGTCGAGGGAAGGATCCGGACCGACCGATGGGAGGACGACGGTCCCTTCGGGGATTACTGGCTGTACTACGCGCCGCCGAAGAAGGCCCGCGTATTCGAAGTCACGGCGATCACACGCAGGCGCGACGCCATCTATCACGACATCTTCAACGTGGGCCCCGAACACTTGGTCCTGTTCTCCCTGGGGATGGAGGGAGCCGTCCTCTCTCAGCTCCAGCAGCTCGTCCCACAGGTGACGGCTATTAACGTTCCCGTTTCCGGCTCGGGCAACCTGGTGTGCGTCCAGATCAAAAAAGACTTCGAGGGCCTGGGGATCAATACGGCCCTGGCGGCCCTGGGGGCCTACCGGTTCAAATGCGCGGTCGTGGTGGACGAGGACATCGACATCTACGACGACCGGAAGGTCCTCTGGGCGATGATGACCCGGACCCAGGCAGACCGGTCTTTCTTCGCCGTCCCCGGCTCTTACATCTCGCGGGTTGATCCCACCGGATACGCCCCCTGGCAATCCGGCGGGACGGGGGACCGCCTGCTCAGCACGCGGCTGGGGGTGGACGCCACCAAGCCCCTGGACCCCTCCTTTCCCGAGGTGGCGGAGCCGCCCAGGAGCCTGTGGACCCATCTCGACTTGCGGGAATACCTCAAGTAGAAGTGCTCCCAGGAGTCGCTCAACAGGCTGGTGACGCGTAAGGTCCTTGCACAGTGGTCGCCGGTCGCAACCCCCTAATGGAAAGTCTCTGATGGAGGGGAAACTAAAATGAAACGGAAACTCGTCTCGGTAGGATTGCTGGTGCTCGCGTTCGTCCTTGCCGTCGGCACCGCCGTTCCGGTGGCCGGAGCCGCTGCCCCCGACAAACCGCTGAAGAAGGTCGTCTTCCTGACCAACTACGTCTTCCACGGAAGGCATTCGCCCTTCTTCGTGGGCATGGACAAAGGCTTTTACCAGGAGGCGGGATTCGACATTCACATCGCCCCCGCCACCGGAAGCGGCTTCGTCATCGCGGCGCTGGAGGGGGGGAAGGCCGACTACGGGATGGCGGAGTCCACGTCCGTCGTGCAAGCCGTCGCCAAGGGAGCCAAGGCCAGGGGCTTCGGGGTCTTCATGGACATCACGACCAGCGGGCTGGGGTCGCTCGCGCCCTTCCCCACGCCTGAATCCGTCGTCGGGAAGACCGTCGCGGCCTCGCAGACCGATAGCGCCCGGGTGATCCTGCCGATCATCTTCAACCTGAAAGGCCTGGATCCCTCGGCCATCAAATGGCAGGCCGCCGACCCCGGGGTCTACTTCCCCCTGATTTTGGAAGGAAAGGTGGATCTCTTCACCGCCTCCATCGACGGCGACGTCCCGGCGCTGATGAGGGTGGCCGGCCCGCAGGGGAAGACCGTCCACTTCTCCTCGTTCGCCGACTGGGGGTACGATGTCTTCGGCTACTTCCTGGTGACGACGGCCGACCGGATCGCCAAGAACCCCGATGAGGTGAAGGCCCTCGCCGCGGCCACGGTCAAGGCCGTGAAGTACTCCATCGAGCATCCCGAGGAGACGGCGCAGATCATGGTGAAGTACAACCCCACCCTGGACTACAACACGACCCTCGCCCAGTGGAGCCAGTCCATCAAGGCGATCAACACGCCGTACGTGGCCAGGAACGGGTACGGGATTGCGACGCCGGATCGGCTGCAGCGGACCGTGGATCTGGTGAGCCGAGCGTTCAAGCTGGACGTGAAGCTGACGCCGAACGACATCTACGCCAGCGGATTCATTGCCCGCTGATTCCGACGGAATGCATGGAGCCGCTGGGACAGCCGACCTCATCGGCGGCCGTCCCGCGGCTCCAGTATTCTCTTACCGCTTCCGACGAGAAGGACGCCACTTCAGGAAGATCCTCTCCACCAGAGCCACCACGCCGATCGCCAGCCCTGTAAACAATGTGATCGACACCAGGCAGGCAAAGACCAGCGGCGTATCCATGTTGAACTGCCCTGACAGGATCAGGTAGCCCACGCCGCTGTTTCCGCCAATGAACTCGCCCACGATGGAGCCGACCAGGGCCAGCGGGAAGGCCACCTTCAAGGCGTCGGTGATGTACGGAACGGCATGCATCAGCCTCACCTTCGTGAACATTCGCCACTGGGTTCCACCAGCCAGCCTGGCCAAGTCCAGGACGTCCGGTTCGATCTCCCCCAGCCCCGTGACGGAGTTGACGAAGATCGGGAACAGCCCCAGGAGGAAGGCCAGCAACACCTTGGGCTCCAGACCCAAGCCGAACCAGATCACGAAGAGCGGGGCGATGGCGATCTTCGGGATGCTGTTGAAGGCCGCCAGGACGGGCAGGACGATCGCCTGCAAGGGTTTGATGTAGATGACGGACAGCGCCAGCAGGACCCCCACGATGAGAGACATGGCGAGCCCGACCGTCGTGGTCGTGGCGGTCACGCCCAGATGGTGCGCCTGGATGGCAAGGGTCTGCCAGAACCTGACCGCAATGACGGTGGGGACGGGAAGGATGTATTCCGGCAGGCGAGTGAAGCGGGCGCCGAACTGCCAGACGACGAGGATGGCCGCAAAGCCCGAGAGCGTGGCCGCCACCCTCCGGGCCTGCTCCATGCGTTCCGAATGTTCCGATGTCATCTGCGACCCACCTTCACTCCACCCACTGGGCCTCGATGTTATCCCGAACGGCCCCGGCGAGTTCCACGAATCGCGGGTCCCTCAGCGTCTTCACATCCCGCGGCCGCGGAAGGTCCACGCTGATCACCGCCTTCGCCTTCCCCGGCCTGGCCGTCATCACGATGATGGTATCCGACAGCAGGACCGCCTCGGTGATGCTGTGCGTGACGAACAGGACCGTGGTTTTGTTCGCACTCCAGATCTTCAGTAGCTCGAAGCCCATCTTCTCCCGGGTCATGATGTCGAGGGCGCCGAACGGCTCATCCATGAGCAGCAGCGACGGGTTGAGCAAGAGCGCCCGGCAGATCGCCACCCGTTGCTGCATCCCGCCGGACAACTCGTGCGGGTACCTCTGCTCAAAGCCCTCGAGGCTGGCCAGTTTGATCAGATGGAGAGCACGCTCGCGGTATGCGCTCGGGCTTTCCCCCCGCATCTCCGCCGTGAAGAGGACGTTGCTGACGGTGTTCCTCCACGGCAGGAGGACGGGGGATTGAAACACCATGCCGACATCCCCAATGGGTCCCTCGACCTTCTTTCCGCGGATGGAGACTTTCCCTTGCGTGGGCGGGACGAGCCCCGATACGATCCGCAGCGTGGTGGACTTGCCGCAACCGCTCGGCCCGACCACCGTGACAAACTCGTTCTCCCTGACCTCGAACGAGAGGTCCTCAACCGCCGCCCCCGTCCCGAACGTCTTGGTCAGACCGTCCACTTTGACCGCGACCGGGGTCATGGGCATGATGACCTCACAACGCCATTGACAGACGATCCAGCGCAGGACAGGATGGCTGCGCACCCCTACGCCACGCTCCCGGCGATCCGGAGACTGCTGCCAGAGATCGGCATCCGCCCGGCGCCCGTGGGCGCCGTCTCGCCCGCGGACAATTTCGCGTCAGGCGAAGAGTCGCAGACGCGTCTATTACGCGAAATCCCTCGAAGCGTCAAGCCAAAAGCCCCAGCGCCCGATGCTGCGGTGGACTCTGCGCGGGATCTTCCAGGGCCCGACCCCCTATCGCGGGAGCCGGTACAAGGCGCCAATAGCCTGTTTCCCGGCCCGCCGCGCCCCACTTTGCCATTGACAGCCCTATCGGTAGTGATACCATCCGCGCGCCTAGGCAGCCTTTGTCAAAGGCCTTATACGCGTCCCGGAGGCAGGGCAAACTCACAGGAGGGAAGAGGCATGAAAAAGGCGTGGGTCGTGGGGACGATGGTCTTGGCGCTCCTCATCGGGGGGGCCGCCTTTGCCGGCGAGCCGATCAAGCTGGGGATGTCCACCTGGCTCGGCTATGCTCCGTTGTACCTGGCGAAGGAGAAGGGCTTCTTCCAGAAGCGGGGCATCGAGGTGGAGGTCGTCGTGATCGAAAGCCCGGCGGATCGGCGGGCCGCCTTTGCGGCCGACAAGATCCAGGGCATGGCGACGACCGTGGACACCCACGTGATGACGGCGGCTGCGGAGAACCCGATCCCCGTCAAGCAGGTCCTGGCCCTTGACGATTCCTACGGCGGCGACGGGATCGTGGCCAAGAAGGAGATCAAGACGATCAAGGACCTCAAGGGGAAGACGGTGGCCGCCCAACTCGGCGCGGGGGCCAGTTATTTCTGGCTCAACTACGTCCTGAACCAGAACGGCCTGAAGCTCAGCGACCTCAAGGCTGTGGACATGAAGGCGGGCGATGCGGGCGCGGCCTTCGTCGCAGGCAAGGTGGATGCCGCCGTGACGTGGGAGCCCTGGCTCTCCAAGGCCAAGGAGACGCCCTTCGGCAGCGTCCTGCTTGCCAGCGATAAGACGCCCGGGATCATCGTGGACTCGCTGGCCTTCAAGCCGGCCTTCCTGAAGGCCCGCGGCGCCGACGTCAAGAAGATCGTCGCCGCCTGGAACGAGGCGGTGAAGTTCGCCGCGGAGAATCCGAAAGAGGCCGATGCCATCATGGCCAAGTTCACGGGACAGAAGCCCGAAGAGTTCACCAAGGAGAAGGGCGGGGTGCGGTTCTACGGGGACAAAGAGAACAAGGAATACTTCGGCACCGCACAGAAGCCCGGCCTGCTTTACACCGTGACTCAACGCGCCGCCGACCTCTGGTTCAACCTGAAATTCATCAAGACCAAGCCCAAGGCGGCCGATTTGATCGACGGCTCATTCCTGTAGTCGCTTGGATCGCCGGGCGGTGACTCCCGGCGAAGCGGAACGCTTTACGCTGCCGGCATGTACGGAGGTCGCGGAAGGCGCTGGCCGAGGGCCGATCGGCACTCCCTCGACTCGCGGCGTCCGTACGTGCCGGCAACTCGTCTCGCTGACACGTTGGACACCAATGGCCGCCAAGGACCAAGAGCAGCCCGAGAGAGCCCCCCGGAGACTCAGCGATTTCTTCAATCCGAAGGAGCCCATCCCCCCGGGCCTCTACCTCATCCTCAGCCTCAGCAGTTTCATCTTCTTCCTCGTCATCTGGTCGATCCTGACGTACGGGGGGTTCGTCGACGCCCTGTTTCTTCCCTCTCCGGGACGCGTCTTCCAGGCAGGGGTTGACCTGTTCCTCGAATTCAGCTTCACCACCGACATCTTCAACAGTGTGTACCGCGTGATGGTGGGCTTCATCATTGCGGCCATCATCGGCGTTCCCCTGGGATTGATCATGGGGACGTTCCAGGTCGCAGAGGCCCTGACCGAGCCGGTGGTCGGCTTCATCCGCTACATGCCGGCCTCTGCGTTCATCCCGCTGTTCATCCTCTGGCTGGGGATCGGCGACGTCGAGAAGATCGCCATCATCTTCGTCGGAAGTTTTTTCCAGCTCGTCCTGATGGTCGCGGTCGTCGCCAAGAACGTGCACACGGATATGCTGGAGACGGCCTACACCCTGGGGGCCAAGCGCTTCCAGGTCATCCGGAAGGTCCTGCTTCCGGCCAGCCTCCCCGGCATCCTGGACACCCTGCGGATCATCATCGGGTGGGCCTGGACCTATATCATCGTCGCCGAGCTGGTCGCCTCCGCGTCGGGTATCGGCTACATGATCATCAGCGCGCAGCGCATGCTGCGCACGGGAAGCATCATCTTCGGAATCCTCACCATCGGGATGATGGGCCTCATCACGGACTACTTCTTCAAGTGGCTCTACAAGAAGCTGTTCCCGTGGGTGGAGTGAGCGCGTGGAAGAATTGACCAAGCTCCACATCCAGGATCTCTCGAAGGTCTACCGGTCGAGCGGCCACGAGGTCGTGGCCATCGCCGAGATCAACCTCGCGATCCGGAACAAGGAGTTCGCCACCATCCTCGGCCCCTCAGGCTGCGGCAAGAGCACTCTCCTTCGGATCGTGGCGGGGCTGATGAGGCCCACGCGCGGCGTGGTGCGACTCGACGGGAGCGCCATCGGCGGTCCCGGCCGGGATCGGGGCATGGTGTTCCAGAGCTACACACTCTTCCCCTGGCTCACCGTGATGGAGAACATCCAGTTCGGCCCCGGCCTCTCCGGAGTGCCAAAGGCTGAGCAGGAACAGGTGGCGAGGGCGTTCGTCGAGAAGGTCGGCTTGCAGGGCTTCGAAGAGGCGTACCCCAAGGCGCTGTCCGGAGGAATGAAGCAGCGGGTGGCCATCGCGCGGGCCCTGGCCAACAACCCGACCATCCTCCTCCTGGATGAGCCCTTCGGGGCCCTCGACGCCCAGACGCGGTCCCTCATGCAGGAGCTCCTCACCCAGGTGTGGGAGGAGCTGCACAAGACCATCCTCTTCGTGACCCACGACGTGGAAGAGGCCATCTTCCTCTCGGACCGGGTCTTCATCATGACCGCCAGGCCCGGGCGGATCAAGGCGGAGATCGGGATCCCCCTGGAGCGCCCCCGCAGCTATGAACTCAAGGCGTCGGAGACCTTCCTCGCGTTGAAGCGACAGGCCCTCAGCCTCATCCGGGAAGAAGCGATCAAAGCCACGCAGCACCAAGAGTGATCCCGCGCTCCCCCCTGCCCCCCATCGCCGTTTCCCCGCTTCTCCGTTTCTCCGATACCCCTCCACCACCTCTTTCTCTCGAGCCCTTTTGGCTTGACACCGCGCCCCCCCGCTGCTGTATGCTCGGGCTGCCTTCGAGACGTGCCCGGCCCTGCGCCAAGAGGGGCAGCCAAGAGGCGGACCGCGGCAGGGCGACGCCCCCCATGGAGTCGCTGCCTGCTGGTCGAGGAAGGATTCGGCCGTGCAGACTCGCTGCCGCCGCCCTCCGGGGCTATAGGAGATCATGAAACGCAAGAAGGTACGCAAGGCCATCCTTCTCGCCCTGCTCGGTATCCTTGTTTGCTGTGGTGTTGTGCTCGCTGCTCTGTTTCTCCTTCTCCATTCCCCCTCACTCCTGAATCGTCTCGCCAACACGTTCGGCTACGAACTCAGCGCCCAGTCGATCTCGCTTTCGCCTAACCTCTCGGGCTCCATTTCCGGCCTCAGCATCAAGCGCCTCGGCGATGACCGCATGACGTTGGTCGCCTCGAACGTCACGGCCAAGAACTCGCTCGACATGATCCTGCAGGGAGAGGTTGACAGCCTCGTCCTCCAGAACCCGAAACTCACCTTCCGGATCGGCAAGCAGAAAGGGGGGCCATCCGACCTTTCCTTCCTCAAGAGACTGCCCGGCATCCGCCTGCTGGACATCCGGAATGCGGAGGCGCGGTTCCCGTTCGAGGGGGGGCAGCAGCACGTGGAATTGACTGGCATCAATCTCACGATCAAGGACTTTTCGTCCAAGACAGGCGGCAGCATCGCGTTCCAGGCGCACTTCGCCTTTCAATCCGCCGGTGACCCGGCAATCGCGGCAAGCGGCAACATCAACGGGAATTTCCGACTCGTGGGCGTATATCCGAAGCCGTATGGCAAAGGGACGGCCGAGCTCGCCGTCGATTCCGGAAGGTATGCCAGCGGCGGCCGGACCATCTCTCTAAGCGGCCTTACCCTTGCGGCCGATATGGCGTATGACCAGCCAACAGAGACGGTCGCGATAACCGCGCTACGCGGAGCCAGCAAGAACTTCGGGACCATCCAAGGGACGGCAAAGGCGGTACTGCGCGGAGAGGTGCCATGGAGCGCGGCGTGTTCGCTGGCCTCGATTGATTTCGCACAGGTGTTTGCCGTCATCAAACCGCTCCTCCCGGAGGAGTATCAGGCCTGGACGTTGCAGGGAACGGGAGCGGTCGAAACGCGGTTGCAGGGAACGTATGCGAATGACCGGCCTTCGCTCAACGGCAGCGTGACGTTTTCGTTCAATCAAGGAGGATTCAGCTCCCCTGACAGCGCGAAAGCGGCGCAGGGCGTGAGCGGCAGGATCATCCTGAAACTGCAGTATGCGCCGGAGCAAAAGCTCACGTTCAATATCCGTTCGGAGCAGGCCGACGGCGAATATCTTTGGGGGAAGTTTTACAGCAACCTCTCCGGCCAAAAGGCATCCTTGGCGGCGGACGGCACCCTTTTTTTCGGCCGCGACCCGCGCTTTGACTTGAACGGCTCGCTGGATGTCTTCCAGACCGGCGAGTACTCGTTCAGCGCCGACGGGACCGCCCACGACTGGGGCGCCCGAATCAGACTCGCCGGCGTCTCGCATGCTGCCCTCCTGGAAAAACTCTTGAAGGACTACCTGAAGGAGTTGTCGCCCGGCCTCGCGACCCTTTCCATCACTGGAACCTCTTCTCTGGAGACCGTTATTCGGCATGACCGCGCCGCAACGTCAATCGCCGGAACGTACCGGATGGCCGGAACCACCCTCAATGCTCCGGACGTGCCCCTCGCCATTCAGGAGATCGCGGTGGACCTGCCCTTTGATCTCGTTTCTCCCTCCTCCGGCAAGAGCCCTCCGTCCTCTCCCGCGCGGCCAGGGTTCATTCGATTCAAGACCATCCAAAGGAAAAGGCTCAGCATAGACAGTCTCCAGATCCCCCTGACCATCGCCCAGAACACGCTGGAGGTCCCGGAGCCGGTCGTTGTGCCCTTCTTCGGCGGGCACATCCACCTGTACGGCGTGCAGGTGGACGATGTGCTCTCGCCCGTGCGCAACCGCTTCGGTGTGAAGGTAGAAAACGTGGACCTCGGCCGCATGACCCGAAGGCTGCTGGGAACGGAATACCCGGGCACGATCAACGCGGATCTCGGTGTGATGCGATACGAGAACAACCGGATCGCGTCCGAGGGAAGGGCGGTGATCCATGTCTTTGGCGGCGAGATCGAGGCGGCGAACTTTTTTGCGGAAAACATCACCTCATCGTCACGAAGGATCGGGGGCGACATCACATTCAGGAATATCAGCCTCGAAGAAGTGACGAGGAAGATCGCGATCGGCAAGATGACGGGGATCATCCAGGGATCGCTCAAGAATCTCGTGGTGGAATACGGCCAGCCGGCGAGCTTCACCCTGGAGGTCGAATCGGTGGAGGCACGGGGGATCGCGCAGCGGATCAGCATGGATGCGATCCAGAACATCTCGATCCTCGGCACCGGCGCAGGCAGCGCCTTGAACAGGGGGATCACCCAGTTCTTCAAGGAATATCCGTACAGCAAGATCGGCTTTCGGTGCGTCCTGAACAACGATCAGTTCTCGGTCAACGGCACGATCCACGAAGACGGGAAGGAATATCTGGTGCGGCGGGGATTCCTGCGCGGGGTTGATGTCGTGAACCAGAACCCGGATAATGTCATAAGCTTCAGGGACATGGAGGAGCGCACGGAGCGGATCTTCCGGTCGCCCCAGGCGGAGCCCGTCGGGGTCGAGTTCAAATAGGGAACCGATACGCAGGAGATACAATAGAGGAGCATCTTATCTTTAGTTGACTCAAGGAATGCGGGCCGTGTGCCGTATCTTAGGGAGGTTCCCATGACACGGAAAAAGCGGTGGTTTGTCTGGGCGTTGATGGTCTTTCTCGTTTCGTGCGTCACCGTGAACATCTATTTCCCGGCAGCAGCCATCCAGAAAGCCGCCGACCAGATCGTCGATGACGTTCGCAAGACACCGGAGCAGAAACCCGAACAGAAGCAGGACAAGACGAGCTTCTTGGAACGGCTCCGGTTCGTACGCTTCGGCCCGACCGAGGCGCATGCCGCGGCTGCCGTAGATGTCAACGTTTCGACCCCGGCGATCCGCAACCTCAAGGCAGCCATGGCGAACCGGTTCCCGCAGCTCCAGCCGCTGTACGGCAAAGGCGCGGTCGGCGAGACGAACAACGGACTCGTGGCGATCCGCGACACCGGCGCGCTCTCTCTCAAGGAAAAGGCGGACCTGAACCGCCTGGTGGAGCAGGAAAACGCGGACCGCCAGGCGCTCTACGCCGAAATCATCAGGGCAAACAATCTCGACATGGGCAAGATGGGCGAACTCCAGAGGCTGTTTGCGAATAGCTGGCGCGGCAGGTCGAGCCCTGGCTGGTGGATCCAGCTTGACAACGGCCAGTGGTCCAAGAAATAGGCGGTGCCGGCGGCGGGGCTCGGGGCACCTCCGGGCACACGGGGCTCGGGAATTATTGAACATTGCAAAGGTAACGGAACACATGCCATCGGCCGGCTCCCCCTCACCCTCCCCTCT
>Ga0315282_10008635_pt1 | contig 16435 bp, 8 predicted proteins | sample YL17G07_20_MG_FD_203693 | JGI IMG/M metagenome (GOLD analysis project Ga0315282, IMG submission 203693) | Sediment microbial communities from Yellowstone Lake, YNP, Wyoming, USA - YL17G07_20 | ecosystem: Environmental > Aquatic > Freshwater > Lake > Sediment | place: USA: Wyoming | collected...
CCGCGTAGATTCCCTTGCCAATGAACGAACCTTCGCCAAACAGGTCCTGGTACACGTCGGAGACCGTGCGGGTGTACGGATCAATGCCGGCCTCGCTGCCCCATAAGCGGGCATACCGCGACCGGTTGATGCCGGGCAGACTGACGGCCACTCGCGGTTGAAGAATGCCGTAACCCTCGGCGACCCGCTGCTTACGTTCGTCGTACCATGGGCGATTCAGCGGATGCGCCATGGCTCCCACAAACTGCCGGGCCGAATCGCGCGGCAACTGCGTATCGGTGTCCAGAGTGATGACGTACTTCACGTTGGCCAGAAGCGTCTTGTCGCCGACGACCAGCGAGAAGCGCTCCGTTGAGCCGCCGAGAAGCAGCGCATTGAGCTCCTCCAGTTTGCCCCGCTTCCGCTCATAGCCCATCCAGATCCGCTCCCCCGCATTCCAGCGGCGGGGGCGATGAAACAGGAAAAACGCGCCGGGTTTGCCGTCCCGGTACTTTGCATTCAGCTCCTCGATACGCTGCCGGGCCAGGCGCAATAGCGGTTCGTCCTCGGGCAGTGTTTCCGCGTGTGCATCGCGAAAGTCGGTCAGCAGACTGAAGTGCAGGTTGGCGTCCCGATTTGCGAGGAAGCGGACTTCCAGGGCTCCTATCAGCTCTTCGATATTCTCAGAGCTGACGAGCATGGTCGGAATCACCACCAGCGTGCGGCATTCCGGCGGAATGCCCGCGGAGAAATCCATTCGAGGCAGAGGATGCGGCGGCACCAGCAAGGTGACCAGCCAGTTGGCAAGGGCCACGGCCAATTGGCTTACGCACAGCACCGAGAGCGCGCCGATCGCCCCCAGACGCCAACCGTGGAGCCCGGCCGCGTGGGCTTTGGCAAGCAAGCCTCCGGCCAGGACGGCGGTCACCAGCAGAATTGTGCCCAGGTAGACGGGCAACGGGAACCGGCGGCTGATTCTCTGAAGGGCATCGGAGATGGACAGGCGCGCTCTGACAACCTGTTCGAGCTGCGGCAATCCTTTGTCGATCAGATAGAATCCTACGTGTACGGCGCGGTCGTTCTCGCCCTTGGCAGCCGCGCTCCGGTGCGCCAACGCGATCGCTGCGCGGGCCACCTCGCTCTCGGATAGACGGCTGCCCCTGGCTATCTTCTCCACAACGTGGCGATATCGGTCACGGGTGCCAAAGTCCATTTCGCCGTAGACCCCGCCAATATCTTCACGCAGCGTCTGCTCGACAACGCTCATCGTCTCCACGAACTCGCGCCAGTCCATGGCGCCCAGGAAACGCAGACTGCCGATGCTGTTGCTCATGGAAACCTGGTCGGCGGCCTGTTGCTGGCTCTCCGACTGCACCAACTGCTGGATGGTCCAGCCGGATTCGGACAGCCGCTGTTCAATCCAGGTGAGTGGCAAGGCCAGAGCGGGCCCCTGCCCTTGCAGCCGGCGCGCAAGTTCGGCGACAAATGGGCCCACCATCGGGGGATTCGACCGCGCCATTTCGGCGATCACCAGGACCAGGCTCTTGGGGTCCTTCTGGGCGGTTTCGGCCATCTGGTCCGCCCAATGGTCGGCCCAGTTTCGGTCGATCCTGTCGGCGGCGAGTCGCGATCCAACGCGCCGCAGATTCTCAATCAGCGCCAGGCGCAGCATGATGGGGAGCGCCCACAATTCGCCTAACTTCAAGACCGCTGCCGTCTGGTAGGCGGCCACGAAACTGCTCAGGGTTTCCGTATCCACCCGGCCATCCCCATGCGAAATCGTTTCGAGTGCGAGATCATAAACGCGCGGGAGACCGGCCGATGGGCCGTTGGCCAGACGAGGCAATTCCTCGCTGTAACCCTCTGGCAGATGTCTTTTCGCGGTCCGAATCTGTTCTTCGATGAGATAGAAGTTGTCGAGTAGCCATTCGCCGCCCGGCGCCATCGGGCGGCCCGCCTTGACCGCCTCCGTCAGCAGGTCGCGGACGCCAAGCAGAACACCTTCGTTCTGGGCCAGCCGTGTCAGAAGCTGGTCGGGAGCGCGTTCCATACTCAGCTTGTGCGAACCCGCCAGGGACCTGCCGTGCTGCACCATCTGGTCGGCGCTGAACAACTCGGATCGCAGCGGCCGCTCGTCGCCGGCGTACGGCCGCGCCGCGCCGCCTTCCCGAATGCGCGCGCCCAGGTCCAGCAAGTGCTCACGAATTTTCTCGCCGCTCAGTCTCACGTTGAAGCTTTCTCCCTGGATGGCCGTAGCATGCGTGCCGCGGCGGATTCACCCCAAGATACCAAGGCGCACAATCATGGCGTCTTCGTGCCTGGGTGGTGAAATGACGCCCGCTGGCGGCGTAAAGACAGCGCCGCACGGCTTCTCGACCGTTTCGGAGCCCACACGCTCATATAACTACAGTGACAGGCTTCCGGGAGTGCGATCAGTGATTGACGGCATCGAGAGAAGCGGCTGGGTTCGCAGTGTGAACAGAGAGACCGTGAACGGCACCAGACTGGCGAGGACCAGACAAAATGCCAGATTGCCAGTGAACGTGCCCACTGTGAAAAAGGGATTGAAGACCAGGGTTATGGCGTAGAAGCCAAGCGCCCACCCGCGCTTGCGAGCGCGGACTGCCTGTAAGGCAACCAGCACGGCGCCGAGACTAACTGCTAAGCGCAACGGCAGTTGAAAGCTCGAAGCATAGTTCCAGGACAATGCCGCCAGGATCAATGCAGCGATGGAAGCCACTTTCATTATCTTCGTGAGCATGGAGAACTCCTCTTTCCGGGAATCGTTGCCGGGATGGGAGAACGGCGGACTTCGCTGAGTCCCCAGATATCTTTAGGGGGGCGCCAGCGCCGCGCACCCAAGCAGGATGGTCAGAAAGCGAATGCCTATCATTTTGCTCTTCGCGGCGGACCTGACGGGGCGTCGCGTACCCGGCCCCTAGCCGCTGGTCCCTGTTCCCGTGTTCTGTTTTTCCGGTCCCAGTGCTTTGCGCAGTTCTCGAGTGTGCTTCCGCCGGAGCAGTTTCCGCTTCCTAAGCCGGCCAAATCTGGCTTTGTCACCATTATTTTCCGACACAGTTCCCTCCCTGGTAAACTTCAAGCTCTCGGCAAGGCGGCGGCCGGTCCCAGCCGGTCTAATTCCCCAAGGCGTTTGCGGTGCGCCAAGTGCATGCCTTCCTGAATATGGCGCGGATGGGCAGAGACACATATGTAATGCAGCCCGAGGAAACGCTTCGCCGTGACTCGTGCGATTTCCAGGCAGTTGGAGCCGCCTGCCGTAATGCGCGCGAGAGCTTTGTCGATCGCCCTCCCGAGGGCCTTTTCGTGGCCCCAACCCAAGACGCTCGCCGAGATTTCGCCGGCCACGTCGAAAAAGGTCCATCCAGCCTCACGCAGTTGCCGGTCCAGTCCGTACGCGTCGCAATTCGTGACCCGTCTCCAGCCATTCGTATGGGAGTCGCTCGAACAGGCGTCGCTTTCGAAGCGCAGCGATGCCGGCAGAAGGGCGTCGTGCGCGATGAAAAGAGTCCCTGTTTCGGTCCTGTTAGCCATTGGCACTCCTTACGTCTGCAACCGATGCCGAGGGTCACGCTATGAAACCGCGATGGCCTCTCTGCCGCGCTGTTCAGTTCCGCCGAGCCGCGCCAGCACGTTCGTTCCTGTCAGGGCAACAGAGAGGCAATCACTCTCCCCCGCTGCTGCGATTCCAGCGGGCAGCCGGGGGCACTTGTACTTATACACGCAGCACAAGCGGGGTGTCAATTCCAGACTGCTCATGCGCCTGGTCAAAAGTGCTCATTGCCGCGCATGCACGCTTCACAAACGCCCGCCTTTACCAGGTCGCCGAACTCCCCGGTCTCGGCGTTGAAGCCGAAGTTGGAGTTCTTAATCACATGGTGGAAATTCGCGTAGAATTCAGTTAGCTTTGCTGAGGGTGTAGTGGACCCCCGGCAGGAACCGGGCGGGTGAGACCGTCTTGCGGCGAACGCGGGAGGGCGCGGTCTCGCGGAAACCAGTTTCGCATGAGGGGATGGCTCACCTTCAGTCAAGCGGGCGGAGGTTGTTATGGCGCGCAAGAAAAATCAGCCTGTCGATTGGGAACCATTCCTCGCTCGAATGTCCCAGGGGAACACCACTGTGGAATGCGGCACGACCCGCAGCATCTTCCGGCAAGGAGACCCCGCGGATTCCGTGTTCTACCTCCGGCGGGGCAAGGTGAAGCTCGCGGTCACGTCCGACCATGGCAAGGAAGCGATCGTCGCCATTCTGGGCGGCGGTGAATTCTTCGGCGAGGGATGCCTCGCCGGTCAGCCGTTGCGCATGGCCACGGCTACCGCCATGACGGATTGCTCGCTGGCCAGGATCGAGAAGCCGCTGATGGCCCGCATGCTTCACGAACAGCACGATGTCTCCGAGTTGTTCGTCACCCATCTGCTTTCACGCAACATCCGATACGAAGAGGACCTAGTCGACCAGCTTTTCAACTCCAGCGAGACGCGTCTGGCCCGGATTCTCTTGTTGCTCGCTCATTTCGGCAAGGAAAGCAGGGCCGAAACCGTGCTTCCCAGGGTCAACCAGGAAAGCCTGGCGCAGATGGTGGGCACAACCCGGTCGCGAGTCAGTCATTTCATGAACAAGTTCCGCAAGCTTGGCTTTGTCGAATACAACGGGGGATTGGGGGGTTGACGGTCAACAGCGGCCTCCTCAGCGTGGTCCTGCACGACTAGGATCCATATCGCAGCGCCCGGTAATTTCGCCCCTTCCCTGTAGTTGCCGTTTCGCGACTCGAGATGAGCAATTCTGACCAGGCATGTGTGCAGTATTGAATTGACACGCGGATCCCCCGGGTGTATAAGAACGTGTCGCCGTGCGGAGGAAAATCAGCGCGGTGGCGGCAGGTTCGCGCTAGGAACCTCAAGCAGATTCCTGAAGACCTTCCATGAAGCTTCTTCTAATCAACCCATGCAATCCCGTGGTCAGCATGAGCAAGGTCCGGGGGTGGAACTTCCTGAACAAGTATCGGCTCTGGAAGCCGCTGGGTCTGCTGGTGCTGGCTCGTCTCACCCCGCCCGAATGGGAGGTTGAGGTGATCGACGAAAACCTCGGTCCGCTCGATGCGCGGACCCTGCCTCGTCCCGACCTGGTGGGCATCACGGCCTTCACCTCCCAGGCCCCGCGCGCCTACGAACTCGCCGGGCTGTTCCGGGCGGTGGGGGTTCCGGTGGTGATGGGGGGCATCCACGCCACAATGTGCCTGGCCGAGGCTTTGGGCCACGCCGACGCTGTGGTCACCGGCGAGGCGGAGGTGGTGTGGCCGCAAGTCCTGGCTGATGTGCGGTCCGGAACGCTTCAGCGAGTCTACGCCGGCGGGCCCGTCCCCATGGCGGAGATCCCCCCGGCGCGCCACGACCTGCTGGCCGGGCGCTACCACTTCGGTTCGATTCAGTCCACCCGGGGCTGCCCCTTGAACTGCTCGTTCTGCAGTGTGACGGCCTTCAACGGCCACCTGTTTCGCCGCCGGCCGCTCGAGAACGTGATCGCCGAACTTCGCCAAATCCGCGAAAAGAGAATCCTGTTCGTGGACGACAACCTGATCGGCACCCGTAAGGACCATATGGCCTGCGCCAAGGACTTGTTCCGGGCCATGATCCGCGAGGGCTTGACGCGGCCCTGGGTGTGCCAGGCGACGATCAATTTCGCCGATGATGAGGAACTGCTCGATCTGGCATCGAGGTCCGGTTGCGCGGGCGTCTTCATCGGCTTCGAGTCCCCGACGGTCGAAGGGCTGATCGCCGTTGGCAAGAGGTTCAACATCCGGGAAGGCCGCGATTACACCGCTTCTGTGTGCCGGATCCAGCGCCACGGGATCACGGTGATGGGCTCATTCATCTTGGGGATCGACACCGACCGGCCGGGCATCGGCGCCACCGTTGCCCGCGCCGCCGAGGATTACGGGATCGACATGGCCAATGTCGTGATCCTCACGCCATTGCCGGGGACGGCGCTTTTCAAGGACATGGAACGGCAAGGGCGGATCATGGCCAACGACTACCCCGCCGACTGGCAGTATTACTCCCTCTCCCACCCGGTCTCCCGGTTCCTCCACTTTACGTGGAGCGAGCTGGTACAGGAGCTGGTTCAGTTCCATGACCTGTTCTACAGCTACCCGAAGATTCTGGGCCGCGTGTTGCGCCTGGTTCTCCGGGGACGAACCCCCAGGAAGGCGCTCCTCAGCCTTGTCGCCAACCTCACCTGCCGCCACAATTACTTGCAGGATGGGAAGGTCCACGCGCTTCGCTGCGCTACCCCGGAAGCCGCCGCTCCGGCGCGAGGACTCCGTCTGCAGGAGCATTAGGGGGCTCCGAGCGGGAAAGTGGAGAACTGCCCACATTACAGCGAAGAGCGCCAAATCCGGCTTTCCGCCTCATGGCACGCAGCGCACTTAGCGCAGCCAGTCATACTGTGGTGGTCAAAGGAGCACGCCAGCGGGACTCGCGTGCTCCGGAACCGGTCCTGGCTGCTACCAGCGCTGGGCGCGATCGCCACGGTCGCCACCGAACGACGACCGGGTCTTGGGACGCGCTTCATTCACCGTCAACGCTCGCCCGGCCACTTCTTTTCCGTTCAGCGCCTCGATCGCCTTGGCCGCTTCCGCGTCATCAGTCATTTCCACGAAAGCAAAGCCACGGGCGCGGCCTGTCTCCCGATCGGTGATGACATTGATGTTCTCGACCTGACCGAGCGGCTGGAACAGCGCTCGCAGGTCGCTTTCCGTCGTTTCAAACCCCATATTGCCGACATACAACTTCTTCATGCCTTTCACCTCGTAGTTGAGTGTAATGCTTGACCGGCTCAGGAAGCCGGTTTCCGGCATTTAGGTGGAGTCGAATTGGACAGGAAGCAAACCAGGCGTGAGGATTGAATTCGAGCAAACCCGACTTCTCAAAACACCGTCCACAGTCTAGCACGATTTGATCGGCAAGGGGGAAACAATCGGGACGGACGCGAACGGATGCGGGAAATGAAAGCCACGAGCGGTGTTCAGCCGCCAGAACGGCAATGCCTTGCATAATTAAGTTAAGTCGTAGGGGTCTTTTGCGAAGTATGTATCTTTCTGCCTGCCGAAGGAGTAAAGTGGAGACATGCTTCAATACGTAGGATTCGCCGTGCGGCCTGCGACTCGCGAATACAGCTTTTCTGTGCTTGCCAAGGACAGTCCCAACCGTGCCTTCACTGTCGTTATCGATGACAGCGCTTTCCGGCACGGCCTCCTGAGGTATCAAGAAGGGCCGGGACTCTGTTACGGCAAGCTGCTGGCGGCTCTCGCGGCCGAAACAGGCGATTCCCCATTGTGCTGCCGACAGCAGGTGACCGAAGGGGAGGCGTCCGCGTACACGCTCTCCGGTCGCGCTAAGGGGCGAAAATGGACTGAAGAGGAGCGTCTGGAAGCGAGGAAACGCTTCAACGCCACCCGTGTGCAGCGAATCGCTCGCTGAAGCTCATTGTCGGACCTGCCGACTGCCGAGGATGGACCAAACAACCGATCCGCAGATTTCGCAGATTACGCGGATTAAGATCCAATTCTGGAATCTGCGTAATCTGCGGATGGGTTACGGCCCGGCAACCAGGCAGTCTTTCAACGAGGGGGACCGGGGACGATTTCTTTCACGCGGCCGACGATGCCGTTGTCCAGCATCACTTTAATTCCATGAGGATGATGCGGTGAGCTCGTGAGGACTCGTTGAACGATGCCTTCCGTCAGCTTCCCCGTGCGCTGATTCTGCTTCTCGACTACACGCACTCTCATACCGGGTTGAATCAGAGATCGCGTTTGTCCGTTCATGGCATGATTATGAAACGAATGTTTCGCCAAACGACAGCATGACCATTGCGGGAGGGGGCATTTTTGTTACATGATTCGCATCGTAACGCACCCCAACCCGGACATCGCATAAAGGCGCCTGACGCTTCATGAGGACAGCGCTCCTGCTACTGTGTTTCGTTATTCTCGCCGGCAACGGTTTTGCGGCAACGGATGTTCGGGTTGATTTCACGTTGAACACCACCGACGCCTACGGCGTCCCTCTCCAGCAGAAGCGGTATTACTATATCTACCGGCCCGACAACCTCCCCAAGACCACCCCCGTCCCCATGATCCTGGTCATGGACGCCGGTGGTGGCGGTGCGGCCACGTTTTTCCATCGCAAGGCCGACCAGGCGGGCTTTGTCGTGGTCTCCTGCTCTTTCTCGGGCAACTCCACAGGAACTCCCGGAACGGTGTGGAACAACGACAATCCGCGCATCACGGGATTCGAGGACTTCGACTACATCACCGAGGTGATCAACAGGGTGAAGGCGTCCGACAACTGCAACGACGTCTTCATTACCGGACTCTCGAAGGGCGGCCACATGTCGTTGGCCTATGCGTGCGAGAGGCCCTCCATGATCAAGGCCGCAGCTTCGCTGGACGAGTTTATGGGGTTGGCCTCCAATATTCCGGCGGCGCCGGTGCCCATGATCGTGTTTCAGGGCACCTCGGACACCAATGTGCCTTACGCCATGGTGAAGGACACGGTGGACGCCTGGCGCGCGACCAACGGCTTGTTGAGCGCCACGCCGGTCACGACCTATGAGTCGTCGCCGCTCCTCCCCGGCAGGGTCAGCCAGGCAACGTGGCGAGGCGGGACCGGCGGGACCCAAGTGGCATTGGTCACCATCATCGGTGGCACCCATACGTATCCGACACCGGCCATCGAAACCGGCTACGACTGCACCGATGGCATGTGGGCCTTCTTCAGTCAGTTTCTCACCGGCACGCAGGTCTCACCGAAGATTGTCTCGCAGCCTGTGAACAACGTCCTGCTCAGCGGCCAGCCGGCGAGCTTCTGGGTTGCGGCCACGGGCAACGCGCCCATCAGGTATCAATGGCAGAGGAACGGCGTGGACATTCCGGGAGCCACCGCGAACTGGTTCACCGTGCTGGCGACCACCCTGGCCGACAACGCGGCAACGTTCCGAGCCGTGGTCAGCAACGATTCAGGCAGTGTCACCAGCGCCTCGGCGACGTTGACGGTGAATGCCGCGCCCGCTGGCCCCACGATCACTACGCAGCCGGCGGACCAGGCGGTGATCGCCGGGCAGCCTGTCAGCTTCACAGTCGCCGCCACGGGCACTCCGCCGCTTAGCTACCAGTGGAAGAAGAACGGTATGAACATCGCCGGCGCCACCGCTGCCTCGTTTGCGATTTCGGCGGCCATCTCGGCCGACTGCGGCGCGAGCTTTACCGTGGTGGTCGCCAACGGCGCCGGCAGCGTCACCAGCACCCGGGCGACGTTGACAGCGACCCCCGCGGCCGGAGCCCCCATCATCCTCGCGAATCCAGTGCGAGCGCGGGTGCTCACGAACCAGAGGGCGACCTTTTCGGTCACCGCCTGGAGCGCATCGCCGATGAGCTATCAGTGGCAGAAGGGGACGTTCGCCGGGCACATGACAGACATCCCGGGTGCGACTGAGGCCACCTACACGACTCCCTTGACCACGCTCGCCGACCACTTGACGCTGTTTCGAAGCGTGGTCTCGAACTCGGCCGGCAACGTGACCAGCGCCGATGAGATGCTTTTCGTGACGAGCGCCCCAACGGCGCCCAATAAAATCACCAGTGCCATCACTGCTTCCGCTCAAGTGGGAACCCCGTTTAACTACACCATCACCTCCTCAGGCGGCACGACGCCGACTACTTACAGTGCCAGTCCGCTACCGGCCGGGCTGTCGGTGGACGCGGCCTCTGGCCAGATCTCGGGCACGCCGGCCGCTGCTGGCACCACCAGGATCGTGATTCAAGCCAGCAACAGCGCAGGCAACATTTCCCGCGTTCTCACGCTGACGGTGACGGTCACTGCGCCGGTCGTTTCCATAGATTCATGGCGGTCTGCCAGGTTCGGCGCCGGCGCGACCGACCCCTCCATCGCCGGAGACATGGCCGATCCCGATGGCGATGGCTACACCAATCTCGACGAATTCAACTTCGGCTCCGAACCGCTCAATAGCGCGAGCGTACCCGGTGCGCTCGCCGCCAGTCCGTCCGCGCGCGACTTCGGCTCCGTTGCCGTCGGCTCGTCCGCGCAAGCCACGTTCACCATCACTAACACCGCCGGCAGCAGCCTCAGCGGCAAAGCCACCGCCGGCGGCGGCCCGTTCGCCATCGTCTCCGGCGGTTCATTCACGGTGCCGGCTAACGGCTCGGCCGACATCGTCGTCAGCTTCACGCCGTCGAACACCGGCGCGTTCAACGGCCAAGTCACCTTCACCAGCAACGGCGGCAGCGCGACCGGAAAGCTCACCGGCACCGGCACACCTGCCGTGGTCGGCCTTCCTAAACCGCCGCGGAGGCGAGAAGGATAAAGCGAGGTCAGTTGGCCGGTTTTTCCGGTGTCCGCACCTGGGCGGCGTGGCCAAAACCAGATTCGCAAAGCGTTTCAAGATTCCGGCACGCGAAGGAATGGCCTTGCAGTTCCGGTCGGAGTTCTTCAATCTCCTGAACCACACCAACTTCTGGTCACCCAGTTCCGACATCACGACAGCGGCGTTCGGAACCATTCGTTCGGCGCCTCCCGCGCGGCAGATTCAGTTCGCCCTGAAACTGCTCTTCTGATCCGCTGCGATTTGGAGTGCGGCCAGGAGCGCAAGGATGAATTCGACCATAAACGCACGGATGTAACATGCCGTAACGCCGCCCCAGCACGCCAAAGGCTCCGGACGGCAGGTCGCTGATTCCCAAAAGCCATGAGGTTTTGGCTACAGACAGGCGTCCGTTCCTTCTTGCATTTGCCTTCAGCAACGTAGTATAGAGCACACACGCGGGAACGCTCAGGTCCATCGGAACACGTCCGTCAAAGCTGTCGGCAGATCATGGTGCGGGCCGGTGGATACGCAAGTGGGGAGGCTGAAGACAAGGAGTTCCAGACATGCGCAAAGGTCTTTTGGCCGTCATGCGGTTTCATCTGTGGGTTGCTTTCGTCCTGCTCAGTTTGGCGCCGATGGTTCAGGCACAGGAATACCGTGCCAAGGTGCAAGGTATCGTCACCGATACATCGCAGGCCGTCGTGCCCGGCGCGCAGGTGGCGCTGCTCAACACCCAGACCGGCGTGCGCGTCACGCGGGAAGCCAATGCCAACGGCCAGTACTTGTTCGACGTGGTGGAGCCGGGCGCCTACGCGCTGCTGTGCGAGCGGACCGGCTTCAGCAAGTTCGTCCAGGAAAAGTTTACGGTCCAGGTGCGCGACGACATCACCATCAACATCACCCTCAAGGTAGGGCAGGTGAGCGACACCGTGACCGTCACGGCGACACCGGTCGCGGTGCAGTTCAATTCCGGCGGCTCCGAACTGATGGTGGACCGCACGATGCTCGACGAGTTGCCGCAGATTTCGCGCAATCCGTTCAGCCTGGCCAGCCTCGACCCGTCGGTGATCCAACGCGGCTCTTTCCCGCCGAACAGACGATTCCCGTTTTACATGTTCTCGTCGAGCCTGCAGGACGTGGGCGGCCCAACGCAGGGCAAGAACCAACTGCTGTTGGACTCGGCGCCGCTGATGATCGGAAACAAGGGCTCCTACGCGCCGCCCATGGATGCCGTCCAGGAATTCACCGTGCAGCAGAACACCGTGGATGCTCAGTATGGCCGCAGCGCCGGCGGCGTCATGAGCCTGGCGATGAAGTCCGGGACCAACGACTTCCACGGCACGGCCTACTATTTTGGACGCAATCCGGCTTTGAACGCGCGTGCCAACGCCATCGCCAACACCCTGAACCTGACCCGTAACAACATCATGGGGGGCACACTGGGAGGGCCGATCAAGAAGAACAAGTTCTTCAATTTTGTGAGCTTCGAAGATTGGCGCGCAACGGAGTTTGAACGACAGATCAACCGGACCCAGCCGACCGCACTCGAAAAAGCCGGCGATTTCTCAAAGACACTGAACCGCAACGGCGGCCTGCTCACCGTCTACGACCCGTGGACTACGGTGCTGAATACTGCGACCAACACCGCCACGCGCACGCCGTTTCCCGGCAACGTCATCCCCGCCGCCCGCATCGATGCGACCGCCAGGCGCGTCATGCAGGATGTCTTTTTGCCCAATAACCCGGGCGACGACATCATGGGCACGAACAACTTCAAAGCCGGCTATTTCTCTCACCACAGCTATTGGAACTTCTCCGATCGTATGGACTGGAACCCCAACGACAAGTGGAAGGTGTACGGGCGCTTCAGCCGCTTCCAGGAAACCACGACTCCCAACTACTACTCCTCAAGTCCGGGCCTCGGCATGGACGGCGGCCTCATGAACAGTCAGAACATCACCGCCGACGCCGTCTACACCGTCAACCCGCGCATGTTCTTGAACCTGCGCTGGAGCGCGGCCTGGCTGTGGGACGATTTGAGGGATACAAACTCCGAGATCACGGAGAAAGACTTGGCTTCCATGTGGCCTGGCAACCCCTGGTACCAGCCGTACCTGAAGGAGGTTCCACATATCTTCTATCCTGCTTTCGGCATCATCGGCCGCGGGAGTGGGACTGCATATTGGGAGCACGGCACCACCAACAACGCCACGGCCTACCTGGCCCAGCAGCGCGGGAAGCACTACCTCAAGTTTGGCGCCGAGTACAGCCGCTTCGCGGAGTACAACTACAACCCCCTGGGCCTGAGCTTGACCGCGGCCGACGCCGCCCTCACCGCCAACACTTACATCGCCCCGAACACCGGGCTGAGCGGCAACAAGTTCGCCTCCTTCCTGCTGGGAGGGCTCAGCTCCGGCGCCGATTCGTATACCGCTCCGCAAGACATGCGCTCCTACTACTATGGGATGTTCATTCAGGATGACTACAAGCTTTCCCGTAAGCTGACCCTGAACCTGGGTCTGCGCTGGGAATACGAAACGCCCCCGGCGGAGGTGGCCAACAAATATACCCGCTACCTGGACCTGGCCAATCCCATCCCGGAAATGCAGGCCAACGCGCCGCAGATCCCGGCCACGGTGAAGACCTACGCCAACATCAATTACCAATGGAACGGCGCGCTGGTGTTCGCCAACAGCAGCCACCCCGGGTTGTGGAACAACAACAAGCACAACCTGATGCCGCGCATCGGGGTGGCCTGGGCGATCAACTCGAAGACGGCGCTACGGTTCGGTTTCGCACGCTACATCAACCCGCCCATGGATCTGATCGCCGGGGCCCAACAGATGCTGCTTGGCCCGGCGTACGGCTATAGCGTGACCTCCACCGCCATGGCGCCCCTGACGGGCATCCCGCAAACGATGCTGAGCAACCCGTTCCCGGCGTCGAACCCGCTGCAGCCCATCCCCGGCCAGTCGCTCGGGCGCTATACGCAATTGGGCGACAGTGTTACCTGGAACAATCAGGAGATGCGCACGGGAGTGAACGACCGTTATAACCTCTCATTGCAGCGGCAGTTGCCCTTCAATATTCTTGTCGACGGGACTTTCTTCATGATCCAGTCCCGCAATCTACCCTACGGCAAGAACATGAACATGGCGGACCCGAACCTCAGCTTCACCTACAAGTCGGCGCTGACCCAGACGGTTACGAACCCGTTCTACAACTACCTGACGCCCAGCCAGTTCCCGGGTCCGCTGCGGAACGCAAGGACCGTGGCCATCAGCAGCCTGCTGGTGCCCTACCCGCAATATGGGACCTTGACGCAAAGCAACACTCCCGGCATGCTCAGCCACACCTACTCGGCGCAGCTCCGTGTGCGGCGCAGCTTCAGCCGTGGTTTCGGCTTCACGGCCAGCTACGCCAGCCCGCTGACGCGCACCACCGGATTCTTCAACAATGTCGATGAGTACGCCGGCCACGCAACCTTCCAAAGCGGCGTCAACCCGCGACACAGCGTCAACGTGGCGGGAACCTACGAACTCCCTGCGGGCAAAGACCGCCGCTTCCTCGGAGCTGCGCCGCGCCTGCTGGATTTCGTGATCGGCGGCTGGTCTGCCAGTCCGCTGTTCAGCTACAACTCCGGCGCCCCGATTCAGTTCAACGCCATGCAGGTGCTTAAGCCCGGCAGTCCGAAGCTCGACAACCCCACCCCCCAGCGGTGGTTCGACACCTCGTTCTTTCAGCAGCAAACGGCGTACACCGTTCGCTCCAACCCGATGTACTACGACGGCCTCACGGGCCCGAGGAACTGGAACATTGATAGCACGCTGTCGAAGTACTTCCGGATCAGGGAACGCTACCGCGCCGAACTGCGCATGGAAGCCTACAACCTGCTCAACAAGATCATGTGGGCTAATCCCATCGTAGGTGTCAACAACGCGCTGTTCGGGCAAATCTCACAGCAGTCCAACCGGGGCCGGGAATTTCAGTACACGCTGCGCATCCACTTCTAGACATGGCGACACATGTGATTGCGCATGTAGGGGCGGGGTATGAGAGGCTCACTCGGGTCTTAGCGCTTACTATTGGACCGCGGAGGAATGGCCTTGCAGTTCCGGTCGGAGTTCTTCAATCTCCTGAACCACACCAACTTCGGCTCATCCACCTCGTGAGTGAGTCGCGCTGGCGGGCAATTCGCAGGGCGCTGCCTTCGAAATCTGGTTCTCGGTTACCGGCGTTGGGGCGGAGGTTCCTTTTCAGTCGGCGGCTCCAGTACCCGCCAGAAGTCTGCCTTCACCTCTTCCGCTATCTTCCGCGCGCTGCCGAGAGCGTTGCCTTCGAGCACCACGCCCTTCAGTTCGCCTGGAGCCACTGACAGAAACGTACCAGTGCCCGAAAACGCCCTGCTGGCACGCACGATCGCGCCGGGGCAGCGATCCAACCGTACTACCGGAGCCCCCGCCGCGGGCCCGCGGCTGGAGACATTGTCCAGTTCCAGTTCCCTGGAGTCTTTCACCAGGAAGGCGGGACCGCTGTCCGCATTCACCTGCACGTTGTGCAATTCCATGGCCACGGTGTTGTAGGCCTTCATCCCGGTCTTCGCGGAGGCCACCACGTTGCTGATCCGCAGACCTGAAATCGGCATCTCCGGAAGCCCTTCGACGTTGATCGCCACCCGCGCGCCGTTAATGCTCATGTTGCTGATGGCGATGTTGCGAAATACGGGCGTCCGCTTGGAAACCGGCTCCTCGCCGGTCCGCACTTCGCCTTCCATGAGGTAGAAGTTGGTGACGTTGATGCCCTGTCCGACGTCTTTCATGGTCCAATTATCGAATCGGACGTCTTCGACTCCGCCCCCGCGTCCGCGCTTGCTCTTCATGCGCACGCCCATTTGGGTGCCCTCGCAGGTGATGTTGCTGGCCACCAGGTTGCGGATCCATCCCGCGGTTTCGCTGCCCAGCGTGACTGCGCCATGCGCGCGGCGGACCGTGCAATTGATGATGCTGATGTTTTCGCTGGGCCGGTTCACGCGCAGCCCGTCGGCATCCTTTCCGGCTTTGATCACCATGCCGTCGTCACCCGTATCGATATGGCAGTTCGAAATCCGCACGTTTCGGCTGGAATCCACAACGATGCCGTCGGCGTGGACACCGGGGTAGGTCTCGATGGTGACATCGCGAACCGCCACGTTGTCGGAGTAGAGGAAGTGCACGGTCCACATGGGCGAGCCGACGAAGCGCAGGCCCTCGATCAGAACGTTCTTGCTGTCCATGGTGCGAACGAAAGAGGGCCGCAGTTCCGGCGCGGCTCGCAAATACTCGTCCTCGGTCGCCGGCGTTCTGATTTCCAGCGACTGTAGAAGGCGCTGCCAGTTGGGCCCGTTGGCGCTGCCGGGATCGGAACCGGCAGCTTGTTGCCGAGGCATGAGCTTCATCCACTCCGCATTGTCGCTGGTAAGCACGCCGCGGCCGGCCAGTGTCACATTCTCCAGGTTCCGGCCGCCGATCAGAGGGACAGGCGTGAGGGCCTCGATGCTCTGCTGCCTGCCTTTTGTGAAGGGAAGCCGGGTAGCCGGGAAATGGACGACCGCGCCGGCGTCGATATACAGGGTGAGGTTGCTCACCAGTTCGATGGGGCCGGTGACGTACTTGCCCGCCGGCACGTACACCGTTCCCCCACCCGCCGCTTTGGCAGCCTGAATTGCGGCGCGAAAGGCCTCTGTGGCGCTTGCCGAACCGTCCTGGCGCGCGCCGTAATCCAGGATGTTGAAATACGGCCCGGCGCTCCAGGCGTTTGCGCCCATCAGGAGAGAGAAGGCCAGTACCAGTGGCATGCAAGAGAATCGCTTCATGAGACCTCTTTGTACCTTGGTGGCTTTGTGGTGAATAATACCGGACATGAGATCGATCACCGCAGTAGTTTCCCTGTTTACGCTTGCGCAGTCAATCGCCGCACAAGACACGCGCAAAGTCACGGAGCCGTCCATCCCGCCGGCCTGCGCCACCCTGCAATCCAAAATCGGGCGTGCCGGCATGTCGCTGGCGTACGAGGACGA
>Ga0315282_10008636_pt1 | contig 16435 bp, 7 predicted proteins | sample YL17G07_20_MG_FD_203693 | JGI IMG/M metagenome (GOLD analysis project Ga0315282, IMG submission 203693) | Sediment microbial communities from Yellowstone Lake, YNP, Wyoming, USA - YL17G07_20 | ecosystem: Environmental > Aquatic > Freshwater > Lake > Sediment | place: USA: Wyoming | collected...
GATTGGCTAATTACACCATCGGGTGGGATGGTTTCTATCAGGCTCAAATATTGCTGAAGGGCCCTGCTATAACCCTCTGACATCGCCTGATGCCGCTCTGGAGCCTTTGTACCGCGGGCCCTGACCTCCTCCTCCCGTAACCTGAACCGCTCCTGAAGCAGCAAATGTCCGGCCTTAATACCCTCAGACAGCGTTCTTAACCGCGTCCATTCCTCCCCAACCGGAAGGCCTGCCCTGAGCTTTTCTCTTACCAGATCAATGACGATTCTGCTCTGTTCAAGATTTCGCTGAAGGTCCCTCTCAAGACTCACATCGGATGCATGGATAAGACACGGTGTAAGGAAAAAGAAGACAGCCAGGATCAAGAGACCGATATAAACTCCTCGCATTTCCCCCTCCTGAACTCAGCCAGATTGTCACCCTTCAGGAATGTCGTCTAAGTCATATCATCATTAGAAAACACCTGTCAATAAAAAATTCACCTGCCTCGTAATGCCTCACTCTCCGGTGGATTGGGTGACTTTAGTCGCCCTATTTTTACCGGCTAAAGCCTCGATTCCACGTGTAAGTGAAGGGATACACCTGCCTCTGGGATCCTGTAAACCACCATCGGGGGTACTCAGGGGGATGGTCAGGATACGTTCACAGTCGTTGGATGAGGTAGAGGAAGGCGGGGAGAGGAGAAAGATAAACCGCACCCCTGGCATGGTACCGCTTTTCCTCAACTCGCAACATCTCAACGACGGAAGGAAGATGGCTGGCCGGAAGGCCCGGGCCGAAGACAAATTTGGCTGTGACCTCAACCTTTTCATACCTTCGGTTGATCTCCGTTATCCGATTGAAGGCCGCACGGACCGCCCCGATGGGAACGGGTTTTCCAAGGGCATCCAGGGTAGATGGATCTCCCGATTCAAGACCAATATTGAGGTAAGTGGAGAAAGGAAGGGTGTTTAAAGACTCAAAAAGAGTCTCCTCCGCATGGACCAGGGAATCAACGCTGCCCAATAAGAGCCTTGGGTTAAGGTCACAGGGCAAGGATGCCGGTTTTGTTAAAGGGTTAAGTCAATGGGCTGTAAATCTTTAAGCATTACCCTTTGACTTCAGACCAAACCAGCTTCCTAACCTTAACCCTTACCCGAAGGCAATTCGGCCGGGCGGCCTTGGAATGGCGTGGTGGACACGGCTCGCTTTGTCCACCCGGACCTGTTAATGACCTGTTTGCCTCAGGTTTCAATTCGCAATCCGAAATTCGCAATTGCTCTTAGTGATACCCCTCCAACTCTCCTTTGGGCCGGATCCAGCGGAAATCTTCGGGACCCATCTCCTGAGGCTTTCCGTCGAGGCCGATCGTGAGATGGCTATTCTCCTTTTCGATGCCGAGGCCAAAAAGATTCTCAAGGTGCAAGAGACGGCTTACAATCTCCTTCCACTTCTCATCGTCAATCGAGCGCTGTGCACATCCCTTATACTGCGCTTCCTCCAGTCGCTTATCGGGGTCGTAAAACATAACCTCTCCGGCGGAGGCCCCGGCCAGGATTTTCGCCCCGCTGTACGGGGAAGGCAATCGATGCAGGAGTCCATCGTCTGTCCGGTAGAGGCCCAGCATGATCACCGATCCGCCCATCATGGCCTGGCAGAGATGCTCGAAGGCAGTACCCACCACGTTCGCCGTCAGCCCCTGGCCTCGCGGATCACTGACCGCGCAGACCCAGCCACGGTCCACAACATTTCCAAGGATATTGAACTCTCCTCCTTTTGCGGAATATCCTGTTACCTTGCCCGCATCTCCGTGAATTTCAAGGGTCCCGGAGTGCATGACCATTCCGGTGAAGTTCTGAGCATGGGTATGGACGCGGACCCGGGCCCCCATGTTGAAGGCGCCGGTGTATTCACCCGGGCTCCCGAAGACATCCACAACCGTGTCAAAGGTGGAGCCTGAGCCGATTCCCATGGCAATCCCCCGCTGGCCTTGCACCCTGTAGACGATGAACTTCCGCCAGCCGATCTGATGGGCCCGATCGAGGAAACAGCTCAGGACATCAAGGGGATTGATTCCCTCCGGCCGAAATCCCCTGGCATCGACAACAAGGACCTTCTCTTTATCTTCGGGGCGCTCCAATTTCCCTGCGTCTCCAATCGTCATACGGACCATTCCGTTCTTCTCTTTGCCCGGGGCTCCAACCTGGTCAAGGGTCGTATTGATCTCTCCTGCGACGATGTGGGAGATGAGCCCCCTGTCTTTTTTCCCGGTGTCCCAGCCGGGAAGGTAATCGTAAATCCGCGTAAGCTTCTCAATAGCCTCCTTTGAAGAATAGTGGTCGGCTACCTCTTTCAACGCCTTCTGAAGATCACGGAAACTCCACGAAGGCATTCGATCCCGGAAGAGAAGAGTGAGATCGGATTGCTTCTCAAATCCCGTGGCTGCAGAAGCCGGATGAGCAGGCTCCGAACCCGAGAAGGCTCCGTAAGGGATCTTCACCGGCTGGCCGGATTTATCGAGGACTTCATAGCGTGTGATTCTTCCTCTGTCATCATAATAGACCCGGCTCACCATGCCTGTTCCAACTGTGAAGGTGAGACCAGGGACCGTGCTTCGCACCATTCCAAGGCGATACAACTCCTGCATACCCGCATCCGCCCCCTGTTTCTCCGAGCAGATGATGCTTACAAAATTCGTCCCGTCATCATAAAGCATGGCCACGTTGGGTCGAAGGAGCGAGGGATCGATGATATCCAGCCGCTCGATCACCCTGTGGTAAGGGTCGATGCGACCGCACAGGTACTGGTAAGGGCCATCCGGAGCGCTCTCCAGCTCAACCTCCTGCACGCGCTCGAAGCGCTCCCTGGTCTCGGGAGGCAACTGGGTCAGCTTCCATCCCGTTGTGGGGGAGAAGGATTCAACGAGGGCCTCGAAGGGATACCGGAGATACTGGCTGAGCAGGTGAAGCTTGAGCGAGGCCACCGCCGTATCGGTCTGAGCAAGAGGCGTCAGGTTGAACTGTCTGATTCGGTTCAGCATCGTCCGATAATTGGTCGTCTCTCCGTTATGGGTCAGGGCTGTGTGAAGCTCGGCAAAGGGATGGGAATTCATCTGGTCCACGACAGAGCCCGTTGCAAGGCGGCGATGAATCAAATTGACCGGGGCCTGAGGCGTTTCCCAGGGGATATCCCGGCCATCGGTCTTCCAGCATCCGGAATTCTTCCCGCAGGAAAAGACGGCAGCCTTCTTCTTTTCACACTCGACGTAGTTCTCCCGGGTGATCTGGCGGCTGAGACGGTAAATATATTCATCTTCAGCCTCCCGGAGAAACTCCGTATCCTCTCTGTAGTTCTCAGGGGTGACTCCACTATGACGGATCTGCCTGGAGGGCCAGATCCGGTCCTTCAGGAGGTCGTTCTCGATGAAGCGGTTGAGTTCCCCGCGGCGCACCCTCACGAAGAAACGAAACACATCCCCCGGGTCCCTCTCGCCGAACGAACGGAAATCCTGCTCCTGTCCCTGTTTATCGCGGCGATAGGAAATCCGGCATTTCTCAACGTCCCCGTCGAAACCGGTCAACTCGAGGCCCTTGAAATAGCGCTCCACGATTTCCTTCATCACCTGGCGACGATACTCCAGCACCTCCTGCCTTGCCCTGGGCTGGATCATGCTCGGATAAAGGTTAAGGTCAGCGGCCAGATGTCTCTCTTCGACCTCGTCCTGGAACATCCCCTTCACAAGGATGTGAAGGGCGTAATGATCCATGCGATCGGGATAGCACCCTCCCTTCCAGATCCCAACTCCATCCATGCCGCGGTTCGCCATCCGGTCGAGCATCAGATCCATGACGTGGCTCGGAATGGCATGATTCGATACAATGGCTGCCACCCCGCAATCGGACGGAACGGGCATCGGTTCCTGGCTCGCGGGCCGGATCGCGCCGTTTTCTGAAGCTTCCCCCATCCTGTAGGGGACATTCGCCCTGGTTTCTTCCCGCCGGCTTCGCCGGTTTTCGACCCGCTCCTCAAGGAGAGACCACTCGATACAATCATAACGGCCCCGGAGCTCCCGGATATCTTTCAGCCCGAGGGCCGCGATAGCTCTGGTCACCTGGGCCTGAAGGGTCGCCTGGAAGTTGATGATCTGGCGGGTGTTCAATTCCACGTCTCGAAGCAGTTGCATTTTTGGGTTCAGCGTGGAGATGCCGCTCCGGCACCCTGACTCACAGTTACGGTCCCTCACGCACCCGATGGCGACGAGGTCTGCGGTGCCGAGGATCACTCCATCGAGGCCCATGGCAACTCCTTTGACGACATCTCCCCAGGTGCGGAATCCGCCGCTTCCCATGAAGACAACGTGATCTCTCAGGCCGTCGTCGATGAGCTTCTCATGGCAGATGGGAATGGCATACTCCATGTGCATCCCCATCTGGCCTTTGATGATGTCCGGGGCTGCGCCCGTCCCGCCTCTGGGGCCGTCCAGCCAGACCTCGATCATCATCTGATTGTCCTTGGCAATACGGGCCAGGCCCGATACGATGAACTCGATATCGGGCGATGGAGAGACCTTGATGGAGATCGCCGTCCGGCGGTTCATCATCCGCACCGCGTCGATGAACGCCTTCACGTCCTCAATGGAATAACAATTGTGGAAGGGAAAAGGCGAGATGAGGCTTACGCCTTCGGGAACTCCCCTCAGCCTCGAAACGAGGCCGAAGACCTTTCTCCCGAGGAGATGGCCCCCCACGCCCTGCTTCGCCCCCTGGCTGTAGGCGATGACCACCCGCCGAGCCCGGCGGATCGTCTCCTTCGTCACTCCGAAGAGTCCGGTCTTGAGCTCGGTGGAGATATAGGGTTCATCCTGTGTCGTCACAATGGGAACGAACTGGATCGCCATCGAGCCGGGATATCGCTTAAGGACATTCAGGATCTCTTCCGTTTCGGGAGACTGGCCGAGCTCCGAGCGAAGTCGCCCGGCAAGCTTCTCCACGGTGACAAGCTTTCTCTCTTCCATGAACCGGCCGAGAAAGGCCACCTGCTCGTCCGTGAAGTCGAGGGGGTTCCACATCGCATCGAGGATGAAGATCGTGGGATAACCTCCCTCTCCTGTGTCGAGTTGGGTCCCCAGCGAACGGGCTGCCAGGACCCTCGCGCGCCACGTTCCGGGGCCGATGGATCCGACAGACATTCCCGCTCCCATAAAAGGCGTCTTGATCTGTAAGGCCGGAGAGAGGCGGAGCGCTGTTGACACCTCATCGAGCCTCTCTTCGGAAATCTCGTCAGGATCGTTAGGGAATCGAATCTGGATCGCGTCGAAGCCATCGCCCAGGTTTCCGCGTTCCTCGGTATGGTTGAGAAGAAGGGTCTTCCTGTCTCCAGCAGCCATGCGGCCCACGGAAGCGATCAGGGATGCTGGCCAGACGTTATCCCGATCGAAGATGCGGTAGCATGAGCTCTTCAGGTTGAGGTCATAGAAGCGGTGAGGAGCCTGGGCGGGTTTGATCATATCCCGGAGCTGGCCGTATCGCCATCCGAATCCAGCCAGGTCGAACTCCCTTTCGATGCGCTTCCTGTTCTTCTCCAGGTTTCGCTGGAGACGTCTCGGGCTTTGAAGGATGTCGTAGACCCTTTCTTCGAGATCGTCAAAGATGAGGAGGCGGTTTTCCTCTCCCACGGTCTTCTTGATGTCCTTGAAGCCGGAGGCGCCTAGCACCTCGATGATCTGGATGTTCCAGACCCGGATGAGGTTGGTGATCCGCTTCGCCAGGGAAGAAGGGTCATGGAGGACCCGGATCTTCTCTCCTCTCAGGAACTTCTGCCGCGCCTGGGGATCGGCCGTGAGAAGGACCGGCCAGTCGATCTTTATCCCATTGGCCCCCCGCTGAACGGTCTTCTGCGCATCAGCAGCCGAACGGATTCCGCCCGAGGCGAGGATTGAAAACCGGTGCCGGATCTTCAGGTCCACCAGGAAACGGTGGAGGGCAGGCACCGCATCGGTGGTGGGATAATATCCTTTTCTCGGATCGTAATCCGAGCTCAGGCAGAGGATATCAAAGGGGGACGAAATGAGAACCTCCAGTTTCTTCCGGAATCGAGGAGCCGGTTGAAGCTCCGAGTCAACATCTCCCTTCTCGATCCTGATGACCGCGCAGAGAACCGTCGGTTCGGGGAAGAGCTTACCGACTCCGTCCATCCGGGAGAGAAGGCCGTCATCGAGTTCGATTTCGACAAGATCGGGAAGGCGATCTCTTAAGGCCTCCGGCAGCGCTTCCCCCTCAAAAAGACGCTCCACCTCATGACGGGTGAAACGGGGAATGAACGCTTCCTTCCTGCTTTTGATCATCGCTCCATATCGCTCGATATCTTCCAGGCGAAGCGTAACACGGGTCCCCGTCTTCGCGGCTGCGTCAAGCAGGGGGGCCAGAAGTTCCTCGCCCCCTTCCATCGGCAGGACATCGACGAGAATGGGCGTTCGGAAAGGAACGAGGCGGGGCGCAGGCGTCGCGATCTTCTCTCCATTGAAGGTCAGGTACTTGGGCCTCTGGCCGAGGGCAATCCCGATGGCATCTTCGGTGCTCTCGTAAAGAAGGTTCTGAGCGGGACCGACGATGTGGAAGTGGCCAAACCGGACACCATCGTTGCCAAGGCCACGATGACGGTCTCCCTGACCTGTTCCGGAGACGGGGATCTTGCCGGTCGTCGCCTCAAGATCAATAGGGGTAACTACGTTAAAATTCCAGTAAGGATCATCCAGATTCAGGCAATCAGGATGAAGCTCCACGGAGGTTGCGGCCAGCCCCTTCGCAACCTGGGGACATCGTTCCAGACAGGCGCCGCAGCCTCTGCAAAGGGCTTCATCGCAAACGACCACCCGCCGGGGATCGGCTTCGTCACGCTTCCGGACGCTGTACATGCAGGCATCGACACAGGTTCCGCAATGGAGGCAGTGCGCCGGATCGATCGTGACCCGGTACCGAGGGAAGGTGTTCCGCTGCTCGTGGATCCGCTGGTCAAAGCCCGTTCGGACCACGTCGAGGAACTTCTGAAATTCAGGGCTTCCCTCGACCTCCTGGATGAAGCGCTTTACCTCCTCCAGCGGGAAACCGGCGGAAGCTCCCAGGTATTTCTCAACCTTTTCGAAGAGGGATCGATGATCGAGATGGACCTGACATTCATCATCGCACCGGCCGCAGCGAAGGCAGAAATAGAGAGGCAATACCTTTGACAGCTCAAGTTGTTTTTTCTCCAGGGCCTTCTTAATCGTGAGGAGCTTTCCTTTGGCCGTGAGCGTTTCGTCATGGGTCGCCCGGTAGACCGGACACCGGGCAACGCAGCTTCCGCACTGGGCGCAGGCGAGGACGTCATTCGTGATCTCTTCCATCCCCTCGGGCACGACCGGGACGGAGCGCCGCAGTGCCTCCACGGGCAGGGCAGAGATGAATTTGAAGAGGAGCCACTGGGTTGCTGCCAGGCCGAGATCGAAGACATTCGATTGGAAAAGGGCCTTCTGGAGGGCACCTAATCGTCCCGAGGCGCCAAAGAACTTTCCGGGATTGAGGATTCCTGTGGGATCGACCTTTTTCTTGAAGCGAACGAGATCTCCCAGCTCCTTCTTCGGATAGAGATCCCGGAGAAAAGGCGTATTCCAGGTTCCAACGCCATAGGGTTTCCCGTGGTACTGCTGAATCGCCATGCGAAGCATCATCGGGATGAGCATGAGATCCGCATAGAAGAGGGTTTTCCGGCTGTCCGTGGCGAGCATGGCAAGAAAGAGGACCTGCTCTCCGTTGACGAGATGAGCTGTCGGATAGAAGGTAATGCCGAGACGTTTTCCCCATTCCCTCACCTTCTCGTAATAAGGAGCGACCCGATCGATCGGAAGGACCAGTTCGCTCGCGAGGAGCGAAGGACCGAGATGCTTGATGGACATCGGAAGGAAGCGCTTCTCCCAGAGTTGGTTGGCCGATTCTTCATCACAGGGCGAAATGCCTTGCTCATCGAGGCAGGCCCTGAACTTCAGCGCCCCCTCTTCCCTGGAGAAGGCGACCATGACGGCGTCCCCATCGCCCATGGTCATCTTTCCGTCGGATTCCGCCTTGATGGTCTGAACGAACTCCGAATGGTAGACAACAACCTCATCGGGTTTGACCGATGGATGCTTTGCAAGGGTTTTGGCAAAGCAATACGCGGACTCAAGCTTATCGAAGGAGATGACGAAAGGAAAGGAGCGCGAAGGTCTCTTCCCCACGCGAACCGTCGCCTTCGCGATGATCCCCATCTGGCCTTCCGTACCAAGGAAGTGGGCCATCTCCGGATCCTCCGGACGGAGATGGAGGCTCTCTCCCGCGGGGGTGATGGCGCGGAGGGAAGCGATCTGATCCCTGATCGGGCCATGGTGGAACGTGCCCAATCCCATGCCTCCGGTCGCCATCCAGCCGATGAGGCTCCCACCCTTCCCCGAAGCCATAGCGAGGAGACTCAAGCCGTATCCTTCAAGCTTGTCCTCGATCTCCATGAACCGGGCACCCGGGCCAACGGTTACTTCGAGGGCCTCTGGATTCACTTCAATCGTATCCATCAATCCGAGGTCGACTAAGATTCCACCTGACGTGGGCACTGCGCCACCATAGCCCCATGTCCCCGCCCCCCGGACGGTCAACGGGATCCTGTGCCCCCGGGCGAAGGCGAAGATCTCCCGGATGTGCTCCTCCGTGGTCGGTTTGAGCACGAGATCGGGAATGCTTTTTAGAAGCATGTCGCGAAGGAGGGGTGGAAGATCGACGTTGAGATCATACCGGTAATACTCAAGCTTCTCCGGCTCAACCACAGCCTCCATCCCGGAATTCCTTTGCAAAAAACTTTCAAGATCTTTACTCCACGGGTGATGTATCCGCTGATCATTCGCCATCAAACTTAACCTCACATTTTTGATAAAACCGCAAAGGGCAGAGCCATTATAGTTTTGGGTTAAAGGGTAAGGGTTAGGATACCGGTTTGGTTGATAGGTCATGTCATTGGTCTATTAAGCGCTTAGGGGATTGATATCGACAAAAAATTGTCGATATGGGTCCATGGATCTCCAAACGTAGGGCAGGCGACCCCACCTGCCGGACCGGTCGGCGAGGACGCCGACCCTACGAAGGAAAAATCGCTGCCCCGAAGGGGCCACCTCTTCCGGGCGAAGTCCCGGAAGAGGCGTAGATCTTTAGCCTTTACCCTCTCACCCTAAACCAAACTGGCCTCATAGCCCTCACCTTGACCGATACCTAAATTCCACAGATCGCACTCCGGCCGTTGTAGAGACATAGGACGCTACGTCTCCACAACGGTTTACCCTATGCGCTTTGCTTTTCTTCATAGAATTGGCAGGTATTTCTCCAGCTCAAACTGGGAAACGTGGGTGCGGTACTGATCCCACTCGATCTTCTTGTTCTCAATAAACTTCTGGAAGATATGGTCTCCCAGGGTTTCTCTGACGAGCTCGCTTGCTTCGGTTTCCTCGATCGCCTCGAGTAAGTTTCCTGGAAGGGAGCCGATTCCGTGCTCTTTTCTCTTCCCCTCAGACATCTCAAAGATATCTTCTTCCACCGGCGCGGGAAGTTCGTAGCCCTCTTTCATTCCCTTTAATCCGGCAGCCAGCATCACCGAGAAGGCCAGGTAGGGGTTACAGGCCGGATCCGGAGAGCGAAATTCAATCCGGGTGGCCTTTTCCTTCCCGGGCTTGTACATGGGAACACGGACGAGGGCGGATCGATTCCGGCGGGCCCAGGAGATATAGACCGGCGCCTCATAGCCAGGAACAAGCCTCTTGTAGGAATTGACCCATTGCGAGGTAATGGCCGTGATCTCTCGCGAGTGCTTCAGTATCCCTGCGATATAGCATTTGGCTGTCTTTGAAAGATGGAACTCGTCCCTCGGTTCGAAGAAGGCGTTCCGGTCTCCTTTGAAAAGCGATTGATGAGTGTGCATCCCGCTTCCGTTCTGTCCGAAGATCGGCTTTGGCATGAACGTCGCATAGACGCCGTGCCTCAACGCTACCTCCTTGACCACCAGCCGGTAGGTCATGGCATGATCCGCCATGGCCAGGGCTTCGGCGTATCGAAGGTCGATCTCATGCTGGCTCGGGGCCACCTCATGGTGGCTGTACTCGACATGAATGCCCATGGCTTCAAGGGTGAGAATGGTCTCACGACGAAGTTCTGTCGCGACATCAAGAGGGGTCAGATCAAAATATCCTCCTCGATCGAGGATCTCCGGCTTTCCGTCAGGAGACTTGAAATAGAAGTACTCCAATTCCGGACCGACATAGAAGGTATAGCCGAGATCGGCAGCCTTCTTGAGGTTTCTTTTCAAAGCCCATCGAGGATCTCCCTTATAAGGAGTCCCATCGGGTTCGTAGATGTCCGCAAACATCATCGCTACGGCATTTTCTTTCGGCCTCCACGGGATGATCTGAAAGGTGCTGGGATCGGGTTTGGCGATCATATCGCTTTCGTCGATCCGGGCATAGCCCTGAATCGAGGATCCATCGAACCCCATCCCTTCGTCGAGAGCTCCTTCCAGTTCATCGACTGTGATGGCAAAGCCCTTCAAGAAGCCAAGAATGTCCGTGAACCAGAGCCGGATAAATCTGACATCATTGTCCTTCGCCGCCTTCAATACATACTCTTTGTCTTTTGCCATCTTCCCTTTTACCATTTTCTCTTTTGACATCTCTTCCTCCTTTTAGAAAATTGAAGATTTAATTTGTTAATCTGTTAAAAAGGAAAGGCGCCCCCTCAGGGTTTGATACGCCCGGTAGAGACGCCTTTGTCTTTTTCGATACTCCGTCGTATGAACCATTATACGATATGAGCAAATTCCGTGCCACGGGTGGGAATTCTTCCTAGAAAAGAAGCTCCCATAATCCATCGGAATAATTGCAGAATTTTTACTTGGGATGGCCCTCTACGCTGGCACCCGGAAGGAAGGCTACCGGAGATGACGGATTTTAGGCGGGCTGCCAAAAATTCAGCGGAGGATCGGTGATTTATAGTTGTTTTGCAGGGGCGCGGCGTGCTCCGCGGGACCACGCCCTTATCGCGCAGGGGAACCCTCCCCCTGCGTTCTTGTGCTTTACGGTCACGCGACACGGACACGGGACACGTTATTTTTCAGCCGTGGAATTGACAAATGGGTCTGTAAGGCATTACCTTTAAACAATGGAAAAAGCTGGGTTAAGGTCAGGGTAAGGATGCCGGTTTTCATAGGGGGTCAGGTCAAAGGGCCGTAAATCTTTGGCCATGACCTGTAGGGAACGGTTTGAAACCGTTCCCTACAGACCAAACTGGCTTCCTGACTGTGACCCTAGCCCTCACCCGAGGGAGATTTTTCCCGTCCAAGGCGGGATTCGTGAGTGGGTGACCGGTCATGGGCAATTATTAAGCAACATTGGGAGGAGGACCTATGGACATCAATAAGTTTCTGGGATTAACGAAGAAGCTGGCCTCAGAGAAGAAAGATAGTCAGGCAGAGCTCGAGCGTTTTAAAAAATTGTTCGAGCGTTTTCACATTTTGAATCGAAACTATCTGGACAGGGAGACTTTTGAGAAAGCCCGGGAATCCATCTCATCCATGGCAGAAATAATTGCCGATACGGTTCGTTATCTCGATACGGAGATTGCGCGAATCCGAAGCAAGCGAATGAAGCTTCCGGTTGACAGCCTGACCTTGAACGAGATGCAGAAAGTCCAGAGTAAGAATAAGGCCCTTCTGAGGGACTCCATCCAGGAACTTGAAAAATAGGGTCCCGATCAACTTCAATGCAAAATGGAAAATTCAAAATGAATAAGGTTTTCTTTCAAATTTCCATTTTTCATTTTGCAATTTGCATTTTTCACTTAAGGCGCCTCTTCCCGGGATATCAGGTGGCTGAGGAGGCTTTTCTTGAGGTGTTCCATCTTATCTTTCCCCTCAATTTTCTCTCCCCATGTATCCTGAACATAGAACACATCGACAATCTGGTTTCCGAGGGTTGAAATCCTTGCAAAATGGATATCACATCCATGGTCCGTCAATGCCTGTGTGATTTCATAGAGGATGCCCAACCGGTCCTCTCCACTCAATTCTACAATCGTGTAGAAATCGGAATCTTTATTATTGATCGTTACCTCTCCCGCCACCTTTGGAATTACCTTTGGCTGAAGTCCGTTCGCCGGCTTTCGCCGGGAAAGCAGATTTTTCAAAGTAACATTTCCGCTCAATACGGCGTGCATATCTTTCTTGAATTCTTGAAGGCGTCTCTCCATCTCCTCCGTCTTATCTTCCACCTGGAACGTATCGAGGGCAACCCCATTCCCCCATGTGTGGATTTGGGCTTCGAGGATATTGAGACGATTCAAAAACATCGAGCCCGCTATCCTGGCGAAGAGTCCATAGCGGTCTTTCGTGCATACCGTAACCCTCGCCTGGCTCCCATCCGTGATGTCCCATTCTACAAGCAACTGTTCTGTTTCGATCAAACGGGCCATCTCAATGTGATGCGTAATTTGCTCGACGGCGTAACAGGAAAGATAGCGCGCCGGGAGATCTTCTCTGTAACGGGAGAAAACCTCCGGAGGAAGAGACTCCGCCAGGCTTCTCACCGTTTCGTCCTCCGTCGAAAGGAAGCTTGCCTCTCCCCTTTCAAGAAAATGGGAGGTCCTCAGAAAGAGTTCCATGAGAAGGGAGTCTTTCCAGGCCGTCCACGCCTCGGGACCGACCGCCTGGATATCTGCAAAGGTCAGGAGATAGAGCATCTTCAACCGGGTGGGACTCTTAACCTCTCTCGCAAAACGAAGGATCGTAGCTTCATCGTGGAGGTCGCGGCGGAAAGCGGTTTCGATCATGAAGAGATGGCGTCTTACCAGGAACATCAAGACATTCTTCTCTTCCGCGGAAAGGCCCATTCTCTCTGCGATCTTTCCGACCCGTTCTGCGCCCACAATGGAATGGTCCCCTTCCAGGCCTTTTCCGATATCGTGAAGCAGGGCCGCCAGCAAGAGAATCTCGGGGTTCTCCATCTCCTTAATCAGAGAGGAAAGAAGGGGAAACTCTCTCTGATAAGTACCATTTCTCAGCTTTACCAGCTCTTTCACAGCGAGCAGAGAGTGGATATCCACGGGATGAACATGGTAAAGATCGTAGTGGACTCTTCCTTCGATCTCGGCAAACTCGGGGAGGTAGCGGGAGAGAAAGCCGAGTTCGTGCATCTTCCTCAAGATGGCATCGACCTGATCTCCCTTTTTCAACATGGAAAGAAAGCTCTGATTGACGGCTTGAGATGCCTGAAAGCGGTCATCGATAAAAGGGAGAGCTTCCAAAATAGCCTCTTCCATCCTGTAATCGATCCTGGCCCGGTAGATCTGGCAATATTCGAAGAGTTTCATCAGGTGAACCGGGTCTCTCTTGAACGTGACGGGATCGAGGAGCCGAACCTCTCCATGGACCACCGCAAAATAGGGATTGATCTTCCGGCGTTTAAAGACGGACAGGAACTGCTTCATCCGGCTGGTCTCGGAAAGGGCCCTATCGAGGATGCCTTCGGCGAAGTTCAAGAGCCGCTGGGTTGAGAGATGGTACTGTCTCATCATCTCTTCAATGCCCTGGGTGCCCGGGGGAAATCCAAGCAGGGGCGCGATCTTCTCCTGCAGTTCGAAGGTCAGGTCATCCTGTCTCCGGCCACTCAGCAGATGAAGTTCATTTCGTACGGTCCAGAGGAATTCGAGGGCTCTGTCGAGAGCCCTCGACTGGTCGGGGAAGAGAATCGAATCCCATCGATCTGTCTTATGCTTTGCTCGAATGACCCATCGCCCAACCTGAAAATCCCGTAACCCTCCCCTCGCCTCCTTCACATTCGGCTCCAGAACGTATTCCGGGGCTTCATATTTTTGATGGCGCTGCAGGAGGTCTTTCATGAGGGCTTCTGCAAAGTCACGGACATTTCGGTGAAGAATCCTCTTCGTGAAGAGGCCGTAAAAGGCCCGGAAAAATTCGTACTCCCCATCCACATAACGGCCGTCGATGAGAGCGGTCTTGATATGCAAGTCAGACTGAGCCATGCTCAGGCATTCATCGATTGATCTGGAACTGCAACCCACGTCTAACCCGAGGTCCCAGAGAGGGTAGAGCGTTTTCTCAACCACTGGAGGCAGGTCTGCCTTCTGTGAAGAGGAGTAAAGGAGGAGGAGGTCAATATCTGAATACAGTGCCAGTTCCCCCCGACCATAGCCACCCACAGCTATCAGACAGACGGAGGGAGCGGGGACTTCGGATTGGGCCTTTCGGAACGCCTTTCGGACGAAGCCGTCCACCAAATCAGAATATTGACGGAGAAATTCTTTGGGGGCCCGGTGACTCGGTAGCCCTTGAGCCATGCGGGTCTTGATCTCTTTGAGTCCGTCTCGGGTGACCCCCAGATCAAATTGCATCCCGCCCTCGTTCCCCGGTTCGGATCCGGATCACCTCCTCAACCGGAGAGACAAAAATCTTGCCGTCGCCGATCTTTCCTGTCTTCGCGGCCCGCTCAATCGTCTCAATGGCCTGGGTCACCAGCTCATCGGTAACGATTAATTCGATTTTCGATTTCGGAACGAAATCGATCTTATATTCAGCCCCCCGGTAGACTTCCGTATGACCCTTTTGTCTCCCAAAGCCCCGGACCTCACTGACCGTCATCCCCTGGACACCGATCTTGCTCAGCGCATTCTTAACTTCGTCGAGCTTAAAGGGCTTCACAATCGCCTCAATCTTTTTCATGTCACCTCCCTAGTTTTGGTGAAAGGTCAAAGGTGTAAGGTAAAAGGTGAAAGAAAGAAGAGGAAAAATAAATGACGAAAATTGAAAGGTGTAAGAGGTTTCCCATTGTGAGCTTACGCTGTAAAACCTTTGGCCTTAGACCCTTTCCCTTTCACCTTTTCCCTTTGACCTTTCACCTTTCCCCTCACCTTGCACCTTTCACCTTTTACCTTTGGTCTTAAAAGCTGTAACCCGTTTCCCCGTGCTGAGTCAAATCAAGGCCGCTTATCTCATGTTCCTCGATGACCCTCAAACCCATCGTCCAGTCGAGAACCTTCAGCAGGATGAGGGTTACGACAAAGGAGTAGACCGACGCGGCAACCACACTGAGCGCCTGGATGGCTAATAGAGAAGGGTAGCCGAAGAACAGGCCGTCGCTGCCGGCGGCATTGATCGCCTTCGAGGCAAAAATCCCTGTGGCAAGGGCACCCCAGGTGCCTCCCACTCCATGCACTCCAACGACATCGAGGGAGTCATCGTATCCGAGTTTTGTCTTGAGGTTGATGGCTAAATAGCAGAGCCCCCCCGCAACAAGGCCGATCATCATGGCTGAGAGAGGTCCAACAAAACCCGAGGCCGGGGTAATGGCAACCAGTCCTGCCACCGCACCCGACGCCGCCCCGAGGACGGTCGGGTTGCCTCTGTAGGCCCATTCTGCGACCATCCAGGAGAGGGCTGCGGCAGCCGCTGAGATATGGGTAACGACAAAGGCAGAGGTCGCAAGAGAACCGGAGGCCACCGCGCTCCCTCCGTTAAAGCCAAACCAGCCAAACCAGAGCAGCGCCGCACCGAGGAGGGTCATGGTGAGGTTGTGGGGAGGCATGGGCTCGTGACCATACCCCCTTCTCTTGCCGACGACAAGGGTGGCCGCGAGCGCGGCGACCCCCGAGCTGATGTGAACGACAAGACCGCCTGCAAAGTCGAGGGCCCCGAGATTTCTGATCCATCCACCTATTCCCCAAACCCAGTGGGCCACGGGGTCATAGACAAAGGTTGCCCAGAGAATGAGGAAGACGAGATAAGTTTTGAACTTAAATCGTTCAGCAAAGGCACCGGTGATCAGGGCAGGAGTGATCACCGCAAACATCATCTGAAAGATCATGTACGCTTGATGAGGAATGGTCGCAGCGTAATCTGGATAGGGATCAAGACCAACACCCCTTAGCCCCACCCACGCAAGGCTTCCGATAACATGGCCAATGTCCGGACCGAAGGAGAGGCTATAGCCGTAGAGGACCCACTGGATAGTGATCACGCCAAGAGCAATAAAGCTCTGCATGATGGTTCCGAGGACATTTTTCGTTCTGACCATACCCCCGTAGAAAAGGGCGAGTCCGGGGGTCATCAGCATGACCAGGGCTGAAGAGATCAGGATCCACGAGGTATCGCCGGAATCCACTCTGGGCGGCGATGAGGCCGCCTGGGGAGCAGGTACCGAGACCGCTGGCGCTGAGGCTGTTGGCGCCTGCTGAGTGGAGGAGGCGCCCTTAGGGTCTTCGGCAAGGACAGAACCTGCCAGCAAGACACTGAGCATGAGGGCTGTAATCGTTGCTTTCTTCATTTCGTCTCCTCCCGTCTATCGTACTAAGGGCTTTTCATTGCTAAATTCGCATTGCTCAATTTTCAATTTGCAATGATCACT
>Ga0315282_10008637_pt1 | contig 16434 bp, 20 predicted proteins | sample YL17G07_20_MG_FD_203693 | JGI IMG/M metagenome (GOLD analysis project Ga0315282, IMG submission 203693) | Sediment microbial communities from Yellowstone Lake, YNP, Wyoming, USA - YL17G07_20 | ecosystem: Environmental > Aquatic > Freshwater > Lake > Sediment | place: USA: Wyoming | collected...
TTGAGGTAGTGGGTGCGTGAAGCACACCGATAAGATACTGTTCGTCTGCGTAGAGAACGCTGGGCGAAGTCAGATGGCTGAGGCATTCGCAAAGAAGCGAGGTCTCGATGCAACGAGCGCTGGAACGCTGCCGGCAACTGCCATCAACCCTGTAGTTGTCGAGGTCATGAAGGAGAGGGGGATCGACATCTCTACAAACCGTCCGAAAATGCTCACGATTCAAATGGTGAATGAAGCCGACCTGGTTGTCACGATGGGTTGCTCAGTGGACAGCGTGTGCCCTGCGCCCATGATTGCCAGAATGCAGAAGAAGCTCTTGGAGTGGAATCTAGACGATCCTAAAGGCAAACCCATTGAGAGAGTTAGACAGATTGCGGACGAGATTGACCGGAAGGTTAACGAACTTCTGTTGCGGTAGCCACATCTGCGAGCAGGTGAAGATAACGAGGTGACAGGCATGGTCAACGGGATGTTGAAGATTAGCCAGCCGGACCTCGTTATGGGAAAGCGAGGAGCCGAACTGAGAGGAATATTCTGGGTGGAAGAAGCGCCCGAATCTTCATATTTTATTCTGAGATTGAGTTCAGCCAACAAAACGCTCATATTAGAACTTGATTCAAACAAGCTTAGCCCTGTCCTGTTAGGTGCAATCGAGAAAGCGCTTGGAGCGGCTCCCGTTTTTCATGAAAGTACCCGATTATTTGCGGAGTGGGATTTGTCTGGTTTTGATGTCAGCAGAATAGGCAAAGCTTTCGGCGGTGAATGGGAGAACGCAGTAGAACAGCTTGTGGAGGCAAAGTCAACAGTGAAAGATTCGTCGAAAGTCGAGCTTGACGTCCCTAGAGGCTGTGGTTGCGGCCGTGTTTGATGGAGGGAATCTGACCGCTTCGTTGCTGGGAAGAGTGTGCTGCATCTCGCTGGTCAAAGTCGAAGACATGATGGACAGCGTACGAGGTATGCTAGGACCTATGATGAAGGAGATAATACGCGAATAGGACTGGAGCCTTTGAAATGAAAGAGGACGAGATCAAGAATGCCGTGCGGCAGAAATATAGCGAACTAGCCAAAACCGAACAGTCTTGTTGTGGTGGCGGCAGTTGTTGCAGTTCTCCGGATGATGTAAGCAGGGAAGTAGGGTACACGGATGACGAACTTCGGTCAGTTCCTGTTGGAGCAAACTTGGGTTTGGGTTGCGGAGACCCTGTCGCGATTGCATCGTTGAAAGAGGGAGAGACGATTCTTGACCTTGGATCAGGTGCAGGATTCGACTGTTTTCTAGCCGCGAATAAGGTCGGTAGAAATGGCAAGGTCATAGGCGTGGACATGACGCCCGAAATGGTTGAAAAGGCTCGATACAACGCGAAGCATGGGAATTATGAGAATGTGGAATTCAGACTAGGAGAGATAGAGAACATACCTGCCGCGGATAATTCGGTCGACGTTGTCATCTCAAACTGTGTCATCAACCTCGCCCCGGATAAGAAGAGAGTCTTTCAAGAAACGTACAGAGTCCTAAAGCCAGGCGGCAGATTCATGATCTCCGACATAGTCTTAGCAAGAGACCTTCCAGCTCCTGTAAAGGAATCTGTGGAGGCTTATGCTGGTTGCGTGGCCGGTGCAGTCAAGAAAGACGAATACCTACGAGCCATTGGTCAAGCAGGATTCCGCGAAGTACAAACAGTCGACGAGGCAACCGTCCCAGTAGAATACATGGGCAATGATCCAACTGCGAACGACATCATCGAGAATTCAGGGCTGAGACCTGACGAGATAGAAAACCTCGCAAGTTCAGTCTTGAGCATAAGGACTTGCGGAATCAAGCCAAACAATCCAACGTAACAGACAGCCATCCATTCGGCTACTTGCGCGTTGGCCGAATTAGAGCTGCTTCAACTGGCAGCTTCCGGGAGAATCAGGACACGTCGTAACCTGTTTGACGCCAACCAGAGCTGAGGGTGAAGCATATCTGTTGTCAGGCCAATCTCACCGCAAGTAGTCTCTTCGCGCCTTTGGTGAACGCAACCCATCTGCCCAATCCATTAGCGAGTACATGCTGTCTCTTTTGGGTTATCTTGTATACCACTCTATCTCTTTCTCCGATGTTCGCTTTCTTACTCTTGGTTAGGCCTTCAAGCTCTAACTCTCTTAGCGCAGGATAGATCGTTCCACCTGTAATCGAGCAGCATCCCTGAGAGACTTTCTGTCAAATTACACGCTCGCCTGCAGCAGTCCGGAAGCCTTTGTCAATAGAGTCTCAACTTTCGGATTGGCAATCTTGTAGAAGGTAGCATACCGGATCCTGCTGTTCCATGTTCAGATAGAATTATTGTTTGGAGAAGCTGGGTGAAACTACTCGTCTAGCAAGGATCAAGTAACCACTAGCGATTACTCGGCTCAAGAAGAAAATTCCACGGAACAACCCAAAACAGCCCCTGAACTTACAGATTGCCCCGAACCCGTGCGGGTTACTAAGGCATCTTCACCGATCCTCAACACAAACTTCCGCGTCACGTGACCGACTGAAAGTAATGGTATTTTGGTGCGGGGAGGGGATTCGAACCCCTGAACCCCTGCGGGACAGGCACTCTCTTCTTTGATGTCAGCCCTTCCACTGTCTGACAAGAATTCAACCTCAATAACAGTGCGGATGAGTTAATCTTTGCTCATAAGAGTTGGAGGGTCTTTCGTGCTCGCCGTTATAGTGTTTGGAAAAAGAGGAGTTCAGGACAGGCAGACAGCCATCTGACGTTTCCAGTTACTTCTTGCTTTTCAGATAGAGTTCCGCAACCTCGCTTGATTCATGTATGGGCATGAACTTCCATTTCAACTCAGGCAAGTAATGAATTGTAGTGTTCGTCAGCTGGTTCATGTCATCGGTCTCATATATTGAGAAGCCCTTGCTCTCTCCACCTATGTGATAGGGTCCAAAGACCAACTTTGGATACTTCTTAGTTCCCTTCTCTCTTTCTGCAGTCATCTTCTTGTACTTCTCTGTAACCTTGTCAACGTCCTCTAGGCAGTACTCCCAAAACCCTATGAACTTCATTCGCTCACCTCCTTTCAAGTTGTGTATTCTCAACTTTGAACTCAGGGCTCACCAGAAATCGAAACGAGTACGGTTTCAGCGGACCCGTAGTTAATCGGTGAGTTTGAGAATTAACGTTTGCCCAGTACTACTGTCTGCATTCTATTCTAATGGTCACGTCAACCGCTTTGTGGGCGTGACCAATCACGTAACCAAAGGAATGAAAGGTAGGGTCTCTACTCTACGACTTAGTGGACGATAGAAGTCCACTCCAAGCCACTTGTAGAATCGAGTCAAGTCTCCTAGAATTTTGTCTCTCCGATTCTCAGTATAGTTTGCTCTGGCTAGATAGTTCTTGAACTCTTCAGGTTTCAGGATGTTACATTGCCTACCCACTGCTTTCAGAGTCTTTGCTGCTGCTCTGATTGTTGGTGGCCTGTACCCTTCTCTTCTCATCCAGAGTGCATGTTCAAGGATTCTTGCAGCTATCTCACTTGGGAGTACGGGGGGTTCTATGTAATGGTGCGGGGGAGGGGATTCGAACCCACGAAGGCCTACGGGAAAGGCATCCTCCTGTTTGACGTCAGACTTTCCACCATTTGACAACAATGTCACCTCAAAGCCTTGCCATGACTGACGGATTACGAGCTGATAAGACCTAGAGGGACTTCCGATGACAGTGACCAAATGCTATCTGTAAGAGTCTCACAAATGTAGATACGATTCGTTCATGGCTCCAAGTGCAGTGTGGCTTATGTCTCAAGTGCAAAGATTTTCACCGGCCGCACCTGTAGTATGCTTACATTGAGTCTGCTGGGCACTTTCCTTCCGACCATAGCACTTGCAAAATCAAAAGGAGCCGAATATTCGAACCAGTTTACGAGTACAGTCTTCACTACAGTCTCTACCACCATCACCCAATCCTCTACGATGGGAAATATCAGTACGACAACTCTGCAAGCGTTAACCTCATTTTCAACCTATTCAACTTATCAAACTGGTAATCCGGAAGCTGAGCTCTTTTCGATCTCGGCAATGGTAGTAGCAGCAATGGGCTTGATACTGTCACTGATTTGGGCTGCTATCTCCGCTCATACGTATATCCAAAGCCGAGGCAAAGGAGAAAGCGAACGCCTCAGCGTGTCGCTGTCAAAAGCTATTCAGCTATTGCAAGGCGATCGAACGACAAACGAAAACATGGAGAAGGTTCAAGAGGCCTCAAGAATTCTCACCAGTGAGATAAGGAAACTGGAAAGCCATTCCTTTTTCCAAAATCTTGTCGTTGCTATTCTCTTCTTTCTCTTGACATTGTTGATAGCATTGTTGATGGGATGAGACACGAATCGGAGTCAACCAAACCCCTTGGGGAACCTGGCTTTGACTCGCTCATAGTGCAAGTTCTTCATCAAAGGCATCAGAGGGAGGAGAGCAGCACACCTTCTGGTTTTCTGGCTGACAAGGAGCCATTTGCACCTTAGGATCGGAATCAACCCGAAAACCTTCAACGACCCCGAGGGGATCACCAAGGTCTACAAAGGATTCTTTTGGGCAAGGTTACCGAAAGTGCAGGAAAGAGGATTCAATGTCAACTCAGAAGATGACTTGGACTATGCACTCACGCTTGTGAAACAATCGTATGAGCGAGCAAGAGCAACCTGAGAACGACTGTCGTGACCCGACGCTGACCTTCAGAGTTCCTTTATCAAGCGTGCCCCTTCAGGTTTCCTAGCTTCTATGATCTTTGCTAGTGCTTCCTTCCTTTTGGTTGGAAGTATAAGATCCAACTTTGAGCTAAACTCTCGGCCATAGGTTGCTTCCACTGTTTCTCTTCCATACTCAAGCGATATCTTGTAGGCCGACATAAGTTGATAGACTGCCAGATCCTTGAGTCGTTCTTCGAAGAGCCTCTTGTATTCCTCATCGGAGACAGCTTTGTCTGATGCGGCCTGCTCTAGTTGAGCTACTATGGCGGCTTTCCTCCTCGACAATGTGATGAAGGCCATGTCCACATCGTTGAGGCGTTTCCTATTGAGTGAGTAGAGGAAGGCCTTCATCTTTGGGTCAGGTACAACCTTCACCTTCTCTTTCTTCTCAAGGGCTTTCAGGTGGTCTGTCAGAACAGGATTGGATAGCCCTGCTGCCTGCAATAACTCGGTAAAGGTCTTCTTTCCATCATAGAGAGCCGCTATTATTCTCCCTTGATTCTCCTCCGCTCTCCATTTCTGGTAGGCTAGAGGTTTACGCCTTCGTTTCCTGCTAGGCAAGCTGCTTGGATTCCTTCCACTGCTTAACAAGTTCAACACTTATATGTAAGGGTACCTAAGAGACCTTTGTTGCTGAACAACTAAAAGTGCTGAGGAGATTCAAAGGTGTTCGAACATGGTTCGGGGAGAAGAGAATGGAGTTCGGAGGATGGTTTGGCTTTCCTCAACACTGGACAGTTTAGCTGAGCATGCAAGAGCATCCATGGGCCTCTCACGTTCGGGATTATACAGGTATGCCCTCACCAGACTGCTGGAAGAAATGTCCGTTCTTTCCAGCAATGTAAAGCGGCACATGGATCTCGCTCATTCGGATTCAAATGGCCAGGAGGAACAATAGGTTGACTGATTCAAATGAAGGCAAACCTAACTCAAAGGTTGCTCTCGTGCCTATCGAACAACTGTTTGTTCCTCAGGAAGGCATCAATTGGGAGATGGAGACTGATGCTGAAGAGCTTGTCGAGTGGATACTCCAACGTGGGATTCAAGGAATTCGAAGAGTTCAGTTTCATGTTTACAGAGTTGGAGACAGGTTTTCTCTCAGTGAACATCAGTGGACTACCTTTCTTGCTGTCAGAAAAATTCGTCAAGAGCATCCAGAGCACAGGGAAGCTCTTGGGTTACTCCATTGCATAGTTCATGAACAACCTGTGAGGGTAGTCTACTACAAGAAAGAAGCACGGAACGGTGAAGATCCCGAACCCACACTCAATCCCGTCCTTGGCCGGACAACCCCGCTCATGCATATTCCACAATCATACGGGAACAATAGGTTGGGTGATTCAGACGAGGACAAACCCAGCCCAAATGCTCCAGCAAGTATGGAACAGCAAGCAATAGAATCGAGAATTAACCTCATCCTCAACAGGAAGACAGACTTACTAGACAAGGCTAGAGCAGTTAGGGAACTCATAGGACACTTTGGCAGTCTTGCCGAAGCCTCCAGGCAATCTGGCATACCAAAGGCAACACTGAGCCAGCTTGACAGCCTCAATGACCTTGACCCTAGGGTTCTGGAGATGGTGTTCAACAGTGGAACATCTTTCAAGGTACACTTGAACGAAAGCGTACTCATCGAACTGACCAAGCTGTCAACGGAGAGACAGGTTGAGATTGCTCAGAAGATCATTTCAGAAGGCCTTACCACAGAACAGGCAAGGAGCCTTGTCAGAGCGGAGAGGTACATATCGGCTCCCTCGTCTGACGCAATGGTCTCTGTAAGAGTTCATGTTCTGACAGAGATCTACTCAGCCCTTGAATCAGTGTCAAAAAAGAATCACACCACAGTTGACAACGTAGTCGAGGCTCTACTGGGCTTGATTCTCCGAAAGTATGGATATCTCAGTTCTGGCATTCAGATAATGGCTGGTGACCAACCACTGACAAGGATTGAGCAAATTCTGGGAAAGAGAAGGAGAGCTCACAAGACCGGGAAGTAAGGGAGGATGCCTCGAATGAGACTCAAGACGATTAGGTTCAGGAAGATGAAAGGAGGTTTCAGGAGAGTTGAGTCCCCTCCTGAACAAGTGAAGGTAGCCCAGAGGCAGCTCCTGAGACTTCTAACATCTTATGATTCCGTCAAAGGCATGAGCGCACAACAGGCATTGTCCCAATTCCAGAGAAACATCAATGAGGGGTTCCAATGGGTTGCCTCCCTAGACATCAGGAACTGCTTTCCAAGCATCAACCCCGAGACACCTCTTGCCATGCTAGACACTAGGATTACTGGTGGAGTCCCTGGTCAGTATGGAAGGAGAAGCCTTCCTCAGGGGCACCCTTTCTCTCCTCTTCTGGCTGAACTCCACCTGAGCCAGTTTGACCGGTTGACGCAGCCATGGAAGACAAGTACCCTCCTCCATGATGGTTCCACGATGGAATGCAGGGTCATCAGATATGTGGACAACATATGGCTGATGTGTCGGAAAAGGAGGGAACTTGAATTCCATCTTTCACTGTCACTCAGTCACTTGAGTGATCTGGGCTTGACCCCCAGAGTTGAATCAATCAAGCATGTCAACCAAGGCATAGACTTCCTTGGCTACACAGTGAAGATGAGGTCTATACGACCTAATCCAAGAAACATACAGAGACTCAAGGACAGATGCATGCGGTATGCCCTAGATAGAAAGCAACTGGAGGACAGGCTCAGTAGTGCAGGCAACTACGAATCCAGGGGGGAAGTTCGGGCAGAGATTGATTGCCTGGACAGGAAATTCAAAGAGAGTCTCAGGGGCTGGGAGAGCCAGTTTGGACTAGCTATGAGACCTTGGTTGCAGAGGTTCCTCTCGGATTCACCATTGACATCCACACCAACCACCCACACACCATCACAGACAGAACAACCAGCAACCCAACTAGGTCAATCTAACAGCTATGATGGCTACCATGTAGCCTGAGCTAGGACGGTTGACCTTGGCCACTGAATGCAGCTCACTGCCAGCTTGTGTCTCATCTAGGCTACTTGTTCCATGATGGAACCCAACCACATGGATCCCAGAGGAGGTGACAGTCACATGAAGAAAGAAAGAACTAACAGACAAGATACCCACCCCGTTTCCACGATCCCAGAAGACTCCTACCTTTTTGCCAAGTTTGAAACCAATGTTCCAGGTGTAGACCATCCTGTGCAGGTTGAAGTCTGGAAGGATGGAAAACCCCCTCCGAAGAGTACCCAAGAAGAGGGTGGTCGGAAGGAAAGCCTCTAGGCTCCAGACATCCCCTTTTTCTTTTTCAAAGTGACTCAATGGCACATGGCTATCACATACATGGTTCTTGGAGATTGGAGGTTTCAGAGAAGAATTCTTTCTGATTGGCTACAGGTACCCATGCTGCTTGGTTCAAAGTCGATTGAACATCTTGCCAGAGACAAGGTACCTCAACCACCACAGTAGTAATAGAGTAGCCAATGTAGAAACTGAAGATGCCATCCGATGATATTTCTGATGATCCTTCCTGATGATCCAATTAGATGAACAATCTCAATCCCAACGCTATGCGTGAGCCCCCCAACCCAACCACTAACCTAACCACTGCTGTGAAGCTATCAGGGAAATGTCATAGAATGGAGTCCTGACACCGCTGATGCCACCCACCCTTCACCTAGTTCAAATTTGATCGAACACTCAAGACTGACTGAAGGCATCAGTCCCTCAGTGTCGTAGAACCATTACTGGTTCTCGTCTTTGTTCTTCTTGAAGTACGCCTTCTCTATGGTCAGGCTTCAAACATCGTGTTCCCTAAGGGTCTAGGACAATGATTTCATATGTTCACCCTTTTGTCATCTTGAGAGTAACACAATGAATTGATACCTCAAGAGATGAATCATTCTGGGAAGGCCAACAGAAACAAGGGTATGCCACATGGGACGGCTGGCTGCTTGGGGGCTTATTGGGATAGCTGTACTCTCATTGGTCTTGGGGGTAGCCTCTGGAAGTCTCTTGGGAGGCTTTCTCGTCTTCATCATCCTAGCTTTTTTCTACGTGATGCTTCTGGGTGCTTGGAATCTCTCAGGGAAGACGCTCAAAGCCTTAGATGGTCTCTCGGCCATCTCTCAATTGAGCAAGATTCAAACAATTCGAGGAAGGTATTGCATTGAATGCGGGAAGCTTATGGCATATAATGTGCCATTCTGCTCATATTGTGGAACCAAGCAACCTTAGCACACTATGAAGAACTAGCGACGAAGTGATCCCGGGTCTTTTCTTGTAAGGCCACCAATCGAACAGGTTCCCATCCCTTCCAGATTCAAGTCCTGTTGAACCTCTGGGAGCATCTTCACCTTAGCACCCCTTGTGTAAGGAATCTCTAAGCGACTCGTCTTCTGAGGGCTCTTATGATTGGAAGTGCTATGATGGCCATCACAACAGCCACAATGGCCAGTGCTATGAGAACCATGGTCATGAGCGGCATCTTCACATCATAGACCATAGTGTCTGACTTTGCAATATTGTTGGCCTTGTCACAGGCCTCAATGTAGAAGATGACCTTAGTCCAATCCTTCTGCTTCGGTATGACTCCTTGATAGAGTGCCCCGCTAGTCGGGCTCATGGTCACCCTAGTCCAAGTAGCTCCATTGTCGATTGAATACTGCAGGAAGACTGCACCAACCCCAGACTTGTCATCTAAGATGGTTGCTGTCACTTTGACAGAATCGTCAGAACTTGGACTTGCAGGTTCATGTTTGACGTTCGAGATTGTGGGTGGAACATTATCCGGCACAGTCCACAAGACCACAAGTTTAGGCAGATTTTCCTGGAAAACTCCCATCACCTGATCCTTGGAGAAGAAGACAACGAAACTGGACTGGTACCTACCTTGAGCCTTGAGGGTGATTGAAAGAGCCCCTGAAGGAAGGGCTTTCTGAACCATGTCACCGATTTGCCATGATGTCCACTCCATCGGCTTGGAAACAGTTGCAACAACTGAAGATGAATTGTCGAATGGAGGTCTATTGTTCCATGTTATGGTATTCTCAGTCCATGTGTTGTCGGCTACGTAGTAGACTCCAATCTTGTAGGTTTCAGGAACAAGGAAACTGTAGAGGTGGAGACTTGCACCTGCAATCTTGGCATCTTTGGGAATTGACGAAAGATCGAACTTGAGGTACGCATAGTTCAATCCAGGCCCCTGACTGACAGGGGGCAAGGGCAGGATTACTACACCTTGAGTATCTCCCACCCTAAGGTGAACTTGCCCACCAAAATTAGAATCAGGGTACCCTGAATCAACAAAGGTGTCAGCGACAGGGTTCAGAGTCACATGTTCCTGAGCGACAACAGGACTGGGCAACCTAAGGATCAGAGGAAGGGATAGGATGAGGAGATAGAGGTAGAGTGTCCGATGCTGGAACACTAACCTCCTTTGGATACGAACCGAGAGAATGCCCAGAAGACTGGCACCTTCTCGAAGCTCACCTACATCTCGAAGGTCGGCAGGATTAACGTTTGTCTATGTACTCTATCGAAATATTATGTCAAAAATTGGAAACTTTCAACCAATCCTGAAACTGGTCGTGGTTCGATGACAGATCCCTTCGTCTGAGCCTGCAAGACCCCTCATGGGATAAATCGCATTGCTTCTGAGTATTGTTGCTGGAAAGTTGTTAGATGTCTGTAGTTGAATCAGTGGAGATCACACCACAGATTGAGGCTACAACAAAGAAATTTCTAGATACCCTCTTTCCACCACTAAATGTCATTCTAAGACCTGTAAGTCGTCTAGATGAGAACGCTATCATCCAGAAACATGTCCTCCTCTATGCCAAACAAGGACAAGGGAAAACTGAGACAGCCAACTGGTTAGTTGGGGAAGCCATTAGAAGATACGGAGACCACAACGTAAGCTCCTTCTCTGCCAAAGGAGAGAACTTCAGATACCTTCTACAGGACGGTTTCTCTGATGTGCCTGTCAACATTCTGGTGGCTGAGGATATCACTGATGTTCAGATGAGTAGGGATGAGATACGGGACTTCTTCCGAGTCAGGCATCTAATGAGAGAACAAACCGGCAGGCAGAATGGCTATGTCCTTGTGTTCCTCACAACCCACAGGTTCCATGATGTACCTATTGCTCTGAGGACTGATGTTGACTTCATTCTCTTCAAGGAAAGCCCATCCAACGATTATGATTACCACTTTGTGAGGGGCTTCATTGGAGACTCTGGAATCAGGCTTCTAAGCCAACTTGAACCGATGAGGGACTTAGACCCAGCCTACAAGGGATTTGCCTTCCTGACAGCTAAACGTCAGAGAGTAGGCATGATCTATGCTCCAAAGGAGAAGACGCTTCATGTTGGCCGATTGGTGGTAACTCAAGTTCAGAGACCTAGGAGCCCTCTACGGACTGGTAACCCCATCCTTGATACCCCAGGCATGACAACCCTGCGTTCCTGATCGCCATAATCGTGGGAGCTTTCAAGTGGGTTGGCTATGCCTTCTTGGCAGTTCTTGGGTTGTGGCTCATTGCTTGGATACTCGGAATCAAGTAATGAAAGTCACCATAACTCCACGTGACTAAGGGTGCCCCTCTCCCAGTTCCACGGTGGAATCAGGCTAAGGGTACCCTCAGAACCAGAAGCCCGATTATGTTAGCACTCAGAGTAGTAGGGAGGACAGCCGGACAACAGCCACCGTGGAACAAAGCTAGGGCTACCCTTTCGAAAACACAGGTGACTGGAAAGAGCCTCTACACATGGTCTCCTGCCATATTCTGACGGCTTTACTGACTATTAGAAGACAAAACTAGGCTGAGTTCACAGAATGGTGACTTTAGGTGAGTACTCGCCAGAGGTACCCGTGAGCTTGAGGATGTCTCCGATTACCAAATATGTGTATATGATACAACGGTTTGCATCTTCCCTTGTTGCTTCAAAACCTTTAGGATGGGTTTCCTTTTGGATGTAAGATGTCAACTTATCGAAGTATACCAAAAGAAAATCGATCTGGGAAGACAGTAACTCCAATTCCTTGCCCTTCTTACCTTGAAGCCCAGCTCGTAAGGTATAGTAGACTTTGTTCTTCGTCTGCTCACGAAGCGGGAGCTTCTCGTTTTCCTGCAAGTATTCTGGTTTGAAAATCGAGTCTGTAAAATCCTGAAGAATGTCTCTACAGGCAAATGCCACCTCCGAAAACTCCAGTGGCGTTCCTACTGTAGAGAGCTTCCCGTAGGTTGTGACGAGTTTCTCCAAGGTTGAAGGGGAGATCTTTACTAGTTCCTCATCCACACTTAATCTCGTAGCTTCAAAGATGTCGAAGTGGACGTTGGCATAGTCTAACTCTAATATTGTTTCATTTAGAAAATCGAGAATACTATTGTTGACGGCATTCACAATTCTGGATACGAGTATGCCTGAGATATTTGCCTTGAAGGCTGGGATATTGAATTTCTCCCGTATGAAATTGACTGCAGTGCCCCCCACGATAGTAAGTCCATCTTTTACGCTATCTTCGAGTTCTGCAATCGGGTTTCCTAATGGAAAATCTTGCATAAATGACAATTCTTGTGCCACGAGAATGGGCTGACCAGCTTCATCGAAATAGAGGCATCGTGATTTTCTATACTGTGGGAGAACTTTCTCCATCTCCCTCACTGTCTTGAACCCGTACAAATACCCCTCCAGTTCCAATCGTATCCAGTCGTTTTGCTTCTCTCGCTTCAGAAGCGAACAAATCGTCCAACAAACTCTGAGAGCCGACGTGGTTTGAATTGTTCCGCTGAGCAACCTATCTCGTGTTTGACGAGCCATCGTAAGGGCTTCTGAGGTCGGAGAACTCATCGGTGGATGTCCTACACCACAATCTCAGTGATTCTTCTCAATAAAGGCTCTGAGCATTTCACGATCTGAAATTGGCAGACGGGATCAGGGAGACCTAGGTCAAGCCCAATCGTTTCAAGCGGATTTGCTCGAAGCGTAACTTGGATAGACCTGATGGACATTACCTTTCGAGTCTATGCCAAGTAAGACCAAACCCAGCTTATCGAATACTGCAGGCTCTATCCTCTTTGCTGTACGTAGAGTTGTGACTAGGGCAACCTGATTGTAACCATAGGCCAGAGCTTCTGCTAGTTGACCGATGCCTCTAGTTATGTCATCTCTTGGAGTCTTAATTTCCAGAGCCATCTTCCACCCCCTACCCTCAACCTCACCATCAATGGCCACATTACCCAACCTGATTGAGGCTAAGTGAACCTTCAATCCCTTCTGTCGAAAATGCCTTGCAATAGCCCACTTCAGCCAACGGAGATTCGTCAATACTCTCACCAAAGACTGAATAGAAGACCCTTACATAGAACCTGGTCGTTTACTCTGAATGTTCTGGGTAGGGGAGCCTCAGATGGCATCTGAAACCTCGGAACCAAGACCCACAAGGATTGCAAGATGGCAGTTAAGCATACTTCGAGCACACCTTGAATCTCGGTCACAGATTAATTCTTGGACGTCAAATCTCATTACCACTCTTTTCGTTCTTTTTCTCGTTACAGTTGTTAGCTCCGGTCTGTCAGCAATTTCATCGGGCACCGCTTCGATATTGGCTTTCTATGCCATCCTTGCGTTCTTAGTGATGGCCATTGCAATAGAAATTGTACTGATCATAATGTTGCTCGGAGAACGAAAGATTCAGCGTAAGATAAGAGCGTACCTGAACTTGCTGGCTCAAGGAACGCCGGTCTCTCATGACAATTTTGTGAGACTACTGTACGAAATCTCATGAGGACTACTTTCTCTTCCTAAATAACTTCAAGCCATCCACATCGGTGACATGGTCAAATCCTTCTTCAATCAGGTTCTTTGCTTCATCTACTGTCCTGGCAACCTTGCAGACATACTCGTCACCTTCAAAGTTGACCAGGTGAGTATAGACCAGGGTATTCCTGATGTTCTTGTGACCTAGTACTGCCATAACATGGAGGATATCTCTGGTCTTTCGATACTCCATCGTTGCTTTGAAGTGTCTCAGTGTCTTGAACGATATTCTCCCAATTCTGGGATTCTGCAACTTATCAGCTAGTCCAGCTCTTTGCTTTGCAAAGTTCCTGTAGAAGTGCTGGTAGCTTACTTCTGGCTCACAGTCATCTCTATGAAAGATGTAACGATTGGCTCTAGGTAGTCCCATAAGTGAGGCCAGAGCAGTGCTTGTGATTCTTGGTCTTCGTGGCCTACTACCCTTCTCAGGGTTAATGTTCACTGTTGACGTGTTCGGGTCTATGTCTGTCCACTGTAACTGCCATATCTCCCCCGCTCTGGCCCCTGTCTCCTTGACAAGTCTCGTAAAGGATGAGAGTTTAGGGCCAAGACCACTGACTAGGGCATCAACTTCAGACTCTAGAGGTATGAAGGGTAGCTTCTCAACTCTACGACTTAGGGGCTTGTGAAACTCCACTCCAAGCCACAGATAGAATCTTCGTGCGTCATCTAGAATGTGGTCTCTCCGATTCTCTCCATATTCCGCCCTCGCCATGTAATCCTTGAATGCATTGGCATCTAGAAGATTGCAACGACGACCAACAGCCCTGAGAGTCTTGACTGCTGCTCTGATTGTTGAGTTTCTGTATCCTTCACGTTTCATCCAGAATGCATGTTCAGCTATCTTAGCTGCTATTGTAGATGGTAGAGTTCTGGGAGCCTCCAAATGGTGCGGGGGAGGGGATTCGAACCCCTGAACCCCTGCGGGACAGGAGCCTCTAGACACACTCAACTGGCTGTGAGTGTTCAGTCCTGCGCTCCCACGGGCGACAAACGCCCTCTTTGACCTGGCTTGGCTCTGGGGAGATTCTAAACATGATCTTACCCCCGCTCCCAGGCCTTGCAAGTTCACCCGTGGCAATCGGCAGGCTGGAGACTGTCGGAAATCGTCGTCATACGTGCGACTCTTGGTCATGGTTTCCGACTTCCAAGCTCATTGGCTTGTAGGCCAATTCATCCTCGGCTCGGGCCAAGTCTTCTATGGCCCATCGGCCCCGCCGCTCAGCGAACAATACGGAGCCGATATTTATGGCTGCGTTCCAGTCCGCGTTGTATTTCAAACCACACTTCATGCACCAGAATAGACTCTGGCCAATTCGCTTCGTAGTTCTCGACCTGCATCTATGACATATCGTGCTGGTCCACCTCTCTGAGACAGGCACAGCGGTCACGCCAAACTCGTTGCATTTCTCTTGAATGAGTTGTATCATCCGACCGTACGAGAAGCGTTGGTGCAGTAGCTTTCGTAGAAGTACTCGACCGTCTCCACGATACCTTTGAGATCTTAGGTTTTTCGGATATCCTATGGCGACAATGCTGCTTTCTCTCTTCGCGAGGTTCGCAACCGTAGTCGCTAGCACGTGGTCGTAGTGTCTGATGACGTTTGAGCGTTTCTGCCTAAGGCGGTGCAATGGTTTCCATTTTCTAGCCTGTTGTAGTTCCGTCTCTCTACGCGCTAGCATGTTCAAGCGATGTCTCTTTGCGCCGTCTCGAATGATGCTTAGATCCTTTCGTTGTATATACTGGTTGGGCCTAAGCAACACGGTTGCTATGGCCCGCCTTATGCCCAAGTCTACGCCAAGTATAGATTGGACCGAAACGTCCTGAACTTCGAATCTTAGACAGATGTGAACGCAGTAGACGCCATTTCGCTCGACTAGTTGGAAATCCACGACCTTTCCCTTTTGGAGGGAGTCGAGGTGGTACTTTGCAGGATTGAGCGGAATTGTGATGCGTGCGTATTTTCTCAAAGTTGACAATCGAACAACGTAGGGAGACAAATGAATATGCTCTGCGGGCTGAACGAGCCCCGTCCTATAGTCGACCCGCACAGGAACTTTTCTCCTCAAGCCGCCCTGAAATGGTTTATGAGGCTCACGTTTCAAGAGCGCATCTTTCCACCTCGCCTTGGACCGAACCAGTCTTTGCTCCCAATTCCTATGCTGGACCTGGTAACTGCGCCACAGCCACATTGCTTGGTCCCGGCATTGTTGGATATACGCTGACGAGAGCTTCGTACGCTTCTCGATTTTCCTCAGGTCGTCATACATGAATCCTCCACTTTCCAAGGCATTGATGCCACGCTTGTCGATAACCTTCGAAAACAGCCAGACGCCGTAACTCAATCTGGCTGTCAAACGGTTCAACACGCAAAGCTTGCGCTTGGTCAGCGCGTAGTGCACTGGCACGCGAATGGTCTTGGTAACTTCCAACTCAGAGGATCAACGTGTGGAATGAGCCAAAAGGATGAGAGATGAGTGAAATTGCCCACGTCGGATTGAACCTTGCCATCTAAAAAGCCATAAGGACTACGAGACCAAGTCTCAAAAGGCCCGAAACGGTTAGCACGGGCCGGCCAGTGATTCAATTAAAGTTCACGTACGGAAAGAAGCAGACGGTTGACGAAATCGAACTGGACAACCTGTTCACGGATTTACAGGGTGTTCTGAAGAAGCATCCACTGGTTCCCGCAGCCAACATCGACACACTGGTCTCTGAATGGATTAACGATCTTCTATTCCTCGCCGGCAAGATCACGGAAGAGGAGCTGCAAGAAGCGATGCAGGCGTTCGAAACTCAGGGCGCCGAGGCAAAGACAGAGGCAGATAAGGAAGACGATGAAGACTCAGACGAGGACGGTGATGAGGAGTAGCAAACCCTCCAAACGAAAAGACCCGCCTTATCAT
>Ga0315282_10008638_pt1 | contig 16433 bp, 23 predicted proteins | sample YL17G07_20_MG_FD_203693 | JGI IMG/M metagenome (GOLD analysis project Ga0315282, IMG submission 203693) | Sediment microbial communities from Yellowstone Lake, YNP, Wyoming, USA - YL17G07_20 | ecosystem: Environmental > Aquatic > Freshwater > Lake > Sediment | place: USA: Wyoming | collected...
TCTAATCTTTTTTGACTGATTATTTCTCTGTTTATAGTTATAATATCTTTGAATTCTTCCGAGAGTCTTCTCACAGTCTCGTTTCGTTCAGTCAGCATTTTTCGTAGTCTCTCTACAGCAGCCATGGAAGTTATAAATGGTCCAGGTCCACAACAAGTACTGCCAAAAGGATCACCTTCATAGATTTCTATTCTAATCTTGTTCTTTTCCATGTTGCTCCTCCAGTTCTTTTTACACCGTGGTTATCTCAAGGTGTCTTTTTCTTTTTAGAGTTGGGCTTCTTTTGATATTATTTCGGATATTTTCTTGACGTCTCCCATGTAAATGTCAAGTGTTGGAACTTTTTGCAAATACTTCGAGATAATTGTCTCGTAATGGATTTTCTTTCCAGCCTTCTCTAGGACTTTAGATGCACATCTGTTGCCACATCCGTTTATCACGATATTCTTTTTAGCTCTTTCAGCTATGTCTAGATGCGGTTTTGAACCAGCCGCAACAGCCACGGTACAGCACATGCGAGCCTTGTCCATGTTTGTGAGTAAGACTCCGACTGCTTGCCCAACTTGTCCAACGTTTGCAGCGCCATCACAAACCCATATTACATTCTCGTGTTCGGCAAACTTGTAGCATTCTTCTAGTATTTTAGGTTCCTTTTCCTTCTCATTTTCCATACTTTCATCCTCCATACCTATTTTTTAGGGTTGATTTTCATTTAAAATTGATTCTATGATAAGTTCTTTTGCTTTTTTCACGTCCTCTTCCAATACGTATTCCATGACTGACCTCAAATTCTTTCCAATGTCTTCGTGTAAAGCCTTCTTTTTCATGTCAATATCTCTAACCAGAACTATGCTTTTAGCAATTTTAAATCCAGCCTCATCAACGACTTTTCTGCTGCACTCCATGGGGCAACCATCCACAGTAATGACTTTCTTTGCTACCTTTGTCTTTCCAATGACCGGAGGCACTTTCGTTGATAGACCCGCCAAACAGCCTATGCTAACCTTGGTAAGGCCTAGCTCCTTCACTGCTTCTAAACTGGCAAGCGCAGCTGTAATCCCTGTGTTGGAAAGCCCACCGAAGCAAGCATAGATTATGTTTTCGTGACTGAGCATACTTTCGTTCCACTCTTTGTTAGTTTGGGCCATCTTATGTCCCTCCAAAGATTCTTCCGCATACTTGTCTTACTTTATTTACAACTATTTGAAACTCTTCTTCTATTTGTTTTGTCATCAGATTTTTCTCCTTTGAACTTGAGTTTTCATAACGATAAATTTAAATACTTAAATTTTAACCTTTCCATCATAAATGACAAAAAGGTGTATGCGAGTGAGTGAGAAAAAATTGCCCAGATTCATAATGTGCTTCTGCACTGGTGAATGCCCAGGGTTTGCAAAGCTGGACTTGTGGAAGCTGATAAACTTTGTTAGAAACGAGCTTGACGTGGAGTACGCCATTGTTCATCCGCAGCTCTGCGTAACAGATGGAGACAACTTCTGGAAGGACTACCTCCGTGCTGGCGACAAGGATACGATGTACATTGTTGGTGGTTGCGACCCCAGAATGCAGAAGAAAATGTTCAAGGACGCTTTCGTGGAGAAAGGCATCGACTTCGACAAACAAGTCATTTCTTTGGACTTAAGAAACATGGAAACCCCAGAAGCGATGAAGAAAGTTGAGGAAGTCGTTAACAAGCTGGTGGCGCAGTAGATGGGAGAAAAGTATCTTGAGTCAGAAAGATATTACGGAGAAAAAGTCAAGACACCCCAAGAGCCATATGGATTTCCAAGGAAAGAGATTAACTGGTATCCCAAAATAGACCCAGAAAAGTGTGATCCTAGCAAATGTGACTACTTCTGCGTTGACTACTGCCACATGAGAGTGTACAAGCGAGAAGGAGACAAGGTGGTAGTCGACGATCCCTACAACTGCAACGTGCCCAGCCAATCTTGTGCACCTCGTTGTCCGACAGGGGCAATCAGCTTTCCTTCTAAAGAAGAGCTGAAGCGTACGCTCAGGTATTTGAGGGAAAAGCACGGATATGCAAAAGGGAGCACTTAACAGCGAAGGTCTAACCGTTATCGGAGTTGCATCGGTGTGGCTCGGCCTTCTCTTCATGCTTATGGGGAATCGTGTGTGCATTTAGACTCAGCATTTGTGGAGTGGTGCTGGCGCTGGTTGGTGCCACACTTTACATAGTAACTATAAGAGGAGTGAGACCATTGAGTGAAAAGACTTATTCTGGCTTGCCGAGAAAAGAGATAGAGTGGCATCCTACAATTGACTACAATCTATGTACAGGCTGCGGGGTCTGTGCTGATTTCTGCCATGAACACGTTTACGAAAAGCAAGGAGATAAAGTGGTTGTCGCACGACCATACGACTGCCTAGTGGCCTGCGAGTCATGTAGGCCACGATGCCCAGTAGGCGCTATAAAATTCCCATCGAGACAAGAGCTGAAGCAAATGCTGAGAGCTTTAAGGGAAAAATACGGTTATGGACAGGTAGACCAGGTGAAAACGCAATGATCGTGGAAGTTTTCGGGCCTGAGCCGCCATGTCCACGATGTATGAGAGCCTTGGAAATTGTAAAACAAGCAGTGAAGGAATTGCGGCTTAATTGTGAAGTTAAGAAGATCGATGCCTACTCCAAGTCTACAATATTTAGGTACGGGCTTGTTTTCACTCCAGCAGTGGCAATAGACGGAAAAGTTTTTGCTGCTGGAAGAATTCCAAGTGTTGATGAGGTAAAGCGTATTTTACGTTTCAATTACAAACATTAATGAGTGAGAAACCAAGTGATGGTGGTGAATGCATGAAAAAAGTTATAGTCGAAGTGATTGGTCCCAATCCTCCATGCTATAGATGCATGGAATTAAAGGAAAACGTGGATGCAGTAGCCAAAAAGCTTAGTGCTGATGGAATAGAGGTCGAGATAAAAAGGCTTGACATAATCTCTAGAGAAATCATCAGAAAATACGGCTTGCTTCTCCCTCCAGCCTTGGCGGTGAATGGAATTGTAAAAACAATGGGCTGGGTGCCCGGCAAAGGAGATGTTGAAACTGTGTTAAGAGAGGCTATGAAATAAGAAGAGTGATGTAGAATTGAACGAAAAATATTTAGAAAAGTTCGAACAGCTCTTCTATGGATTTTTGTTTTGAAATTTTTAGGTTACGCTAAACGCTTCTTCGTCTATGGGTTTAATGCGTGCCATTCTTGCCTCATCACTAATCTTAGTTGGCACTCTACAACGTACATTGTGAACAAAATCGCAGCGCAATGGAATATTGAATAGTTATTCATTATTGTTGCCGTATCAAAACTTAAGGTAAACCGTAGCCAACAACGGCGACTTCGGCTTTCTTTATGCCTTCAACTTCTTCAGCCGCTCTTTTAACTTGATTTGGCAGCACATTCATTAAAGGACAAAGCGGAGTGGTCAGTACCATTTCAATTCTCGCCACTCCATTTTCCACAGTTACTTTCTTTATCATACCTAAATCCACTAGGCTTCTACCAATCTCAGGATCCACGACTTTTTTTAAAGCTTTTTCAACTTCTGTCTTTAGGAGAACATTGCTCGACATTTCGATATCCCCGCCTAGAATATGAGAACTTAAATATAAGCCTTCACATTTTTCTCCCAGTAACAAATAATTAATATAGTTTAATGTAATCCTTCTGGCTTAGCAATGTTTAAGACAAAGAATCTATCAGTAAAAGTAAATGGAGAAGATGTTCTGAAAAACGTTAGTTTGAAGATTGGAGAAGGAGAAGTACATGCATTACTAGGTCCAAATGCTTCTGGAAAATCAACATTGGCCTATGCGATAATGGGTCTTCCTGAATATAGAGTCACACGTGGAGGAATATTGTTTAAAGGAAATGACATAACTCATCTGCCAATAGAAGAAAGAGCAAAACTGGGCATAGCCTTAGCATTTCAGAATCCTCCATCAGTAAAGGGAGCGAAGCTTTCTCTTCTCTTGAAGAGAATTTCTAAGCAACAATCGGCTTTAAATTTGAAAGACTTCCCATTAGATTACAGCCTTTTAGAAAGAGAGGTTAATGTTGGATTTTCCGGTGGCGAAAGAAAACTTTCTGAAATAATGCAAATAATAAGTATGAAACCTACGTTTGTAATTCTCGACGAAATAGATGCTGGGTTAGACATAATAAACCTTGATAAGTTGATGAGGATAATACAAGACAAATTAATAGACAACGGAGTATCACTTCTTGCGATTACACATAGAGGAGATATACTTCAATTTCTCGAGCCAGATGTAGCGCATGTTATGTTACACGGAGAAATTGTTTGCTCCTCAAAAGACTGGAGAAAACCATGGAAAACAATTTTGAGGTTTGGATATGAAAAATGTGAAGAATGCAAAGAGCGCGAACTATCTTCAGATTAACCATGAAATTCGCAAAATGCTTGCGGAAGAAGGAGTTATTCTCAAGTCAAGTTCCGAAGCCTACGAGGAACTTGAATGGATACATGAATACCTTGAACAAAAACCAGAAGAAGGATATTTTGTTTGGGTTAAAAAGCAAATAGGGTATCCAATAAGCACTTGCATAGCTATTTCCTCGCCGAAAATTTATCAAAAACCAAGAAACCTTATCATAGTGGAAAATGGCATTAAAGCTGAAATTTACAGCATCTGCAACGCCGTGAAACTCACTTTGTATGGAAAACATGAGGGACGCACTACGGTAATTCTTAAGGAAAACTCTTCGTTGAAAATTAAACATTTCCATAAATGGGGACCAGAAGACAATGTATTATCAAGCACGGAATTCATTCTTGAAAAAGGAGCAACGTTATCCAGCTCTTATAAGTGTCTAAGTCCACTCAAAAAATTGAGGGTTGAAAGCAAAACGTTATTGGACTCCAATTCCTCAGCAAACTTTGAAACAGCTGTTTTAGCTAAAAACGAGGACGCCGAATTGTTTGATTCACTATTTCTTAATGGAGACAAATCCAGCGGCATCGTAAAACTGCGAATGGTTTCACAGGAAAATTCGAAAATTCTATCGCACAGCAAGGTTGCCGCTACAGGAGCTGGACGTGGTCACATTGATTGTATGGGGTTGTTGCTGTCAGACGGTTCAATTATAAATTCTGTTCCAGAGCTTTTAAATCAGAACAAAAATGCAGTTCTCACTCATGAGGCATCCATAGGCAGAATCTCAGAAGACGAATTAAACTACTTGAGGAGCAGAGGCTTAACAGAGGATGAATCAACAAACATGATAATAACAGGTTTTCTAGGCGAGACAATCACGTATGTACAGCATTCAAAATTGACGAAAAGCTAAATCGCAACAATTTTGTCCATGTGCGCTAGCCTAAATTGCTGCCTTCGCATATAACATTAATCATTCCAATAGGCCTTTGACAGCCTCGCCGAACAAAACCCGTTTCGCATCTTCAGTCAGAGAGTAAAATCGTTTATTCTCTTTCCTTTTCAATTTTAGAAGCCCATTGTAAACAAGCAGTTGCATATGCCTCGAAACTGCAGGTTGAGAAAGTCCAATATGCGAAACTATTTCACATTGGCATTTTTCTCCGTCTTTTATGAAATATAGAATTTTTAGTCTAGTTTCATCTCCTAATGCCTTAAAAAATCCAGCCAACCGAGTTAATTTCATTTCTAATGTGCTTTCCATGGAAATCACCCTATTAGTTTACGGCAGAATAGATAAGTTTTGCGAATAATTGAATAAAGCAAAATTTAAATAAAGCAATCTTCTACTAACTTCAAATTCAATATAATAATAATGTTGAGGGAGATTAATTGGAGAAGTCATCTTCAAATGAGGAATTAAAGTTTGGCTATTGTCGGAACAACTGCATGCTTCACTGTGGCAGAGTAGCTGTTGTAAGAAATGGGCGTGTTGTTGAAATTCGCGGTTGGAAGGGGCATCCAATAAGTGACGGAAAACTATGTGCAAAGGGACTGGCAGCAATTCAAGATACGTACAGCCCTAATCGCATTCTTTATCCTATGAAGAGAGTAGGCGGCAAATTTAAAAGAGTGACATGGGAACACGCGTTGGATGAAATTGCTAAAAAACTTGGGGAAATACGGAAGGAATGGGAAGGGAAAACACTCCACAACATGACTGCTGAGGAATTAAAAAGGGTCGCCCGGTACGCAACTCCTAGAAACTCTTGTGGAGAGGCCGAATACTTGTATTATATGCGTTTTGGACGCACATTCATATCATCACTTAACTATTCAGGTTGTGTTGCCTGCAACGGAAACTGGTGGAGAGCACGGCTAGCAACAACTGGATTTAATTGTCCGGTTAATACCATAGATACTATTGTTGATTCCAAGCTTGTTCTAGACTTTGGATACAATATTGCCGAAACAGCTGTTGTGAGTTTCCGATGGATAAAGGAAGCAATTAAAAAAGGGGCGAGATTCATATACGTAGATCCAAGATTCACAAAGACAGCTGCACATGCTACGGAATACATACCAATTAGGCCTGGCACTGACGGAGCATTAGTTCTTGGAATAATGTATGTCTTAGTCAGAAATGGATGGATGTACCCGTATCTAAAGTATTATGTTGAGGAAGATGAGTTCAACCGTTTTGTGGAAGAAGTTGTAAAGAAATATCCTCCTGAAAAAGTTGAGGAAATAACATGGGTCCCAAGCAAAAAGATTGAGGAACTAGCGAAGGAAATACACGATGCAGGAAGAAAGGTAGCCATACTTGCTGGTACCCGCACAAGCACTCAGATAAGTGGGTTCAGCACAAATCGATTAATTGTAATGTTGCACCTTATAATTGGTAGTTACGGCGTTTCTGGTGGCGGAGACTATAATCCGAAGCCAGGTGTTGTTCCAGCTGATTATGCTCCTTTAACCCCAACGTGCTCCTATAAATACCCAGCAATATTTTATCCGGATGATGCTTACGATTGGACAAGAGGATGGGTTCCAGAAACCAAGTGGCCAGAAGTCAAAGAACAAATAAAGGCGTATCTTGGTATAGGCGGCAACCCAATAATCAGAAGCGCTGGAGATCAGAGAGGACTATACGAGTACTTGAAAAAGCATGGTCTGATAGTGATCGGAACAACCGAATGGAACGAAATGTGCGATTATGCACATTATATACTTCCACTTGCAACAGATCTGGAATGCTCCGGATCGACATTTCTGTGTTCAACATTACGGGCAGTTCAATGGAAAGATGATGCTGTTCCTCCAATTGGTGAAGCTAAGCAAGATCTATGGGTTCTTAACGAGATATGCCATAGAGTTTACGGTGACGAAACAATGTACCGTGAATGTCCAGACTGCGAGAAAAGAGCGAAAGAAATTCTTGCCAACGGTGGGACTCCTGATGACGTATGGAACGAGCTCGTGAAACCTTGGGCCGACAAAATTAAGGCAATATGGAATGAGGAAAGGAAAAAGCCTAATGGAAAATACTTAGACGATATAATCAACGAAATTGCTGAAGAAAGCATTAAGAAAACTGGGCACTGTGGAGATCACAAATACGTCATAAGAAATCGTGAGCTGATTTTCCGAGAGGATCTGAAGGAATGGGGAGAAAAAGTTGGCTTCGATCTTGACAATCATGGTTTACTATGGTCCTACAACATATTTAAGCAAGGTCCGGAGGCGGTTTACCATTACTGGTGGAGACTTGAAATGCTTATGTGGGCTATTAAGCCTGGGACCCCAGCGGCGATGGATCCTGAAAGGTGTCATCCATTCTCTGGATTAAGGTTAGACATAGTTAAGGACAAAAAGGTTGTACACTGGCCAGCTCCCGTATGCCTAATGGAAAGAGATCCCAACTACAGGGGAGAAAAAATCTTCTTCGAAAAATGTCCTAACTGCTGGAAAACAGCTAAAGAATTAGGCATGCCTGAAATACCACTCCTTTGGACTTCCCCGAAAAGATGGAATCAAAAGACAAACAGTTTCTATCCATGGAAGGAAGGCAAAGCCTTCATCGACCTTAAAGGTGAAACGTGGTACGGAGCAGGTTTTCCAGAGTGGACCGAGCCTGCGGAAAAGCCGAGAGACATAAGCCAAAAGATAGACTGGAATGAAGAGTATCCATTAATCATGACTACGGGCAAGCTTGCGCACCTGATGACGGGCTACAGCCAAAACGTCAATGAGCTTCTCATAAAAATTGAGGAAAAACCATTTGTTTGGATCCATCCATCCACAGCTGAACACTTAGGAATTAAAGAGGGCGATCTTGTCAAAATAGTAACCCCAAGATCACCAAAGAATGGTCTAAAAATGAAAGCTAAGCTAACCGCACGCATCCATCCGAAAGTTGTATTCGTACCAACACACACAGGTCCAAGAGCTATAGATGAAGATTTCCAAAACGAAGGTGTAATGCTTGTGACATCAACAGCTGAAGACCCATATACAAAAATGATCGGCTACAGCACTAACATTTGTAGAATTGAAAAGGCAAAAGGGTGAAAACCATGTTAGGAATCTTAATTGATGTAGACGAATGCATAGGCTGTCACGCCTGCGAAGTCGCATGCAACAACTCACATGAATTTCCAAAAGAAATCTTAGTGCAACGTGTGGTCTCCGCTGAGGAGGGAGAATTTCCATTAGTTAAAAGTTTGCATGCACCGATTGAAAGATGCATGCACTGTTTAGATCCCGCATGTGTGAAGGCATGTCCATTTGGTGCTATCACAAAAAGCGAAGATGGACCAGTAATAATAGACCATGAGAAGTGTACTGGGTGTCAACTTTGTGTGAAGGCATGTCCATGGAACATCCCGAAATTTAGCTTAGAAGCTAAGAAGGTTTACAAATGTGACTTTTGCTACGGCAGGATATTGAATGGTCTATCTCCAGCTTGTACTGAAGCTTGCCCAACTGAAGCCCTAAAATTTGGTGATCGTGACGAACTGCTTAAGGAAGCTAAAGCCAAAAAGAAATATGTTTACGGTGAAGCTGAAGCTGGCGGGACATCGCTTATCTACGCTTCAAATGAGCCTCTAACAAAGATAGGCTTGCCAAAGCTGCTTCCAGAAGAATTGGAAATTTTAGCCATTAACCCAGACGCACAAAGAGCCTTCACCGAATTCCGCTCGGAAATTTTGAAAGGCGATAAAATATTGCCGCAAAAGGTCAAACGCCTTCTCACAATAGTTGCATATGCGGTAGCTGGATGTGAAGAATGCGTTGAAGAGTGCACAAGGGAAGCGCTTTCAGAAGGGGTAAAGAAAAATGAGATTCTTGACGCTCTCACAGTTGCATGTTTAGTTAGAGGCGGATCAGCCCTAAACACTTGTAAAAGAGCGTTTAAAGTTATTCAAGAGAAAACCTGAACAACTCAAAATAATGTTTGAGGTAAGGTGAATGGAGTTGGCAAAAGAAGAAAAAATTTCGGAAAGCCTTAAGGCTTTCAAAGAAGAGTTCGGCAAAATACTTGATCCAGTGGATTTTATAAGGGAAAAAGATGAAGAGCTTTGCAACGCTTTCCTAAAATTACATGAGTTGACCGTGAACGAGGGGGTTTTATCTAAAAAATTCAAGTTTTTGATGCATGCCGCTATTACCGCATCTTTACATGATGTAGAAGCAACGGTAATGCATTTAACAGGTGCGATAAGAGCAGGGGCAACCGAGAAAGAGGTTCTTGAGACTGCCTTCACGATAATTCCAGTATCTGGAATGCCAGCCTTTGCAGTATTTCTCAACGCCTTAAGGAGATTGGGCATATACTCTAAGCCCTAGCTTAATACTATGTCATAATCAAAAAGGTGAAGCACAATGATTGAGATCAAACCACTTAACGTTAAGTCAGGCACGGTCTTAGGAATTCGCATCGGGAACCCAGAGGCACCAGAAAAACCAGCAATAATAGTGCTGATAGCCAAGAAAGGCTTACTTGTCTGCGGCAACTTCGATATTAATGAGTTGGATAAACGGGGCTTAACGGCGGCTAGAGTGGTAGGTTTAACAAAAATTGAAGATGCTCTGCAATTGAATGTTGTATCTGTCACATCACGCGCCAAAACATTAGGTGTTAACGTTGGAATGTTAGGCAAAGAGGCTTTAGAAAGAATGTTATAGAAAATCAAAATTGGGTGAAAATAATGGAGGCACATGTTGAAAAAATCGATGTAGTTGAAAAGTCTCCATGTTTAGTTGAGCCCAGAAGGTTTAAAATTTCAGCAAAAACAGACAAACCCTTAACGGACATACTTCCCATTTTCTATCTGGCATTACCCGCCTCAAACTATTCGAAAGCTCATGGATCATTAAGTTTTCTACGAAAAGGAAAGCTTATCGGCATATTCTCAGATGGAAAAATCAACATGCCATGTTTTGAAACAGACGATGAAGCAAATGAGCATTTAGCTGACTTAAAGAACCTGATAAGCAGGGCTTTTGAATATTTTGCACAGCATGGCCCTCCAGACCCTCAACTCTTAGATATCAGACAAAAGCTCAGTCCACTCGAGATTTACAAGTATCTGCCAAAAACAAATTGCAAAGAATGCGGAGAACAGGGATGCTTCCCTTTCGCCGTAAAACTCGCAAACGAAGAAAAAACTCAAGAGTGCACGCAACTTAAACTTTCAAAATACAGCGGTAGCAAAGAACAGCTAGAGAAAATGCTTCAACCAATAAAATTAGAAAATTGATGTTAACAGCAAATTCAAAGGAGGTGATAATTTTTGCAAACAGAAGAAAAGAAAGAGCCCAGAATACTTGAAGACTGCTACAGGTCTGCTGAACATGAAAACGTGGTTTGGGTTTGTGATGGTGCCGCTAATGTGGGACAGGTTGGGCAGACGGTTGGCGTTTTACTTACAAACATGGATAAGGTTCGCATGTGCTGTACAGTAGCTGTCGCAGCAGGTTCAAAACCGCATTTAGACATCGCGGGGAAAGCCAAAAAGAACATAGTAATAAACGGATGCACAAACAGATGCGCATCCAAAGTTTTAGAAAAGGCTGGGAAGAAAATCCACTATGAGATAACGATTTCGAAGTACTTGCAGAAAGTTCCAACACTTGACATTTACATGGGAGACGTCAAGAAAATATCCGAAATAATAGTTAAAGAAGCCCAACTCTAAATTATTCTAGAAATACGTTTTGATAACCAAAATATCCCTTAACTTTCCATCAAACTCTACTTTTAGTCTTTCACTTTAACGAACCCCAATATTTTTCCTCATTAATTTTTCCGTTCTCTTCAAATGTGCAGGAGTATTAACATTAAAAAATGTGAGCAAATGAGGGTCCACTTGTCTGATGATTTTAGTCGGAACATACTTCACTCTATTCAACAAAGAAATCATGGATTTCATTCTCATCTCACCTTTCTCAAGGACCATTCTTGTAGCATCTAAAGCTGACTCCGTCCTGTAAACAGCTTGAAGAGGTTCAAGGTACCCATTAGGCCACTTTGGAATAACGGCGTCAAAGCCTAAAGACGCACGGAAGAGATAATTAATGACGCCCTTCGAAACAAATGGAGTATCACACGGCAATAGCACTGAATATTCGGCTTTAGAGTTCATAAAACCAGTCAAGGCTCCGACAAGAGGACTTTGGCAATTTCTCTCATCCATAACAATAATGGTGTTACTTAAAAAAATTTGAGAATACATATTCCTTCGGTCAACTGAACCAACGACAACTATAACATCGTTAACAATCCCTAAAATTTTCTCGCAAACATAAAGAATAAGTGGCTTTTCCATAAGCTTGACCATACATTTATCCATCCCAAACCTCCTAGAAAAACCTCCAGCAAGAATTATAGCAGCCTTTTTCATCAAATTCACCGCAACTTGTTACAATTTAACATGGTAATTAACAATTTTCATCCTAACTACTCTTAACATCCCTCAAACTTCAATAACTTCTATAGGAAAGGCAACTTCAGAAATTGAAATTTTCATAAAGGCTTTTCAAGAATCTTTCTTATGAGCTTTCAAAAGATTTATAGTTCAATTTTAATATTGTAATATATAAAATAGCGATGAAAAGATATGAGGAGAAAAGTTAAAGTTGATGAACGCTTGGCGAGGCTTTCAGTTCTCCTATTTGTTCTGCTGAAGATGCCCACAAATATGCAAAGGAATTGGGGAGAACTTGCTGAGAATTTTGCTCCAAAAAATCTTGCAACCCATAAAGTTAGAGAGTTAACACTTTCTCCAAGGCATATTATAGAATACTAAGTTTATGCAGGCCTTCAATTAGTTTAGGGTCAGCTATACTGTAAAAGACCCATTTTCGTTCCCTTCTTTCCTTCAGTAGTTCGGCATTTTTCAATATTCCTAAGTGATGGGATGTTGTAGGTTGAGTCAGACTTAGAGCAACCATAATGTCGCATACGCACATTTCCCTAACCTCTAGGAGCTTTAGAATCCTTAACCTTGTCTTATCAGCCAAAGCCTTGAAAAACCTGCTTTGTTTGTTTGCTACTTCGATTTCAGCAATCTTGTCTGCAATCTGTTTCAGTTGGATAGCGTATTTTTCGTCTTCGCCTGGACAGACTTTCGCGCTGAGTAACTGCGCAAGCTCTTCGTTTAACTTAGACTTGGACATTTTCAATAAATCCTTGTTATTAAGTGTGTCTTTTGCTATAATTTAGTGAAACAAAGTATTTAAATATGTTTCAAAAGGATAAAGGCAGACTGAAAAAGAAAATAAAATTGTTAGCAAGCTATCGACATTTTATCCTCTTCCTATTCAACCATAGCAGCCGCCAGAGCTGCCAGAACCAGACACTAGCTGATTTTTAGTGTAGGCGTCCATGGATGTAAAGGAAGGAATAGAAATGGATCAGTGACAGACGCTCTAAAAAGTGGCATTCCTGTCTATGCGGCTAAGAGAGACGTTGAGTTGCGAGGCTTAACAAAACGCCTTCACGAAGAAATCAAAGTCTTAGACTACAGCGAAATAATCGATCTAGTCCTTAATTACGAGCGAATCGTAAACATTTAATTTTCCCATTTATTCTTTTGGGAAACAATAGTGAAAGTAATAAGTCCAAAGCGTCACGTACGCAGTATCAAACCGCACACACTTAGTTAGGAAATTGGAAAAAGAAGATCCCTTAAATAGAAGAAGCACAAAAGACAACAAATTGATGAGGGTATTTTTGTGACCAACCAGAAGAAGAAAGTAAAGAATGTAGGAAGATACAAGTTAAGTAGCCATTTTTGAAAGTATACTTTGTTACCATGAAATTTATCCAATCAACTTTTTGGGGTCTTCAATGCGAAAGTGTTGAAGATATTTCAAAGCTTTTTCCCTTTGAAACCTTGAGAACGCGTGATAAAATTTTTAAGTCTTCGTCATTTAGTGGAAACTAGATACGCGTCTGAAGCAGACGTGTACCTCTAAACTAGAAGGGATAGATAAAAAGGGGTTACATCCGAATGGGTGAGATGGTTCCTTTCAAGCTTCTCATATCACGTGAGGAAGCTTTGAAGACGGTACTGAATTTGGTGAAGCCAATAGATAGAACGGAACAGGTTTCCCTCGAAGAGACTTCAAACCGAGTTTTAGCTGAAGATATTATAGCGGATGAAGATGTTCCTCCATTCCATAGGGCTGCCATGGATGGTTACGCTGTAAGAGCCGAGGACACTTATGGAGCTTCTGATCTTAACCCGATAACTTTGAAGCTTATAGGCGTATTACATGCAGGTGGATCAACTGATACTCCTGTAAACAAAGGCGAATGCATCCGAATAGCTACTGGTTGCCAGATTCCTCCAGGGGCAGACGCTGTGGTTATGGTGGAGTTCACGGAAGAAAAAGGAGGCGGCGTCTCCATCTATAAAGCTGTGTATCCTGTAGCTAACATCGCCCAAAAAGGAGAGGATATAAAGAAAGGCGAAGTGATCTTGAAAGATGGGGATTTCCTGACTCCGGCTAAGATTGGCGCTTTAGCAGCCTTAGGAAGGACAAAAGCGCTGGTTTACCAGAAACCTCGTGTTGCCGTGATCCCAACTGGAATTGAAGTCTGCGAGATTGGTTCTGAACTTAAGGAAGGACAAGTTTACGACGTGAACTCATACTTTATCGTCCATTTTGTCAGATAACGGAGCCCTAGTCACCAGATCCTCTATAATTCCGGACTCTTTTGAAGAGCTGAAATCTGCAGTTAAACGTTTCCTAGATCACGACCTGATCGTGTTTTCGGGGGGTAGCTCCGTAGGAGAAAAAGACCTTTTAGTCAAAGTCGTTGAAGAAGCAGGGAAGATCCTCTTTCACGGCGTGCAGATAAAGCCGGGAAAACCAACCCTCTTCAGCCTGGTGCAGGATAAACCAGTCTTCGGCATGCCCGGATATCCCACCTCCTGCCTGAGCAACGCATATATCTTTCTAGTTCCAGTTATCCGTAGAATGGCTAGGCTTCCTCCGAAGAAGCCAAAAATAGTTAAAGCGAAGATGGCTAAAAGAACAGTTTCAGCTTCAGGGCGGGAGCAGTTTCTTCCCGTAAAGTTGATGGAGGGACGGGCTTATCCGGTTTTCAAAAAATCCGGAGACATAACAAGTATGGCAGAAGCCGATGGATACCTAATATTACCCCTCAACCTAGATGTAATAGAAGAAGACGAAGAAGTCACAGTAACCCTGTTTGAATAATGTTTTAATCATTTGTTGCTGAATATATAAAAAAATTTAAATATTGCGATGATTACTTTGCTTTGCATGTGTGAAATCTTCACGGGTGAGAGGTAAATGAAGGTTATTATCACTGATGAGGCTCTAAAAGAAATAAAATCGATTGCTGAAAAGCAGAAAATAAGGGAAGCAGCAGTTTATTTGGATCTTGAAAGAAGCTGCTGCAGTTCTATACCTAAAGTTGACGTAGTAGACCAAACATCCAGCAAACTTGAAATAATCTGCCACGCAAATGGCATCTCAATTTCTGCATGCGACCCTATCGCAGAGTTCCTGAAAGAAAACGAGGAACGGAACGACTTAGAACTCAAGGTTGACCTCATAATGCCTTATGGCTTAATCTTCCAACTCTTAAAAACTTCAAATGTTGAAGACGCATAAAGGTGCGTTTTAGATGGGGAGATGCGAGATTTGCGGCAAAGAAGGCGTTAGCTTGCTGTATGCTCGACACAAAGATTTGGGCATTGTCAAGCTCTGTCTTGACTGTTGGCGGAATGCTTACGCCAAGAATCTACTGGTGTCCGGAGCAGGTAGTTCAAGTGGCTGCTGTGGTTAACTACATTAATAGAAGAATATCGTTGCGACCTCAACAGTTTCCTTTTGGGGGTTAGTGTTCTCTCAGTTTGAAATATATTTAAACATTCTGTTTCATTAATCACACATCGATGAACATAGTTTACTAAGCATGATCGGATCTATTGAAATGTCAAAGTCTAGGTTGGCCAAGAGACTAACGCGATTGGTGAACTTGAAAGTTGTTCAGCTAATGATGCTTCAAAAATATGCCACGAACTTAGATAGATTGCAAATGAAGTTGCTGGAGTTGATGCACTGATAAGCAGAGCAGTTTTTCAAGGCGTTGGCTGACGAGACAAGACTGAGGATTCTGAAGTTATGGAGGTTGAGGAGATGTGTGTTTGTGGAGTTATGGCTACTCTGGACTTGACTCAACCTATAACCTCGTATCATCTGGGAATACTGGAGAATACCAGGCTTGTTAAGGGTAGAAGACAAAGGAAAGTAGGTCTTTTATGACATAGATGATCCCAAATTAATTGAAGAAATGCATAAACTGAAAATTCTGTGAACTAAACCTCTGCGAAGACTAGTGTTATTCATCAGTTTTTTGTAGAAATCTTAACAATAGATTTAAATACTTAAATTTGAGTCGATCTGACATTAAGGCGAATGAACAAATGAAAAAGATACTGGTTGGTTTTGATGGGTCTGAGTACTCGAAAAAAGCGCTAATTGAGTCAATCAAAATTGCGCAAAAGTTTTCGGCTGAGATAACTGTCGTGAACGTTTACAATGATCCTGCTGGCCACGATTTAAGTCAAAGAGTGCTCGAAAAGGCCAAAGTCATCTCAGAGGATGGAGAAGTCAAGTTCCAACTTGTCTCCATTCTAAGCCCCAATACGGCAAACAGGATCATTGATGTTGCAAAGAAAGACAAAGTAGACTTGATTGTGGTTGGGAGCAGAGGCATGGGTGCTATTCGTGCGCATCTGATAGGAAGTGTCGCCACTAAGATATGCCACGGCTCGCCTGTGAGTGTGCTTATCGTAAGATAGATTTTAATGGCTTAGAGGAATAGATCTTTGGCATCTGAACAACAACCTGTGAAAAAAGAAGAAGCGTCACTTGGGATTTTTGAGAAATACCTAACGCTATGGATAGCCATATGCATAATTGTGGGCTTGCTTGTCGGAAGATTTCTGCCAGCATTCGGACAATTTATGGATTCTCT
>Ga0315282_10008639_pt1 | contig 16432 bp, 17 predicted proteins | sample YL17G07_20_MG_FD_203693 | JGI IMG/M metagenome (GOLD analysis project Ga0315282, IMG submission 203693) | Sediment microbial communities from Yellowstone Lake, YNP, Wyoming, USA - YL17G07_20 | ecosystem: Environmental > Aquatic > Freshwater > Lake > Sediment | place: USA: Wyoming | collected...
GCCGCCAACGGCGTCAAGTTCGTGAATTATTGGCTCCACTGCCACCACCTGGTCGTGGACGGCGAGAAGATGGCCAAGTCCAAGGGGAATTTCTACCTTTTGAAAGACATCCTGGCCAAGGGCCATGACCCGAGGGAGGTTCGGTTCCTTCTCCTCTCGACCCATTACCGGAAGATGCTCAATTTCACCTTCGAGGCCCTGGACCAGGCCCGGGCGAGCCGGAACCGGATCCGTGATTTTCTTGTCGATATCAGAGGGATCAAGCGCGAAGGCGGGACGGATCCGGAGGTGTCCCGCTTGATCGAGCAGGCCCGAGCGGATTTCGTGGCCGGGCTGGAGGATGACCTCAACATCGCGGAGTCTTTGGCCGCCCTGTTCAGCCTTATTGAGAAAGCAAACAGCCTCATGGTCAAAGGGGGGATATGTCAAGCGGACGCCCTGGCCCTTCAGAGCTTCATCACGGAGATTGATGAGAAAGTCCTGGCCATCGAACCCACGTCCATATATGCGAAAGCGAGCGGCCTTGCGATACACCTGCAACCGTCCGTTGAAGGCAGGATGGTGAAAGTCGACGTTTCCGACGAGCTCGACGCCGCCGTCCAGAAGAAGGTCGAGGAACGGCAGAAGGCCAGGGCCGAAAAAAATTTTAAACTCGCCGACGAGATCCGCAAAGAGCTTCTGGCCCAGGGCATCCTCCTCGAGGACAAGAAGGACGGTGTCCGTTGGAAGAGGGTCCAACCGACGAGGTCCTGAGCGGCCGGGCCGGGGCGGCCCCGGTTGGGGCAGGATAGCCCGGCAGAAATGGGGAGTATTGTTGGATAATCGGAGGACCGCTCAGGCGGTCGGCCGGATCGGCGAGGCCATCGCCTTGAAATTCCTTCGCCGCAAGAAATACAAGATCGTCGAAACCGGCTTCCGCTTGTTCCGCGGCGAGATCGACATCATCGCCCGCGACCGGCAAACCCTCGTCTTCATCGAGGTCAAAATGCGGACGAGCGGGGCCTATGGCCGTCCCGAGGAAGCGGTGACCCCGGCCAAACAGCAGCAGATCAGGAAAGTGGCCCAGGGCTATCTCTTCAAGCGCCGGCTGGGAGACGTGGCCTGCCGGTTCGATGTCATCGCCATCAGGCCCACTGACGGCGCCGGGTATGCCATCGACCATTTCGTGGATGCTTTCTGAGACCCAGGGGCCGGGCCGCGGGCCATCATTTCCGGAAAGGCCGAAGTTTATCTTTGAGGACGGCTGAAGCGTCCCGCGACTCACGCGCGAGCTTGCTGAACGTTTTCTTCAGGACCGGATGAACGGCCCTGGGGGCGATTTCCTTCAAGGGGACCAGAACAAAGCTCCGCCTCGCCAGGCGCGGGTGCGGGATGGTCAGCCGGGGAGTGTCGATGACCGTATCTTCGGCCAGGAGGATGTCGATGTCGATCGTCCGCGGGCCCTTGTCGACCGTGGGGATCCGCTTCATCTTTTTTTCGATGGACTTGGCCAGCCCCAGGAGCTCCTGGGGACTGAGGTTTGCCCTGACCTTGATGACCTGATTGAGAAACCAGGGCTGGTCCGGGACGTCGACCGGCTCGGTCATGTAGATTGACGACACCCTGAGGACCTCGGCGCCGGCTTTCTCGAGCGATAGCCGGGCCAGGGCCAAGTTCCGTCTCCGGCGGCCGAGGTTGCTCCCCAAGCCAAGAAAGAAGATCATCTGTCTTTTCTCAGGTCCTGTTGCAAAACTCCTGCCCTTCCCGGACATCTATTGTAGTCGATTTGTTGGCGGTTTCCATGCGACAGTCGTTCGCGTCCCGTCGCGCCGGGGATTTGATTTTCAGCATTCCTTTGATTAGTATAAGACCTCGCTGCTGTAGAAACAAAGCCGTTTCGACGCTGGAGGTTCTTATGACCAAGCTGATCTTTCTGGATAACGGGGCGACGTCCTTCCCGAAACCCGAAGAGGTCTACACCTTCATGGACCACTTCTACAGGAATTTCGGAGTCAACCCGGGGCGATCCGGATATGACCTCTGTTTGGAGGCCGGTGAAGTCGTCGAGGCGACGCGGAAGATGATGACGCAGTTCTTCAACGGCACGGACCCCAACCGGCTCTGCTTCTCCTACAACTCCACGGACGCCCTCAACCTCATCATCTTCGGCATGCTCAAGCCCGGCGAACACGCCATCACGACGACGATCGAGCACAATTCCGTTCTCCGTCCCCTCTATCACCAGTCGCTCGCGGGAGTCGCGGTCGACTACGTCCCGTTCGACGGCGCGGGCTTCGTCGACCCCGGAGAGATCCGGAAGAGGTTCCGGCCGACGACCCGCCTGGTCATCGTCAACCATGCCTCGAATGTCATCGGGACCGTGCAGCCCATCCGCGAGATCGGAAGGCTCTGCCGGGAAGCCGGGATCCCTTTCGCCATTGACGCGTCGCAGTCCGCGGGCAAGGTCCCGATCGACATGGAAGACCAGTTCCTGGACGTCGTCGCCTTTACCGGACACAAGTCGCTCCTCGGCCCGACCGGCATCGGCGGCCTCTACGTCCGGGAGGGGGTCGAGATCCGGCACACGAGAGCCGGCGGGACGGGCGTCCGGTCCGCCGTCCGGACCCATCTCGAGGAATACCCGTACCGGCTCGAATACGGGACTCCGAATATTATAGGAATCGCCGGATTGAACGCGGGTTTGAAGTGGATCCTGGCCAAGGGCCTGAAAACCCTCCAAGAGCATGAAATGGGGCTTGCGCGCAAGCTCCGCGACGGGCTGCGGGAGATCCCTGGGGTGACGCTCTACTGCCTGGAAGACCTTGCCGATCACATCAGCGTCCTGGCCTTCAACGTCGACGGCATGGTCGCCGCCGACGTGGGCACGATGCTCGACGTCGACTACAACATCGCCGCCCGGACGGGGCTCCATTGCGCCCCCCTGGTCCACGAGCAGCTGGGCATCGCCGGGATCCACGGCGCCGTGAGGTTCGGAATCGGCCCCTTCAACACTGAGGAACATATCGCAGCCGCGGTCCGGGCCGTCGGCGAGATCGCCGCGCTGAAAAATAAGAAGGGATAGTCCGGAACGTCAGACGCAGCCGTCGGCAAGGATTCGGCCGGCCGGGAAAGCACCCATTATACGAGAGCGGTCCCGGCTGTTAAAAAGCCGCGGCCAGGGTCAGGATATGGGGAGCGAAACCGTGAACGTCGTCCCTTCGCCGGGGCGGCTCTTGACGGAGATCGTCCCCTGGTGGGCCAGGACGATGTGTTTGGCGATGGACAGGCCGAGACCCGTTCCGCCAAGCTTCTTGGACCGTGACTTGTCGACGACGAAGAACCTCTCGAAAACGTGGGGCAGGTGCTCCGCGTCGATCCCGATGCCCGTGTCCGCGACCTCGACCGAGAGCCTGTCGCCCGCGGCCGCAAGCCGGAGCGTCACCCGCCCTTTCTCCGTGTACTTGACGGCGTTGTCGACGAGATTCAAGAGCAGCCGTTCGATCTCGTACGGATCTGCTATGACGGCGGGCAGGCCCTGAGCCGCTTCCAGCTTAAGCGTCAATCCCTTATCGCCGGCCGGCTTGTCGAAGATCCTGACGACGTTCTCCGCCAGGGCGCGCACGTCGACCTTCTCCTTCACAAGCTTCGTCCCCTTCTCCTCGAGCTCCGAGAGGGCCAGGAGGTCGCCGACGATCGCGATCATGCGGTCGGTGTTTCTCTTGATGATCTCGAGGTAGGAGCGGTTTTCCGGGCCGGCCGCGGGCTCCATCGTCTCGACGAAGCCCTTGATCGCCGTCAGGGGCGTCTTGAGCTCATGGGAAACATTGACGACAAAGTCCTTCTTGACCCTCTCGAGATTCTTGAACTCGGTCACGTCATGGAGCATCACCACGTACCGCTCGCGGGACGGCAGGTACGAGACGCTGCAGGAGAAGATCCTGTCGGTCAAGGACAGCTCCTCCTCGACCCCGCTCCGGGACGCGCCCGCTTTCTTGATGATCTCGGCGAATCTCGAGCTCCGGACGACCTCCCAGTAAGGCTTGCCCTCCGGCTGGTCGTTCTGGACGATCCGCCGGAAGCTCGCGTTGCTGAGGACGATCCGGGCTTCATCGTCGAGAACGCAGAGTCCTTCCTTGATGGACGCCAGGATGCTGTCGAGCTCCTCGGTCTTGAGCCGAATCTCCTGGAAGAACGTCTTCAGTTCCGCAGTCATCTTGTTGAAGCTCTGGGCAAAGCTCTTGAACTCTCTCCCCCGCTGCCGCACCGATACCTTGGCGTCGAAATCGCCGGACGCGACCCTGGCCGAAGCATCCACGAACTCCCGGACCGGGCGGGAAATGCTCCGGGTGAAAAAGAAGGCCGCCGCAAGGGCCAGGACGGTCACGAGGCCGAGCGTCTTGAGGAGTTCGGCCCGGAGCCGCTCGAAGAGCAGGTCAAGCTCCGCCATGAACAAGCTTAGACGGAGGGCGCCCACGACCTTTCCTCCCGAGAGAAGGGGCAGGCTCATGTACATCATGTCCCGGTTGAGCGTCGAGCTTCGGCGGACGGACGTCTGCTTCCGGCCCTGGAGGGCCTCGAAGATCTCCGGCCGGTAGAGATGGTTTTCCATGTCCTTCGGCTCTTTCTCGGAGTCGGCCAGGACCTGGCCGTCAAGGCCGATCACGGTGATCCGGGTGGCCGTCTTCTTCCCGATGGACAAGACGTACTCTTCGAGGTCCCCCTTCCCTTCTCCGAGGAGGTAGGGCAGGACGGGCTCTTCGAGGAGGACGCCGAGATGCTCCAGACCCGCGGCCTGCTCCTGGATGAAGTGCTTCCTCATCTGGCCGGGAGCGAAGAAGGCCACGGCGCCAGCCAGGAAAACGATGACGGCCGCGTACCCAAGAAAGACCCGTAGAAAAAGCGATGGTTTCATTCTTCGATCTTGTACCCGACGCCCCGGATATTCTTGATGAGGGACGCCGCCGCCCCCAGCTTCTCCCGGAGATTCCGGACATGGACGTCGACGGTGCGGTCCACGACCGCTTTTTCGTGGCCCCAGAGGTGGTCCAGGATCTGGTCCCTGGTGAAGACCCGGCCGCGGCGGGAGGCCAGGAGATAGAGGATCCTGAACTCCGTGGCCGTCAGGTCGACCACTCCCCCCGCCACGGTCACCTTGTGCTTGCCGGAGTCGATGGCGAGCGGACCCAAAGCGATCGGATGACCGTCGGGGGCCTGGCCGCCGCGCCTCAAGACGGCGTGGATGCGGGCGATGAGCTCCTTGACGGAAAACGGCTTGGTGACATAGTCGTCGGCGCCGAGCTCGAGCCCGAGGACCTTGTCGGTTTCCTGGTCCTTGGCCGTCAGCATGATGACCGGGATCCCGGCCGATTTTTCGTCCTTCCGCAGATGCCGGCAGACGTCGAGGCCGTCCATGTCCGGAAGCATGAGGTCGAGGAGGATGAGGTCCGGCGCTTCCCTCTGGAGGAAGCGATAGAGACCCTCCGCTTCCTGGAAGCCCTCGAACCGGAATCCGGCTTTCTTGAGGTTGACCCTGAGCAGCTCGAGGATGTCGGATTCATCATCCAGCGCGGCGATCAGTGGCGACATCTTCGAGCCCCTTCCGGCCGGATGTATTATAAAAGAAAATCCCCCGGGGATATAGAGGATTTATATCGCGGGCAAAATATTAACAGATTCTGAACAATTCCTTAATCGGCGGCTAACAGAGGACCGGCATGATGGGACCTGAGGAAACCGATGGAGGCCTTCGAACCTGCGCCCTGTGGCTTGGCCATGGCCTGGCGTCTCCTCGCCAAGGCTGCCCGCATCGTCACCCCCCTCCTCTTCTTCCCTCTTTTCTTTATTATTCCTGAAATTTGTCGATCCGGGCCCCGTGGTCAGGGAGGCGCTGAAGGGCCAAGGCCGTGCGGTCTTGGCCGTCATCGTCATCATCTCGCTTATCGCGTCGGTGGATTCTTTCCTCTCGATCGTTGTGAGTTATCGGCGCCTCTCGGGATTTTCCTGGGGGCCATCCCTTCTCTTCGCGGCCGGGTCGCTGAACATCGTCATGGCCTGTCATTGGCTCCTGTCCCCGCCTCTGTTCTCTTGACGAGTCCCTATCTCCGGCCCCATCCCCTGGCAGATGCAGGGTCCGGTTGCCCGGACATCCGCAGAAGGATATAATACAAAGATAACCGGAGGGTTTAGATCATGAGCAAATTTGTCCTACTTGTTCTCGTCATGGGCCTGGGTCTCGCGGGCCTCGCCGCGGCCCTGGGGAAGTTCGAGGAAGACACGATCCCGACATCGAATGGGGATCTGGTCCTGACCTTTCTCGGTCACGCTTCATTGATGATGGGCTTCGGCGGGAAAGTCATCCATGTCGATCCCTACGGCGAGGTGGCCGACTACACCCGGCTCCCGAAGGCCGACCTCGTCCTCCTCACCCATGACCATTACGACCATCTGGACCCCAAGGCGCTGCAGGCCATTCTCAAGTCGGGAACGATCATCGTCGCTTCCAAATCCTGTGCCGGCAAGGTCAAGGACGCCGTCATCATGAGCAACGGGGATTCCCGGACGGTCCTCGATCTGGCCATTGAGGCCGTCCCGGCCTACAACATCGTCAACAAGAGACCGGACGGGAATCCGTTCCATCCGAAGGGCGCCGGCAATGGTTATATCGTCAGCTTCGGCGACAAGCGCGTCTACATCGCCGGGGACACGGAGAACACGCCGGAAATGAAGGCCCTGAAGAATATCGATGTCGCCTTCCTCCCCATGAACCTCCCCTACACCATGACCCCCGAGATGGTCGCCGAGGCCGCGAAAGCCTTCAAGCCCAGGATCCTCTACCCCTACCATTTCGGGGAAACGGACACCTCAAAGCTCGTCAGGCTCCTTCATGCGGAAAAGGGGATCGAGGTCAGGGTCCGGAAGATGAGCTGAGCGCCAGGCGACCGCTCTCCCGGCTATTCTTTCCCGGGGCAGCCCTTGAGCCCCGTGAAGCGGCCCTCCTCGATGTGGTGCTTGATGGTCTTGCCCTTGACCATGTAGATCACGTCCTCCCCGATATTCGTCGCGTGGTCCGCGATCCTCTCGAGGTGGCGGCCGACAAGGATCAGGTCCACCGCCCGGGGGATGGTCGTCTGGTCGGCCATCATGAACGTCAGCAGCTCCCGAAAAATCTGGCCGTTGAGCTGGTCCACCTGGTCGTCCCGCTGGCAGACATTTTTCGCCAGATCGGCGTCGCCGTTGATAAAGGCATTGAGGACGTCCCGGACCATACCCTGGGCCAGAGAGGCCATCCGGGGGATGTCGATGAGCGGCTTGAGTTGGGGGACTTTGAGGAGGTCGAGGGTCCGTTCGGCGATGTTGACGGCCAGGTCGCCGATCCGCTCGAGGTCGCTCCCGATCTTCATGGCCGAGGTGATGAACCGGAGGTCCGTCGCCATGGGCTGCCGGAGGGCCAGGAGCCGCATGGCCATCTCGTCGATCTCGATGTCGAGGCGGTTGATCGCCTCCTCTTTCTCGAGGACTTCGCAGGCCATGTCTTCCTTCCGGTCTTTGAGCCCGCGGACGGCCAGTCCGATCTGCTCCTCGGCCCGGGACGCCATCTCCAGGAGCTTTTCCTTGAGCGACTTGAGCTCCTCATCGAAGGGGCGTTCTGTTTTTGACATGGATCCTCCCTCGCGCCGCGGGAATCCGCGTTATCCAAACCGGCCGGTGATGTAATCCTCGGTCAGCATGCTCGCCGGGTTCGTGAACACTTTTTCTGTGGCGTCGAACTCGATGAGCTCCCCGAGCATCATGAAGGCCGTGAAGTCCGAAACGCGGGCCGCCTGCTGCATGTTGTGGGTCACGATGACGACAGTGTAGCTTTTTTTGAGCGTTTGAATCAAGTCCTCGATCTTGGCCGTGGCGATGGGGTCGATGGCCGAGCATGGCTCGTCGAAAAGGATGACCTCCGGTTCGACGGCCAGGGCCCGGGCGATGCACAGCCGCTGCTGCTGCCCACCCGACAGGGCGAAAGCGTTCTCGTTCAGCCTGTCCTTCACCTCATCCCAGAGCGCCGAACCCCTGAGGCTTTTCTCGACGACCTCCTCCAGTTTCCGCCTCTCCCTCATGCCGTTGATCCGGAGGCCGTAGGCGATGTTGTCGAAGATGGTCTTGGGGAACGGGTTGGGCTTCTGGAAGACCATGCCCACGCGGCGGCGGAGTTCCACAATGTCCACGTCCGGATCGTGGATATTCTTCCCGTCGAGGAGGATCGTTCCCTCCATCCGTATCCCGGGGATCACGTCGTTCATCCGGTTGAGAGTCCGGATGAAGGTCGATTTGCCGCATCCCGAAGGGCCGATGATGGCCGTAACCCGGTTCCCGGCGCAGGCGATGCTGACGTTTTTCAGGGCCCGCGCGGGACCGTAGTAAAAATTCAGGTCCTTGGTTTCGATCTTCGGGGGCATCGTTCCGTCGCTCATCGGCGTTTCCTTCTCAGTCTGAACCTGATGACGATGGCCGTCATGTTCATGCCGAGCACCAGGAGGATCAAGACCAGGGCTGTTCCGTAGGCCAGCGGCCGGACCTGCTCGATCTGATGATGCTGAGTGGCCATGATGTAAAGGTGGTATGGGAGGGCCATGAACTGGTCTCCCAGGGATTTCGGAAGATAGGGCAGGAAGTAGGCCGCCCCCGTGAAGAGGATGGGCGCCGTCTCTCCGGCCGCCCTGGCCAGGCCGAGAACGGTCCCCGTCAGCATGCCGGGAACGGCGTAGGGCAGGACGTTGGTCCGGATCGACTGCCATTTGGCCGCGCCGAGCGCCAACGCGCCTTCGCGGTAGGAATTGGGAACGGTTTTCAGGGCCTCCTCGCTGGCCGTGATGGTCCAGGGGAGCGTCATGAGCCCCAGGGTCAGGCCGGCGGAGAGGACGGACGTCCCGAAATGCATGATGTTGACGAACAGGATGACGCCGAAGAGGCCATAGACGATGGACGGCACGCCGGACAGGTTCCGGATGGACAGCCGGATGAGGCGGGTCAGGCGGCCCTGAGTAGCGTATTCGTTGAGGTAGATCGCGGCGCACATGCCCAGGGGGACGGCCAGGATCGCCGTGATGAGAGTCACGAGGAAGGTCCCGAAAATGGCCGGGAATATCCCGCCCTGGGTCATTCCCTTTCGCGGGGCCTGGGTCAGGAACTCCCAGCTGATCGCGCCGCCGCCCTTGCGCCCGATGTCGTAAAGGAAAAGGAGAAGGACGGCCAGGACGAGGTAGAGGCAGGCGCGGAGCATGAAGAAGCCGAGGAACTGGGCGATCTTTTTCTGCGTGGCCTGTTTCACTGCTCGCGCTCCTGGTATTTGTGAAGGATGATGTCGGCGGCCATGTTGACGATGAAGGTCATGGTGAACAGGACGAGACCGATGGCGAAAAGCGCGTAATAATGCGTCGTATAATACGGGACTTCGCCCAGCTCGATGGCGATATTGGCCGTCATGGTCCGGACGGAGCTCAGGAAGCCGTGTGGGAAGGTGCGGGCGTTGCCCGTGGCCATGAGGACGGTCATCGTCTCTCCGATGGCCCGGCCCATGCCGAGCATGCAGGCGGCGATGATGCCGGACAGGGCGGCCGGAACTTTCACCCGGAAGAGCGTCTGCCACCGCGAGGCGCCGAGCGCCAGGGAGGCCTCATTGTAAGCGGAAGGCACGGCGTTCAGCGAGTCCTCGGAGATGCTGATAATCGTCGGCAGGGACATGATCGCCAGCAGGAGACTCCCGTTGATGGCGTTCAGGCCGTTGCCGATGTGGAAGATCTTGGCGACGGCCGGCCCGAAAAGGACGATCCCCAGAAAGCCGACGACGACCGAGGGGACCGCCGCCAGGATTTCGACGATTGGCTTGACGATCTCCCGGACGCGCCAGTGGGCGACATCCGAGAGGTACGCGGCGACGCCGATGCCGATCGGGACGGCCAGGAGGAGGGCGCCGCCGGTGACCATGAGCGTGCTCACGATCATGGACAGGATGCCGAACTCCGCTTTCTCCGGGGACGTGGGGTCCCAGTTCTTTTTCAAGAGGAATTCGGAAAGGCGGATCTCTTTAAAAGCGGGGACGGCGGTGTAGAGAAGAGTGGCGAAGATGCCGATCAGGACCAAAATGGCCAGAATGCCGCAGGTTAGGAAGAAGGCCCTGATGGCGGACTCCTTGAGGTTTGCCCACGTCCTCTTTTTCATCCGTCAACCAGGGCCCTCTCTCACCTGCTCTAATCTATGCGAATACCTTGGCGCCCGTCAATTCACTTGAGGTTCTTGTCGTTCTGCGCCTTGTGGACGGCGCTGATGACGAAGAAACCTTCGCGCTCGACGATCGCCTGCCCCTCCGGACCCGTTTCCCAGGCGATGAACTGGGCGATCTCCGCGCCCGGCTTGCCGTTCGTGGCCTGGAAGAGCGGCCGGGAGATCGGGTATTTTCCGGAGTCGATGGCGGCCTTGTCCGTCGGTGCGAACGCCTCTCCGTCGGGGGTCTTGGAGATGTTCAGAACCCTGAGGCCTTTCCGGATCTTGCCGTCTTTGTCGTAGAGATAGCCGACCCCGACATACCCGACGCCGCTCTCATCCTGAAGGATGCTCTCGATGATCTGGGCGTTGCCGTTCATTTCCTTCACATCGGTCGAAAAATTCTTATTCCCGAGGACGAATTCCTGCATGAAACCGTAGGTGCCAGAGTTGGACTGACGTCCGTAAAGGGAAACGGGCTTGTCATAAGGGCCCACCATCTTCCAGCTCTTGATCTCGCCCCGGTAGAGGGCGCCGACCTGGGCCATCGTGAGTTTCTCAATGGGATTTTTATCATTGACGACGATGCTCAGGCCGTCGACGCCAATGACGAAGAACCGGGGCGAGACACCCTTTTCCCAGGCCTGCTCGATTTCCCTCTTTTTCCACTCCCGGGAGTGGTCGGCGATGTCACAGGTCTTGTTGATGAGGCCTGTGATGCCCGTGCCGGACCCGCCCCCAAGGACGGCGATGGCCGTGCCAGGAGTCTTCCCCATATACTCCTCGGCCAGGATCTGGACGAGGTTGACCAGGGTATCCGAGCCCTTGATCTGGATCATCTTCTTGGCCGGGGCGGCCATGAGGACGGTCGCCAGGAGGCCGATGGCCGCCACGGCGATGATGAGTGTCTTTTTCATTTCATGTCTCCTTTGTTCATATTTGTTCGAGCCACTTCAGAATGACAGGAAAAACGTCATGTTGAAGGCGATATCGGTATTCGAAGTGGCCGTCGCCTTATACTGCGTCCCGTCTTTATATTGATAGATCCAGATGTTCGGCTGGAACTTCAGACTGGAGGGCAGGGGCGCCCAGTCGAGGCCGAATATTGTGAGGCTCATATCTTTCGCCCGGTTCTGGCTGTTCGGGATGTAGCTGTCGTAGCGGGCGAAGGCGCTGAGCTTGTCCTGGACGAGGCCGTAGCGGCCGAACACCGACCAGCCGGAGACATTGTACTTCACGAACGAAGAAGTCTGATTGAGGTCGTTCTTGTAGACGAACCACTCGCCGCCGAGAACCAGGTTCTTGACCATCTCGAAATAGGAGTCGAGCTTGTAAGTCGTGGCCGCAGGTGCCGTTTCCAGGGGGTAGGCGGTCTTGGGGAGCTGCCTTGCATAGTCGATGTAACCGACGATGGAGAAACCCGACACGGGAAGGAGCTGTAACTGGCCGCTGAACTTCTTATACTGGTCGTTTTCTAAGTGGGCGTAACCGGCGCCGTTCACGACCTGAACGCCGTAGCGGAGGTACTTGGTCGCGGATCCCTGCAGACTCGCCCCGATGTCGGCGCTCGAGGCATTGATGTCAACTCCCGTGATGTCCTTGAAGCCGTCGAGGAGGGTCTTGGCCACGCTCCGGAAGCCCCACCGCGCCTCGGACAGGTTGAAGGTCAGTGTTTCCTCCATGCCGACCCTGAAAGTCTGATTTTCGATGAGGAAGTTCGACCATTCAAAAAATAGGTGCTTGACGAAAGGCCGCAGCTTGTCGTCCTTGCTCAAGGAAGTCCCCGACACCGGCGTACCAGTCAGACTGACCCCGGTGACATTGGCCGTGTTGTCGGCATCCAGACGGAAACGGAACTTCAGGTTGTCGTTGATCTTGTTTTCGTAGGTGAAATAGGCCCGCCGAAAGATGAATTGGTTACTGAGATACGCAACGGTCGGGTCTGTGGGCTTCAGCGTGATCGGCCCGGCCGAGCTCAAGAAATACCTGTAGTCGAGATAGATCGTTGTGTTGAAGGTCTGAGGCGGGGGCGTCGTCGTCTGGGCCATCAGGCTTGCCAGGGGCAGAACCAGCGTGCCGAGGACGAGCGCCAGAATCAGCGTTTGTCTCTTACCCATTCTTGTCTCTCCTTTCTTGCTTCTTGCGTTTCTTCTTCGCGCCAAGATCCGGTGCACCTTGACCTCCCTGGACTTGGCATTCTGGGGAGGGAACACGCCGAGTGTCCGCGGATAATATAGGGGGGGAAAATCAAGAAACGATTAAGGCCGGCTCAATTTTCTGTTAAAACGAAAAAAAAGAGGGCGTTGACGGAGGAGAGAAGAGGCCTTTTCGGCTTCAGGCCGAACGATGCCTGGCCCGGCTCGCGGAAATATGCTATATTGGTTCTTAAAAATTCGCCAGGAGATCCTTCCATGCCTACGGTCGATTATCAGGGAAAGAAGCTTGAGCTGAACGAAGAAGGCTTTCTGGCCGACCCGGAGGAATGGACGGAGGACATCGCCCTGTTCCTGGCCAAGGACCAGGAGAACCTCGACGCCCTCTCGCCCGAGCACTGGGCCGTGATCCGTTTCATTCGCGGCTATTACCTGGAAAAGAAACTTGCCCCCATGGTCCGCGCCATCTGCAAGACCACGAATCTGCAGCTGCGGCAGATCTACGAGCTTTTCCCCTCCGGACCTGCCAAGGGCGCCTGCAAGCTGGCCGGCCTGCCCAAACCCGACGGCTGCGTCTGACCGGCGATGACACTTATCGGGCTCCTCCGATTCCTGACGATAGGCGCGGCCGCATTCTGTGTCGCGGCCCTGACGTTCTTGACCTTCCGCACTTTCGCCTTCGGCCGGCGCGAATATTTTTCCGCCCCCCGGGGCTACGCCGGAAACGGCATCATCTACGCCTTCGGCCGGGGGATGCTGGAAAAGGAGAGCGTCGCCCTCCACCGGCCGACCTTCGCCGGCGGCATTCTCTACCACGGGGCCATATTCGCGGGCCTGATCTATCTTTTTTGGACGGTGCTTCTCCCGAAGACGGGACCGCCTCTTTGGGCGTTCCGGCCCGTCCTCCTCGCCGGCGCCGCCGTCGGCCTGGCCCTGTTCATCAAGCGGGCGGCCAAACCCCACTTGAGGCGGCTCAGCTGCCCGGACGACTTCTTCGCCAACCTGTTCGTCGATGTGTTCCTGGCCCTGGCCTTCCTTCACACGTACGTTCCGGCGCTCGAGCCCGTCCTTCTGTCCGTATCGATCCTCCTCTTCGTCTACATCCCGCTCGGCAAGATCCGCCACTGTTTTTTCTTTTTCTACACCCGCTTCGTCTTCGGCCTGCACTACGGCCGGCGGGGCGCCCTGCCCGGTTCTTCCCGCGAGGCCTGACCATGGAACATCCGACGGCCAAAAAAGACCCGCTGGAAGAAAAACTGGAAAATCTGACGGACGCCGATATCGAGAAGATCCTGGCCGAGTTCCGCCGCCGCTTCCGCGCCGCCGACGTCGCCGCGGTCCACACCTGCATGCGGTGCGGACTGTGCGCGGACGCCTGCCATTATTACCTGGCGAACGGCGAGCTCGAGGACTTGCCGGCCTACAAGCTGAACCTTGTCCTGAGCGTCTTCAAACGGCATTTCACGACGGCCGGGAAACTCCTCGGCGGCTGGACGGGCGCCAAGAAGCTCAACGCGGCCATGGTCCGGGAGTGGGTGGACACGCTCTTCGGCCGCTGCTCCGGATGCGGCCGCTGCACGATCAACTGCACCTCGGGCATCAATATCCACGCCTTGATCCGGGCCGCCCGCGGCGCCCTGGCGGCGGCCGGCCTGGTCCCGCCCGAGCTCCAAGCCACGGTCATGACGGCGGTCGAACAGGGCAACAACATGGGCATCCCCCGCCAGGAATGGCTGGAGACGATCGCCTGGATCGAGGAAGAGCTCCGAGCCGAGACGGGCGACCCCCAGGCCCGCATCCCCGTTGACGCGAGAGGGGCCAGGATCCTTTATACCGTCAACCCCCGCGAGCCCAAGTTTTTCCCGCTCTCGCTTCTCGCCGCGGCCAAGATGTTCACCGCGGCGGGCGAAAGCTGGACTTTTTCTTCGGATCATTACGACGTCACCAACTACGGCCTTTACTCCGGAGACGACGCCCACGCCGGGCTCCTGTCCGAGCGGCTGGTCAAGGCCAGGGAGGACTTGGGGGCCGAGATCCTCGTCCTGGGCGAATGCGGGCACGGCTTCGCCTCGACCCGCTGGGAAGCCCCGCAATGGCTGAACAAGCGCTTTCCCTTCCCGGTCAAGAGCGTGCTCGAGGTGGCCGCTGACTATGTCCGAGAGGGTCGGATCCGGCTCAATCCCTCCCGCAACCGGAAGCCCGTCACCCTTCACGACCCCTGCAATCTCGTCCGCCTGGGAGGGGTCATCGAGGAACAGCGCTACCTGCTGAGGAACGCCGTCACGGACTTCCGGGAGATGACGCCCAACCGGCAGAAGAACTACTGCTGCGGCGGCGGCGGGGGCCAGCTCTCGATGACCCGCTACGCCAAGCGGCGCCTGGCCGCGGGCCGGATCAAGGCCGACCAGATCCGGAAGACCGAGGCCGAGATCGTCGTCGCCCCCTGCCACAACTGCATCGACCAGCTGACCGAGCTCAGCCGGGAGTACAAACTCGGAACCGAGGCCAAGACGGTGATTGAGGTCGTGGCCAACGCCATCGTTTTGCCGGGCAAAACGAGGTCCTGAACCTTGTGAAGTCCAGGCCGTTGGAGGACAGGACGCAGAGGGTCCGGCCGTGGTCGGAACCGTAGCCGGTATAATACATCCGGAAGCTGCCGTCCGCAAGGAAGACGATCTTGCCCGACCAGATCCCGTTCGTCTCATAGCCCGTGCCGAGCCTCAGGCACGTGCCGGCGTCCCCGAGCACGTTTAAGGTTTGGGCGTCGTATCCATGGGCGCCTTTTTGCCGCAGCTCATGATCATCAAGAAAAACAACGCCGGAGTGAGTGGCATGACGCATGATTTCCGTGTCATCAAGTTCATGCGGGAACTCCTGCTCATAAAGCAGAAAAAAACCCTGCCTTCACCTGACCCCGCTTTCCGTAGCCCCATCATATGAAAACGATGCCGGGATTTCAAGCCAATAGAAAAATCCCGGTCGGGGTCCGGGCCGAGCCAGGTTGCCTGGCCGGCCGGGCCGGGAGCCTGATGATTCCGGACGGCGGGACAGCCCCCGTTCAGGGAATGCGCCGGTTGATGTAATCTGAATAGTCCTTGGTCACGGGCTCATACGCCTCGTTCATCAAGGGTGAGGAGATCATGAAATCGGCGGTTGACCGGTTGCAGGCGATGGGGATGTTGTAGAGGACGGTGATCCGGAGCAAAGCTTTGACGTCGACGTCGTGGGGGAAGGGTTCCATGGGGTCCCAGAAGAAAATGACGAAATCGATCTTGCCGTCGGCGATCATTCCCCCGAGCTGCTGGTCGCCGCCAAGGGGGCCGGACTTGAGCTTTTTCATCTTCAGCACTTCGCGCGGGACCTGGTCCCGCTCGAATTTCTGCTGGACGGTTTCCTCGACCAGCCGGCCCGTCGTCCCCGTGCAAACCAGATTGTGGCGGACGAGGGTCCGGTAGTTGTACTCGACCCATTCCTTGAGGTCGCGCTTCCGGTTGTCGTGGGCGACCAGAGCGATGCGTTTGATCTTTTCCATGGGGAACCTCTGGGAAAAAAAGAATGGCTCCTCGGGCAGGACTCGAACCTGCAACCTAGTGGTTACAAGCGCCCCAAAATTTCTTCTGGGCTTGGACTATCTCTTCACCCGTCCCGAAATATCGGGCTGGGGGTGCCGGGCGCTTCCCCCGGAGTCTGTCCGGAGTACGAGCTTGCGCTCTAGTCTCTGCACCTTCCCTGTCCCGCCGGGACAAGGCTTGGCTCAGGATTACCTTTCTCCGCGCGCGCGAAGGGAAGGCTTCCCTGAATTCACCCGGTTTTTCAACCACGATTTCTCGTGGAAGCTGCATGATTACAGCCACCCGCTCTGCCGATTGAGCTACCGAGGAGCAGGCGGGCCGTAATATAGCATGCGAGGCAGAAAAAGGCAAGCGGACGAATCGCGCCATCTAAAATCTTACCGAAGGTCGATATGTCTTGCCATTTAAAAATCTTACCATGGCTGGACAGGGACACGGGGGTCTTCGTACTCTACCTTTTCTCATTGAGGAGGTCAGAGT
>Ga0315282_10008640_pt1 | contig 16432 bp, 19 predicted proteins | sample YL17G07_20_MG_FD_203693 | JGI IMG/M metagenome (GOLD analysis project Ga0315282, IMG submission 203693) | Sediment microbial communities from Yellowstone Lake, YNP, Wyoming, USA - YL17G07_20 | ecosystem: Environmental > Aquatic > Freshwater > Lake > Sediment | place: USA: Wyoming | collected...
GGGATGCCCCGCGACAAGATTTTACCGCAGGCAACTCTAGGGCGACGTAACTGACAGACTCAAATTGCATCACGATGGCACCAGATGATGTTGAAATTGACTGTAATCGCTCTGCAATGGTCACAAGAAGCGCAAGTCAAGACAGGACGATAGAGGTTGTGAAAATAGTGAAACAGGCTACGCCATCGGTGGAGAAGCTGAGGATAACAGTTCTTGTCGAAGATTCGGTAAGTATGGAGAAACCTGATCTGATAGCGAAGCACGGCCTCTCCTTTCTAGTTGAGGCGAGTGCAGCCGGCGCTATTTCGAGAATCCTTGTTGATGCGGGTCCCCCACTGGACATAGCCTTACAGAACGCGGATACAATCAACGCTGACCTGCGGGAAGTAGACGTGATCGTCATCAGCCATGGTCATTATGATCATGCTGGAGGGCTGCTGAAGATTCTAGAGCGCGTTGACCGACCAGTGCCCATTGCAGCTCATCCTAGAATCTTCAGTCCAAAGTTTGTATGTAGGCCAAGTCTCAGGTTCATAGGCCTAGAGTTCGATCAATCATCGGTCAGATCCGCCAAGGGAGTCTTACTGTTAGGTCGCAATTCAGTCAAAATATTGGACGGTGTAGTGACGAGTGGCGAAATAGCGAGAGAGAATGCTTTCGAGAAAGCTGGGGGGTTCTGGACAGTAGAAGATGGATGCTTCATTGAGGACCCGATCATTGACGATCAAGCCCTCTTTGTGAACGTCAAGGATAAGGGGCTCGTCGTAATAACGGGATGCGCACATTCTGGAATCGTCAATACGGTGAAGCATGCGCAGAAGATAACCGGCACAAACAATGTTTATGCGATTGTTGGAGGATTCCACTTGGCGAAATCAAATGACGAGAGAATCCAATTAAGCATCGATGAACTCTCAAGAGTCAATCCCAAATCTATTCATCCGTGCCACTGTACGGGTTTCAAAGCGATTCATCGGCTTGCAGAAGTTTTCAAAGATCGTTGCAAACCTATTCAGACAGGAGATATTATTGAACTCTGATTTCCTATTCGAAGTGTTTCCAAATCGTTTCGATCATGTCTGCGTAGGACCATAGATGGATGGGAATCAAGATGCCCGGTGACGTCATTAGAGAATTGTTGATGTTACTAGAGAAAAGGATTCCTTGCGTAAACGACATTAGAGTTTCTGATGTCCGTATCGGACTTGGTTACACAGGTGTAAGATTGAGCACTGAGCATCTCGGTGTATGCCACACCTCTTCGGATGAGCAGGGATGTTGTCAAAAAGTCAACAGAGCTGGGACACTAGCTGGAAGCTCAGCTCTAGAAACAGCCAAGCTGGCAAATTCTTGGAATCTGGGGGAAGCGGTGGTGGGTGTTGCTACCATAAACGCGTTGTCTCAGATAGTCCTTGAAACTGATGCAACTGATTATTCAATCATGGAAGGTTATTACTTGGATCAAATCGAGATCAGGAAAGACGATACAGTAGCACTAGTGGGTTACATTCGACCATTTGCCCCAGTTATCAAGAGCAAAGCTAGAACTCTGTACGTAATGGAAAGAAACCCGGTAGCGGAGAACGAGGAGGTATTGCCTGATACCGCTTGCGAGGAGATTCTCCCCAAAGCTGACATTGTAATTGTTACAGGAAGCGCACTCGTTAATGGAACGATAGACCGCCTCTTGCAGCTATCTAAACCCGCGAGGGAAGTGGGAGTTGTAGGCCCTACAGCAAGCGTGATTCCGGATCCTCTCTTCAAACGCGGAGTCACAGCGATGGCGGGAATTAGAGTTACTAACGCTGAGAGGCTACTGCAAGTGATTTCCGAAGGTGGGGGGGTACCACAGTTCAAGGGTGCTTGTAAACAAGTCATCATCAAACCCAGAACAATGTCTGAGTGAAATGGAATGTCGGGTAAAGTTTGTTCAGCAGAGTCTCAGGACCAAAACGCCGTGGCTTATGGCCCCGTTCCTTCAAGGCGCCTAGGGCGCAGTCTTGGGATAAACAATATTCCTGCAAAGACATGCACCTATTCCTGCGTTTACTGTCAACTGGGCCGAACAACAAGGATGCCCGTGGATAGACAACCATTCTACGATCCAGAACGTATCTTCGCTGAAGTCCAGGAGAAGGTTGGTCGGTGCCGAGCGGTCGGGGAATCGATAGATTACCTCGCATTTGTTCCCGATGGAGAGCCAACCTTGGATGTGAACCTTGGAAAAGAGATCGAATTGTTGAGGAATCTAGGGGTGAAGATAGCCGTCCTGACAAATGCTTCACTCATCGATAGAGATGACGTTAAAGATGCGTTGGCAAAAGTCGATCTAGTCTCTCTTAAGGTAGACGCCGTCAGCGAAGACATATGGCATAAGGTGAATAGGCCTCAAAGATCTTTGAATCTATCCAGCATGCTAGCGGGGATGCGTGATTTCGCGAAGATGTTTAAGGGTCAGGTGATCTCGGAAACGATGCTGATAGAAAAGTTCAACGATACAGACGAGGAGATTAGGAAGATTGCAGCATTTCTAATGGGGCTTCAGCCAAGCAAAGCCTACATCGCTATCCCGACTAGACCTCCAGCAGAGAACTGGGTACATGCAGCCGGTGAAGACAAAATCAATCTGGCATATCAAATTCTAAGCGGCTCTCTCGGACCGGATCGGGTTGAATACCTAATAGGCTACGAAGGAGATGCATTCGCTTCCACAGGCCGCATTGAGGAAGACCTGCTGAGTATCACCTCCGTGCACCCGATGCGAAGAGAAGCCGTGGAAGGACTGCTAAGAAAAACGGATAGCGATTGGCCTGTGGTAGAGAGCCTGATCAAGAAAGAAAAACTGATCCAAATCGGATATGGAGGACATGACTTCTATATGAGAAAGTTGCCAAGCAGATTCTCATAAGCAAGCTGAAAGTCAATGCGGAGGTGTTCATAAAAGTGCTGTATCTCCCACGGAATATAGAAAAGCTCGACATACCTGATGGAACACGCATTCAATTGCACTCACTTACAGATCTCTACTCTGAAATCAAAATCGAATCATGTAGACTGGTTCGACAAATCCCTGACCTTGCCGCCATTCCATGCATTTCAGATACATATTCTCAGCGTGAAAACAACTATCTCGATGAGATTTCAAAGAATATTCGAAATTGATTCACATGTCGACTGCTGAAATCGATAGGCAACCCAAGCTTCTGAGGAAGACGAAGAGCCTTTGCCCCGAGTGCTTGAAAGCACTAGACGCAGAAGTTTTTGTCGACAGTGACGGACTAGTAAAGATTCGCAGAATCTGTGAGAAGCACGGCTATTTCGATGAAACCTATACTTTTTCAGATCCTGACCTTTATGCTTGGGCTGACGGATATCATTATGAGGGTGAAGGAGTACAGAACCCCAGAACTCAAGTTCTGAATGGTTGCCCCCTCGATTGTGGATTATGCCCCAACCATAAGTCACATACAGTCCTCGCGATCATAGATGTAACAAATCGGTGTAACCTACACTGTTCCATATGTTTTGCAAACGCTGCCGTCACAGGCTACGTCTATGAACCTAGTACAGAACAGATTCACACCATAATGGTGAATCTGAGATCCAACAAGCCAATTCCGCCTCCTGCTTTGCAGTTGAGCGGTGGAGAACCAACCGTGAGAGACGACCTGCCAGAACTGATTCGCATGGCGAGTGATGTCGGGTTTCGCCACATCGAGGTGAATACGAATGGGATTCGCTTCGCTAATGACACGGACTTCTTCAAAAGTTGTGTTGATGTAGGCATGGATACGGTCTATCTCCAGTTCGATGGCCTTACCGACGAGATATACGAGAAGAGTCGAGGCATCGCCTTGATGGATCTCAAGCTGAAAATGATAGAGAATGCCAGAAGGCATCGATTCCAAAGCGTGGTTCTGGTCGTTACACTTGTTAGAGGTGTCAATGACAAAGAGGTTGGAAGAATCATACAGTTCGCGTTGGATAACTCTGATGTGATCAGGTGCGTGAACGTCCAACCAGTCTCGATCACCGGGAGAATCGACACGAACTCTCGAAAGGCCATGAGGATAAACACATCAGACTTTATGAAGCTCGTAGAAGAGCAGATGGCGGGACTGATTACGACTCAAGACTTCAGACCCGTCCCTTCAGTGGTTCCGGTCTCTCAGGCGGTAGCTGGTCTGAAAGGAAAGCGTTACGTCGAATTTACGACAAGTCCATGGTGCGGGGTTGCATCGTTCCTATTCAAAACTGGCGATGGGAAATGGGTTCCAATCACCAGATTAGCCAACGTGGACCGGTTCTTTGAGGCTTTGGAGGCTGTGTCGAAAGATGTGAAAAATGGTCACAAAATTAGAGCTTCATTCCGTCTCCTAACAGCGACCAGACATGTGAAAGCAAGAGTGCTCAAAGATATCTTCTGGCCCGTGTTGAAGGAAGGTAGTTATGAAAGACTTGGTGGCTTCATGCGGCGAATAGTCATGATTGGATGTATGCACTTCATGGATCCCTACAACTTTGACCTTCAAAGGGTGGAAAGATGCGTCATTCATTACGGCTTACCTGACGGGACTATCCGTCCGTTCTGCACATTCAATACCATACATCGAGCCAATGTGGAAAAAAGATTCTCCATACCATACACAGAGTGGCAGCAGATCAAGAAGCCCAAAGAGACTTAACGGGTCCTTCACTTCGAAGAGCGAGCGATAACCAGCATAGGCTTCACAGAGTGCAGGCAGCCAATGAACAACATTAACCAAAGGATTCAGATTCCCGTATCAAGCTAGATCTGATCTCCAACAACTTTTCTCGAGGTATCGATTCTATCCTTCTGCCATTCTTGAGAAGTTCTTCCAAGATCCGTTTAGCCTTTTTAGTTGAATGAATCCAAACACAGTCCTCGCAGCTCCAGACACTCTTTCCTAGACGCTCCAATGATCGTCCACCGGTTAAACTATCGTTGCAAGGATAGAATGGACAGTAACACCAAGTACAGTCTTCTAAACGAGCATGGGAGGGATAATATTTGCAAGTTTTGTCTACTCCTTTCAGACAGTTGCCTTGAAGAACCCTGTTAATGTATTCGCATGCTTGTTTCTGCAATTCACTAATCACAATCAAAACGGAATAGTAGAGCGATCGTAATTTAATATAAGGAAATCATCATATCCGCAGCGAACTATTCACTAATTGACCTCAACACAGGCAAGGCTCAGCTCAAAATGATAGGATCAGACATCCAGCGACTCATGAACCAATATCTTGCATCCAAGCTTGGAAAAGATGCAGGCGAAGCAACAAACATCGCCATGAAACTCGTTGAACTCTACACTCACAAAGACTGCGCCTCAAGAAACACTGGGTATCATTGATGGATGAGAGCCCAATGATCAAGAGAATTGAACTCCACAACTTCGCCACACATAATATCTACAATCTGCTCGTTGGCCGCATGACCGCAAGGAGGAGGATGGCTATGCAGGAAGCTGTGTCAAGAGCGCGGTGATGACAGTTGTGGCCAGAGGCGTTCTCCTTTGCCGAAGAGATCACTGTACCCATGTTTTAGACCATTTGTCAAGGAGGTTATGGACCCGCTTCTTGACGGCTACTGTCGCCTTAACGAGGCTTCCGCTGCCTAACATCGTTCGTTGCTCCCTGATCCGAAGATGCATCTCAGATCGCATCCAGAACAGTCGGTGGGATAGCACTCTATTCGCGAATTATTCTCTTAGCAGAAAGCAAAATATCTTGCAACTTAATGGTTTTTCTTCCAGCATGTATTGAACCAGATCTTTATCTTGTTTGGTTTCAGGAATTCTTCGAATACTTTGAAAGCTTCTTCGGGTCGACTCTCTGGTCCGCAGGTCGCGCAGTCGAATTCAACCGCTGAATAGTCCTTGGCAGAATGGACCATAAGATGGCTTGTAGTTATGAGAGCGTTAACGCTTACTCCACGACCCATTATGTCTTTGTTAACTTTGTACACAAGTGGGTTCTTAGGAACATCTACGAGAGTCATGTCTGCTTTCTCAATGGCGAGAAGGGAAACCTTGTGGAATTGGTCTTTGTCGAGGAGGTTCGCTTCACAGCTGAGAAACGTGGCGACTATGTGCTTATACGGATATGGCCTCTCAACCAATCGTGAATCTTCTTTTTCCTCCGATCAAGTAGTTGAAAGCACGCAATATGCTTTTAAGTTTATTTCTCGAAAAAACTCCATGTCATGAAACGCGCAGTGAGACCATTTCGAAGTCTTCAAAACAAAATGAAGACTCAATTTTTCTGGAATTTTGTTTACTTTCTGAAAAAAGATTGTTGACCTGTGGTTTAAGCTGCCGCCGTCTATTCCCAATAAGAGCGTGGCACCAATATCTATGTGGCCTGCTGTGCTTAAACTGTGGACTCCCCAATCGTCCAATGACGGCTGGATGCGCATGTCTTGGACGTACGCGTCCCGATGTTTCATGCTACACATTTGACTTCGAGGAGGCTGCCACTATTGCCTCAGCCACTTCCTCTGCAGTCAGTCCTGGTGCTTCGATGCCATATTTTTTGTAGAAACTCCAAATTCGATTTGCCATACTGGCTTTGGTTACTTCCTCTCCTCTAAGATCTTCTTCTAGGCTTCGCACGTGCTCTGGAGGGATAAAACAGAAGTCTCCGGTGATCATAATATCCTCTATTCTATCGTCTTTAATCTCAACAAGCACTCGAACAAGACCTCCTGGAGCTTTATGCGTGGCTTCACCAACAAACGCTCTTTCTGATATCTTCATATTCCTCTTCCGAATCAAGTCCTGACGTTCATTCTCGACTAGATGAAGCCATTCTTGGCTTTCGTACTTTTCTCCGATTGACTTCAACAGGTCAGCTTCCGCCTGTGAGAGTTCACCTTTCACAAGCTCTATTCCCAAAGTCGTCTCATAATTCTCTCTCAGCAGTCTCTTGACGAAATCTATGTTCGGAGAATCCCCCAGTTCTTTCTCTATCGTTGTCAACCGCTCTCTAAGGGTCTTGACTACCTTGTCTCTGAACTTCTCGCTTGGAACCTTGAGGATTCTTGTCATCTCATCAAAGTTGAAATCAAAGATAATGTTCCCTGTGAGAATGGCTGATCCGCCAATCTCGGTTGCACCGTTTCCACTTATCTTCCTACCGTGAACCTCTATGTCGTTGACAGCTTTGTACTGTGCAGAAATACCGATGTCATTATAGGTCTTCGTGGGCGCTGCCAGAAACTTCTTGAAGATGTCTTCGATGAATCCAGGGACTTCGGGATCAGATCTGCGCGCTATGACCTGATAAAAAAGTTGGTCTCCATCTAGATAGACTGCTCCGCCGCCAAGGATTCTTCTCACAATAGGCAGGTTCTTCAGTCTGCAGTATGCTGTATCAACCTCCATTTTCAACTCTTGGTGATATCCAATGCATACCAGTGGGCTGCTTGGTCTGCAGAATATTATTGTGCTTGGTGCCAAACCTTGGGTGACAGCCATCGCTGCTGCATGATATACCGCCTGAGTCGATATGGGAGGCAAGTCTCCAAGATCTAAGAAACGCCACCGACTTGCCAAATTCAATACCGGCTGTCAGATGCGTAGGTAGAAGACTAGATCAAGATAATCTTATCCTCTTACAGCGTGCTTCACTTTGACAGAGCATCAGGTTAGTCTCAAGAGTATTTCTTCACGTTTGAATGTTCTCGCGCCAAAGCTGTATACCGTGATGTAGATTGTGATAAGTGAAATCAAGAGTAGGAACAGAAATAGTAGAATGTTCGATATCTCACATGCCAACGACCATCAGTCTTCAAACCTATGAATGCTGACGCCGAATCCTTAACTATACCTGAAAGGAGTCTGCCCATCCTACTGTCAAGGCCGCAACCGCAAAGAGGTTTAGTACCTGGCGGTGTTGTGAGGGCGCCTATACACTCATCCACTGAAGACCGGGCTCCAGACACACATTTGAGACGCTTGTTTTTTGGAGCAATCAATAGGAGGAAACTATGCTTCTCATAGCCTTAGCGCCAGATCTCACAGCTTCCAGTTTAAGCCAGCACAGTTGAACTATTGAATCAGCTGATCTTGGAACGCTAAATGAAGAGCCCCTGCCCTTTTGTCTTGCAGTGAAAGCAACGAAATCCATGGTAGGTCGAGAAATGGCATTGTCATCACTTTTTTCTGAAGTTTAGTATGCGGCCTTCTTCAAAATGCTTGTTATCATGAATGAGCACCATCTGATGCTCGCTTTCTAGATGGAATTTTGCATCCTCTATCTCATCTTCAGCTTCTGACTCCATATGCTTAGGGTAAACTGAGAGGAAGCCATCCCGTTTCAAAACCATGTGAATCTCCCCAAGCAATTTCCTCCTATTACCTACCTGTGGAAAATAATGGGAATGGAAGACATCGTAGAGAAGAACTATATCAACGGATTCTCGGGCCAGTTCGATCTTTAGCTTTCCTGAAGCATCTATTCTTGTTATATTTCCTAAGCCTGCCGATCTGGCCCTGCGCATCAATTCATTCAAGACCTTTCCATCCTTATCCAAAGCGTACACGTGCCCTTCCCTACAGACTATCCTCGCAGCAGGTATCGTATATGTACCAAAACCACATCCGAAATCCAATACAATTTTGCCTTTTTCAACTCCCACTATCCTCAGAATATTCTCTGCGTGACAATCTAAGCATGCTACTCTATCCTCTCCCATTTCATTTGACTATCCTAGTGTCCGTGCATCTCTACGTGAGTGAGACTCTTTGAAGAGTGGGGCAAGAAGGTTAGGCCAATCTCATATTGATCTACTCATTAATGGTGTGATTGTGTTCTACTGTTGACTTTCAGGTCATAGACCCAAAAGATCAATTCTCTTCATATGCACATCTTTTCCTTGGAACTCAGGTCGAAAAATCTTCCCTCAATGAAGCGGAGTCCATTTCAGATTACCCAAATTACTGCAGGAGTAACAGACCTAGTTGGACTACCCCCCTTCAATCCCTTGGATGAGCTGGTGCAGATCCAACGCGATATTTTCACCTGAGTAACCTCCCTCGAGCACTCCAAAGACATCTTTGCTCAAGGTTCCAATTCTTCTGCCTATTTCTTTGAAGCAATTGGAAGTCAAACCCAAAGATGCAAGATCGCCTTGATGACCATCAAACCCGGCAGATATCCCAACAACTTCTATGTCCTTCACGTCAACTCGATCGAAGGCTTCATCTAAGGTTTTGAGATACACTGTATCGCCGGCTTCTGGAGGTAGTGGAAAATTCAGACAGTTCTCTCCGATGTGAGGCCAGTCCCCGGATAATGCGGGCTTCTATGGAGAGATATGTATGTGACCTTGGGGTCTCCTAGAAAAATCTCTTGTGTACCATTTCCATGATGCCCGTCTATGTCCACTATGAGAGTACGCTGATTGAGATGCCTAACAGCGACAGCTAGGTTGTTAAAATAACAGAATCCTAGGGTCGGCGCCCCTAGGGCCTTTCCAGCAATACCTGCGTGATGGCCGGGAGGCCTGAGCAGGGAAAAACCCCTAACTTTGGCAGCCAACAATGCTCCTCCCGCTGAGAGGCTTGCATAATCGTAGATATTGTCTGAGCCAGGCGTGTCAACATCGAAATAGCCTCCTCTTTCAACTCTTTCCACCCACTCTGGGGTATGAACAGAGACGAGGTCTTTCTTAGAGGCGGGTTCGGGTTCAAGGAAAGGATACGCTAGCTCTTTGAGAATCTCGGTAGCCTGTCCAACTCTTTCAGGGCTTTCAATATGTCCAGAATAGGAATAATCCAAACACTTCTCAGAAAAAATAATTTCCAACCTCTCCACATCCCTCGATGGACTCAACTCCAATTTTGAAGGAGACTGCTCCTAGGAAACGAGCTCTATGAATTTTGGAAATTCATACTGTTTGCTCTCTGGAAGAAGATTTCAGTGGAGCCTATCTCTGATTTGAGATGGTTTGCTATAAGGTTACATTTCACTTTGAGGATGTAGATCGTGATAGGTTTTCTCGGAATATTTACAAGCGACTCCAAGTTCCCCTGCCCTTTGCTTATAATTAAGTCGGATCGGTCAAAGGCCTCTTGAAAATTGGGGGAAGATTCATCCAGAAGTATACCGCAGACAGGGGTTCCTGTGGATATAGTCTTTGCTAGTGTAGTCATTCCTACTTCATGTGCGTCCTCCAGCGTTGCATCATTTATTATGGGTCCTCCTCTAACCACCACAGTAACTTCTGGCCCGAGGGATCGTATCGCTGAAACTAGAAGTTTGTCGAAGGCGATCTCTCCCGCGTTGTCGCAAAGGTATAGTACCTGTCGGCTTTCCTTGACAAACTGCTTAGCTTCTTCTACCTTTCTCGGATCTATCTTTCCTTTCATAGCCTTGTCGAAGAGAGTTTTCGGAGTCTCATGGATCTTCATGGCTCCATAGTCGATCATGTTTCCCGCGGCAGCGACGCTGACAGCTGGCATGAAAGGAAGACTGTTGCCCAATTCTTCTTCCAGCTTGGCTAGCCATTCTAACGCCATCATGTTCGACAGTGTCTTCAGCTCACGGTAAGGATCCGGATTTCCCGTGATCTCCTTTACTATTCTATGCACGTTGCTTCCTATCTTGACGTGGTTCGTTTGATTCAGATTCACGCCATTCAGATATTGTATCACATCCTTTAGGGCACGGTATCGCAGTGTTATGTCCTCCGTGGCATATTCGCATGCTTCCACTGTCTGTCGAAGGATGCAGGAGACGCATTCGGGCGTCGGTTTAAAGATTGTAGATCGGACCTCGCATCCCCCCTCTTAGCGATGGCTTTGGAATTGTGGAGGATCTTCTAGATTCTCGTGGTCCTTGTCCGTGACTTCTGGATCAGATATGCATTGAAATTCTTGATTAAGTTCCTGATGACAGCGTTGTCAGATCCTTTTCCCAGTTGTCCCGCAATCCTTCTTGATGCCGGCGTCATCTTATCGTCTAGGAATGAAGCTTTGGCAAGCAGACGCGTTCGCGGGCACCTGGACTCCTCTAAGGGTACAGACTCCATTACTGAAATAGGCACAGTTCATATGCAGTGGCATACTTTGCGTGAACGTCTGTGGATAGCTAACCGGCTGGGCCGGTTGCATCTGTTGGTATGAGAGCATGTTCTGCTGAGGTAATTGAGGCGGAAACTGTTGTGGATAATAACGCGATCCCCACATGGGAGGCGACATCATACTGGAGTACGCAGGGTTAGCCCACCATCCTCGGGGCATCCCAGGAAACCAACGGCAGTAGGGGGACAAATTAGGCCCTAAACCTCTTCCATATCCCAATCCGAAGCCTCGTCTTCTTCCAAACCATCTATAACCCATTATGTCACCAAATATTGTGTTTTTGCACACAATATAAATCTTCACTTAATTAGATGCATTTGGTTACAGAAAGCAACAAGGGCGGACTCGAACAGGAGTAAGACGAAGCGCAGTTGGGTCAAAGAACAGCGGCCTAGTCTGGGAATGGTTCGTCTAGAGCCATCGCGATGGAAATCTACGCCGCAAATTCTATGTTTAGAACATTAACCGCGACCGGTATGAAGGGGCTGATCACTATTGCAGATGACGTATGGCGTGTGGAGAAATTGATCAATGACGGAGCCAACGTGATCGATCTGGCTGATTTGTGAATTAATGTCCCCTTAGATTCTCAAACATTGCCTTCTCAAGCTTGGCAATCCCTATTTCCTGTCCAGGACTCTCCACTTCATATATGCTAACTCGAGTTGAAATTCCAAGAGCAAGGCTACTGGTCACTATAGTAGATATTACGGGGTGAAGTCTTACTTCTCCCGCAACAGCCGATCCAACAACGATTCCAAGTAACATGAACGTTGAATCAAACAATGTGTTGATGAAGAACCTGTGGATGCCTCCTTTCCTGAACACTTTCCTCAGTTTTCGCATTGGAATGGCTCCATTGAACTATCCTACTCTTAGACTTGATAGAACCCAGAGAAGATATATTTTTACGCAAATGCACAATAAGGTATCGTCGGTCACAGTGACTCTGGATGCACATACATATTCCTGATGGTGTTCTTCCCGTCTGGCTTTGGGTCCTTGGGTACATTGTCTCGATCATACTCGTTGCCTTTGCCATTAGGAGGGTTAGAGGGGAGGAGCGAAAAGGCATACTAGCCGCGGTAATGGTGGCTGTCATGCTGGTTGTTCAATCGATACCGTTGGGCGTGCCCTACCACATAAACCTCAGCGCTTTGACTGGAATCATGCTGGGGCCATGGTGGTCCATCATCGCCATACTGGTCACGAACGCTGTTCAGGCATCCTTTGGACATGGAGGGGTCACCATCATCGGGTTGAACACCATTGTCGTTTGGAGTGAAGCGTTGATAGGATACTACCTATTCACCATTATTCAGAAAGTGGTTGGGAGAAGCAGAGCAAAATCTTCGTTGGCTGCAGGTTTTTCTACACTTGTGGCCCTCATCTTCTCAGCATTTCTTGTCGTGGGAATCGTAGCCGTTTCGGGAATTGATCCGACTCAAGCTTTAGGACCGCATTTGCACGAGCAGTCGCTGCCTGGAGGAGTCGCACAAATTTCTCTTGAGGTCTTTATGATTCTTGTCTTGCCAATCGCCATCGCTGGCGCTTTTATTGAATCGCTGATCACTGGTCTGCTGGTGGCTTATGTTATCCGAGTCAAGCCTTCTCTAGTATCCTCGGAGGACTAATGTCTCTGTCGACAATCTATCTTGTAGACTATTACGCCAACTCCTTGGATAGTCCTATGCACCGTGCATCTGTGACTGTCAAAATGATATCAACAATCATGGCGCTCGGTTGCATAATCCTTAACACATCACTCTTGTCTCTAGTGCTTCAACTCTTCTTGATCATCGGTTTCCAAGCGGCTTCAAGGCTTCCGATCAGGCGGCTCCTACTGTGGGCGATTTATCCCACATTCTTCGGGGCGCTCTTTGCATTGAGCCAAGCGCAATACTCTATAGAATTGTCCGTTCAAACACTTCTAAGGGCCGTTGATGCTGCACTACTCATGCTATTGTTGATCAATACAACACCATACGCAAAGATCATTCCTCTGATTAGAAAGTTCTCTAAGACAATCTCTAACCTTGCGTTCTTCTCCTACAGATTCTTCTTTCTATTCATCGACGAGTCTGAAAAGCGACTAACAGCGTTTAGAGTCAGGGGAGGATTGCTGGGGCCATTGGGCACCAAGATAAGGAACATTGCAAAACTCATCGGACTACTCTTCGTGTCATACATAGAGAGTGGGGAGGAGGTTTACCATGCTGTCAAGACTAGAGGTTACCGCGGGATGTTCTCAACCGAAACAGTGGCTGGAAGGGAGATGACCAGAAATGATTACGTGCCGATATTACTGGCACTCTTCTCTGTAGTAATACTAGTTGTTGGAATCGTGGGGCGCGGTCTTTCTTGAAGGAGATTGTAAGAGTCAACTGCATTAAGCATCGTTATCCCGATGCCGTGGAGGTATCCGTCTGCGGGCTCGCATTTGAAATACATGAAGGCGAAAAGACGGTTATTCTGGGATCAAATGGTTCCGGAAAGACAACTCTCCTATGGCATATCGTTGGCATTCTCAAACCTGAAGAAGGCGAAGTCCAAGTCTTCGGAGCCGCGCCGAAGAGCCCAGAATCTCTTCACGGAAAAGTAGCCATGGTCTTTCAGAACGTCGACCATCAACTGATCGGCCCCACTGTATGGGATGACATAGCCTTCTCACCACTAAACTTCGGACACGGCAAAGAAGAAGTCAAGGCTATAGTCGACGCCATCATCAAAGAGATGAGACTTGAACCTCTCGCCAGACGGGTACCTCATTACCTGAGTGGAGGAGAAAAGAAGAAGGTGGCCATAGCCGGAGCAATAGCAACTCATCCTAAGCTCCTTATCCTAGATGAGGCTTTAGCGGGGCTTGACCCTAAATCGCAGAAGGAGACCTTGGATCTGCTTCTGAAGATCAATGAGGAACGTGGCATAGCGATCGTGTTCACTACTCATGACGTCAGCGTCATCCCCGGCTTTGCGGACACAGCATACGTCCTCTCTCGCGGAGAACTAATCTTTAAGGGTAAACCACTCGAGCTTTTCACGAACCCAGAAATCCTTGATCGCGCCAACATAGAGTCACCGCCGCTAATCGAATTGCTTGGCGCCCTCAAGGAAAGAGGCCTGCCCGTAAGCCCTACGAACAGCCCTAGAGAAGCTTTGTCTCAGCTACTCCCTTTACTCAACACAAAAGAACATTAGGGCACTTCAGAAGAACGATCGAACCTATTGAAACCAAAGCTAGAGAAACATGAGTAGCAGAAAAAATCCGAACATAAAGAAGAAATCTTCCACCAGCGGATCCACAGATGAATTTGAACAGTATTCTGAAGAGTATGATTCATGGTATTCTCGGCATAGAGAGGTCTATGAATCCGAGGTATTGGCAATTAAGGCCTTGGGCCTTAGAGGTCTAGGACTCGATATAGGCGTAGGTACAGGCGCCTTATCATACCAGACTGGAGTCACTGTCGGCATAGACCCATCGCTGTCTATGTTGAGAATCGCCAAGAAAAGGGGAATTCAAGTTGTAAGGGCGACGGGCGAATACCTACCGTTTAGAGACAGATTCTTAGATTATGTAATCATGACTGTGACCTTCTGTTTCCTTGACAATCCGGGAGATGTCCTTAAAGAAGCTTGGAGAGTTCTTCGCGAAGACGGTCATCTAGGTGTCTGTATAGTAACTCGGGACTCGCCTTGGGGCAAGCTCTACATAAGGAAAGCTTCTATGGGCCACCGCTTCTACCGATTCGCTAAATTCTATACATACAACGAACTCTTAGGAATTCTCAAGGAACATATGTTTGAAACAGTGTCAGTCAAGTCTACCCTGAGCTATCCTCCTGAAGCTGAACTTAGAGTTGAGGAACCTACTGAAAGCACAGTCACGAAAGGCTTCATATGTGTGAAGTTGAAGAAGCTGTAACGAGTGCAAAGATCTTTTCCTTTTGTGAGTAGAATTCCTGAAAGAGTATGAAGGAGACGGTCTTGCCTCTATGAACTAGCACTCTCTCAAGGGGCTTTGTCTGCATCAAGGCAAGGAAAGGTGGCAAATCTGAGAATCTTACCAGAAGTATGTTCCAGAGGCCATGCAGCGACCAAATTGACATTACTGGATCGAGGATAATATGTGGCATTCCAATGTGCTACGTTTCGTGATGTATCTGGTTATGATGCTTGATCCACTAGTTGACGACTTAATCGACAGAGATGCGCCAAAAGAAGCCGATAACAGAATCGAAATCATCGATCATATATGGCCTAGCCACATCAAAGACGCCGAGTCTTATCCATAGATGTCTTTGTCGGTCACCCGCTTTCTACATCGAGGGTTAGCACAGACTTTGACTCCATCCGGCATGAGTTCGTAACCCTCCGTCAGATGCCATTCAGTCTTGCAATGTGGACATATCCACCGGTCCCTTTTACGTCGAGATCCACTCATACCGACAATCACACCTTTAACACGGGATACTATGAAGCTGCACCTATTCTGATGAATTCAAGCATAGAAAATGTCGCCCAGACTAGCCTCTATGGCTTCAGTAGTGTTGGCCTTACTTTGGTCGTTATGTCCGGGCAGCATTCGCCTCTTGGGATCGGATATCCATGTGGGCATCTTTTTGGGTGGTCTAATAAGGTACACAATGCATTAGCAAAATCTTTGTCCATGTGATGTTCGATTCCGCATACACTCTCGTGATCTATCCCTGTGTGAAGCACTTTTTTCGCCATCACTTCCATAAGCCGGTGATTTCGAACAATTCTTCCCGCGATCTTTCTCCCTTTATCGGTGAGTCTGACTCCCCTTCTCAGCTTGTAGACAACGTATTTCTCTTTCTCTAATTTCTTTAACATCTCAACGACGCTTGGAGGAGTTATCTTGAGATGGTCTGCAATCCACTTTATCTGCGCTAGGTCTTGATCCTTCTCAGTTGATACCCATAGCGCCTTGAGATAGTTTTCGATGCTTTCTTTGACCGATTTCTTGCTCAGCGTGACCCCCATCCGCTCATGTCGACAACCACAGCTTCAGCACAGGATATTGCAAAGCTACTATCCTAATGACTTCAAGCGTGCGAGGGACAAGCCTCTACGTCCATGGTTATATGAGTCATTCCCAATATCAGTACAGTAGACTAGATGCAGTCTCTGATATGCCATGATCTAGTAAGAACCTTCAAACTCGCTTTGTCTGAGTCAAAGGCGCAGGTTTTTCAATGGGCTTCAAAGATTCTTCTATCTTTTTGACGATTTCCGTGAATGCCTTTGCTGCAGGAGACTCTGGATGCTCGATTACGAACGAGATGCCTCTATCTGAA
>Ga0315282_10008641_pt1 | contig 16431 bp, 15 predicted proteins | sample YL17G07_20_MG_FD_203693 | JGI IMG/M metagenome (GOLD analysis project Ga0315282, IMG submission 203693) | Sediment microbial communities from Yellowstone Lake, YNP, Wyoming, USA - YL17G07_20 | ecosystem: Environmental > Aquatic > Freshwater > Lake > Sediment | place: USA: Wyoming | collected...
GGCCGATCTGTTTCAGGTTGCTGCGGCAGGTGACCGAGCGGGCCTGCTCACGGGCCTTGCTCAGCGCCGGAAGCAGCATAGCCGCCAGGATCGAAATGATGGCCATAACGACCAGCAACTCGACCAGCGTAAAGCCAAATCTTGTCCTTCTCATTGCGCTTCTCCTAAGAACTCCTCACCACGGTGAACTGCATGAAAAGGGCCTGACCTCGAATCATGCCCTCCTTATGGCGGCATTGTAAGCTCTGGCTTGAGTCAACGATGTTATATCCCCGGTGTCACAGAAGCGTCGTCCGCCCTGAAGCGGCCGCTTCGCTCAAGCCTTTGCCATCACCTCCCTTCCGGGTCCGCGCAAGAAGGACGACCTGCCGCTCTGAGTCGGTCCCTTGCCGGCCCGCTCTGTCCGTACAACTATCGCAGGCGGCTAACCCCGCCTGCAGGAGGTGACAGTATACACAACAGGGCGTGCGATACAATATCTTCTCTGCGCAAGCATTATGCGAGTGTGTGACTGGCGATTCTGGCAGGGACCGTTCCATTGAGGACGACACGTAGGGGCTCTCTCGGTGAGTCGCCCTCCCTCGAATGCCACACTCGCAACTGCTTGCTTCGGGGCACTGTCAGACTCATATCTTGTCGCAGCGTGGCGTTGTCTTGTGCCGGAGGCCACGCTGGAAGCGTCGCAGGGCAACTCACTCAGGCAGCGTGGCTGGAATTGGCGATGCAGCCCGCTCGCTGCGGCGACAAAAAGAAACTCCTCCCGGCTCACGCCGGGAGGAGTTTTGGTACACGAACAGCTTCTTACACCCGTTGGCTCACATTACGGCAGGAAGCCCATCGGGAAGTAGAAGAAGTACGCGTCGCTCTGAGTCGGCATGCTGCCGGTGCCCGTGGGGGTCTTGTAACGGCAGTAGGCCAGAACGCTGTTCCACTCGAACGCGTTCTTGAACGACACATGCAGGTCCGCCCACAGAACGTTGAGACCCTTGCCGCCATGACGATACAGCGGGCTGCGCGCGTTGTGCTGATAGAACAGCGAGCTGCGCTGGGACGTGTAGGGACGAGGACCGGACTGAACGGTGTACGCGCTGCTGTCGTTCCACCACTCATAGTCGATCGCCAGCATCGTGGAGCCCGGCTTCACCATTTTCTGGGCGAAGTCACGATAGCTGTGGAAGTAGTTGTTGCACAGATAGTAGCTGTGGATATACGACAGCGTGACGCCTTCGGTCACGTGCGCACGACGGCACTGGGTGTCATCGTTGCTCGTCTGAATCGGCATGGAAGCCTGACGGTCGGACGGGCACTCGAGGACGGTTCCCCTCGCTCTGTCGCGGTTGTCGCGCCAGCCGATCTTCAGATAGCCTTCATGCGCCAGGATGAGCATCGGCGTATGATAGGCAATCGGATTGTGCATCCAGCTGATCTGTCTCCACGCATCGGGATAGACTTCCCAGCCGGTGTTGTTGCAGGTCGGGAAGTACTCGTTGTAATCCGCCTGATACATACCGAACGACAGGCCGATCTGTTTCAGGTTGCTGCGGCAGGTGACCGAGCGGGCCTGCTCACGGGCCTTGCTCAGCGCCGGAAGCAGCATAGCCGCCAGGATCGAAATGATGGCCATAACGACCAGCAACTCGACCAGGGTAAAGCCAAATCTTGTCCGTCTCATTGCGCTTCTCCTAAAAACACCCTAACTTGATGAATCGCCAAAGGGCGCTCAACTTGGCTGCGCCCTCGCTGCAGCGGCGTTGCGTTGCACTGGCCTGGTAGCGACAGTTGCTTCCTTCCCCGGTGTTACAGAAGCCCGGCCCGCACTTCAGCGGCCGCTTCGCTCCAGCCTCTACCATCACCTCCTTTCCGGATTCAGGCAAAAGGGAAGATCTGCCGCGTTAAATCAACCCCTTGCCGACCCGCTGTGCCCAAGTGTCAAACCTATAAACTCAGGATCTTGCCTCTTAATCGCAACGATATCCGGGAAAGGCCGGATAACACGGTGGACCATCCGCAAGAATCCCGGCACGAATGAACATTGACTTGGTTATGCCTGTGCAGCACATTTGTCTCCAAACATGCACGCATAGCAACGAGAACAAACCTGTAACCCGCGCGCGACTACGGAATTACAACGACTTACACCCCTCTAAACACCCTTGCGTCGGGAACTTATTCCCTGATTGACACTGCGACCGGCCATGCCTCTGAGGACACAGGCGGTTCTGTGCCGAGCAGCACACTTGCCCGACGCCAAAGACACGGGGCAGGTAGAGCCACGAGGAGATCGCGGACACCCGCCACCAGTGAGTCTTACGGGCGCCCCTACCGGCCCGCAGGACTCATACACGGTTCTTTTACACTTTTTCGCCGACCAATGCAACAAAAAAAACCCCATTCCGGAGAATATTTTGCAGAGGCCGGATCGGCGGCGAAGGGGGTATAAACGCGCAAGAGACGCGCCGAAGGAGGTATTGCGCCGGGGGGAACTGTGCGTACAACGGGCAGCGCCGTCTACCACGCGCCCATGTCAACATACGCGAGAGCCGGGCGCCGCTCGCGGCGCGCAGACATCCGTAAACGAAGGAAGCCCGCGCCGGCGCGGGCTTCCTTTCCGTGTGAGACAGAATTCGCTCTCGACGGATCTACCTCTGTTACTGATCCATCGGGTCTATGTCGTGTCCCTTAGGGCACTTGTCTACCGGAACCGTCTCCGGTTGATCTTCCTTATAGGCATAAGCCAGCTTGCAGGTCTGGCAGTAATAAGCTCTCACGGCGTCGGTCCCGCCGCATGCCTTGCACTTGACCTCCTGCCCATACTTGGGGCCATTGTAGGTGGTATACGTAGCGAGGTCGCGCAAGTCGGCTTCGCTTATTGTGAAGGTCGCATTGGTGCTCTTGCAGAGCCAGGTCGTATGCCGTTCCGCGGCCTGTTGCTGTTCCGTGCCGCCCTTGCTCCACATGAACACAACAACCACCGCCACGACAAGCAGCACTGCAGCGCCCACGCCAACCAACTGATTATTCTTCCAGTCCATTGCATTCCCCTTATAAAATGTGCTTAAGACAGCCCTAACCGTCGGCATTATAGGAGCGGCGATGCCTGAAGGCAAGGCCGCGGGGTTCTTACTTATTCGGCCAACACTCCTACGAACTGTAGCCTAAAATATTGCTCCGCCTGTCTTTTGGTCGATGGCGGACTGAAAACCGTTGCCGGTTCTCCTCCTTTCCGGCCGTGTTAGACGCCGCCCCTTTCAAACCGGCCGCGCTCATAGCGCCTTATCGCCTGCGGAATCGCCGCTGACAATGCGTCAGCAGTGAGACCCCTTCCCTCTCTTGCGGCGGCTATGTCGCCGGCCTTCCCATGGATATATACGCCGAGCGTCGCGGAATCGAAGGCGCTCAGGCCCTGGGCCATGAGCGCGCCAACCATGCCCGACAGCACATCACCCGCGCCGGCCTTGGCCATGCCCGCGTTGCCCGACGTGTTGCGATAGAGGCGTTTGCCGTCGCAGACAAGCGTCCTGGCCCCTTTGAGCACGGCCACTGCGCCCGTCAGCTCGACAAGCTTCCTTACCGATCGGAGCCGATCCTTCTGGACGTCTGTCCCCTTCATACCCAGAAGATCGCCCATCTCACCGGGATGGGGCGTGAGCACGTCGTTCGGCGTGAGCCGCGCGTAGAGGTCCCTTCGCCGCCCCAATAGCCCTAACATATTGGCATCAAGCACCTTAGGTATTTGCAGCTCTTCCATAAGCGCGTAGAAGAGCTTGGCAGCTTCAGGCTTATCCCCCCAGCCGGGGCCCATTACGGCAACCTTGGAGGCGCCGGCCTCTTTGAGCACCTTGTCCACCTCGGATGCCTTGACGATTGCGTCGTCGGTGCAGTCAAGCGGTACGAAGACCGCCGAAGGAACAAGCGTTGCGAGAATAGGGTAGACACTCTTGGCAGTGGCGACCCTGACATACCCCGCTCCCGCCCTAAGTGCTGATATGGCCGTGAGATACGCCGCGCCAGCCATGCCGTAGGACCCCGCGACGACGAGTACGCTGCCGACGGACGTCTTGAACGCGTCTATCGGCCGCCTTGGTAGCCGGGGCAGGTCGGCGGAGGTGAGCACCTTCAGGTCACCCATCACTTGCACTCCGGAGAGGTAAGGTTGACACGGTTAACCAGCGCGGCAATGTAGCCGGCGCCGAAACCGTTGTCGATGTTGACGACGCTTATGCCCGCCGCGCACGAATTGAGCATCGTGAGGAGCGGCGCTATCCCGCCAAAGCTCGCGCCGTAGCCGACGCTTGTCGGCACGGCAATGACGGGCTTATTCACAAGGCCCCCTACAACGCTCGCAAGCGCGCCTTCCATGCCGGCAACGACCACGAGGACGTTGGCCTCCTGGAGTTTCGACGTGTGCCACAGGAGGCGGTGGATGCCTGCGACGCCCACATCGTAGAGGCTGGTGGTCTTGTTTCCCATGACCTCGGCGGTCACGCGCGCTTCCTCGGCGACGGGCAGGTCAGATGTGCCCGCGCAAATGACAGCGATTACTCCCGCAGGCGCTTCAAGTTTCTTTCGGGCGACGACCACGGTGCGGGCTGTCTCGTTGACCTCGGCATCGGCGAATGCATCTTTGAGCGCAGTACGGGCGTCTTGGGAAGCGCGCGTAGCGAGCAGGTTTCCCCCGCGCTCGACGATGCTACGGGCGATCGTGACGACCTGTTCAATCGTCTTGCCCTGGCAGAAGATGACTTCCGGGAAACCGCAGCGAATTGCGCGGTGGTGGTCCACCTTCGCAAACCCCAGATCCTCAAACGGCATCGCGCGGAGTTTCTTTACGCACTCCTCGATGTCGGCCTTGCCAGTCTTGAGGTCATCGAGCAGTTTCCTGAGCGCCTGTTCTTCCATGGGGCCTCCTGGGGATAGCAATCACTGAGTTATAGACTACAGTTTACCGCGCGCGTGGATTTCTGGAAACGGAAAATGAGACAGACTAAAGACGTGTCTGGCCAGCGATTCTGGAAAGGGCTCTGAGCGCCTGCTTTGAGACGTAGGGGCTCTCTCGGTGAGTCGCCCTGCAACGCGCCAGTGCGGTCTTCGAACACAAGACGCCGCCACGTGGTGCCAAGAGCGTGAACCTCACAATGCCCCAAAGGCAAGCGGCTGCGAGTGTGGCATTCGAGGCAGGGCTCTCTCACCGAGAGGGCCCCTACGCACCGCCGTCAAACGAACGATCCCTGCCGGAATCGCTGGTCAGACGCGTACGCCCTCCCGAGAGCAGGAACCCACGTCCCCCGAAGAGCCTCCCCAGAACAGCCTGCCCCGCGACCGCAGTCGAGGGGCAGGCGACGGTTCAGCACGTTACGTCAGGAACTACAGAGCCTTAGTAGTACTCTCCCGCCTGGCAGTCGTTCCTGAGCGCCGCGTTGTACTGGGTGCTGGTCATCGCGTGAGGGTGGCTGATGAGGGTGGCTTGCTTGATCTCGTCGCCCCAGCACAGGTCCCAGCAGTAGTCGTCGCATACGCCGCCGCATTCGAAGCGGCAGTCTGAACCGCATATCTCGCCGCATACGCACTGCTGCTGCGCGACCTCGGGGCGGATACGCCTCAGCCCCTCGAAACCCGTAACCCTGATGCCGTCCGTGCTAATCCGGAGATCCTTTGCGGTCATGGATACCCCTCCTTTCCGCTGTTTGCCTGCGCGACTGACACCCCTCCCTCGGCCCATCGCGTCGGGACAAGGGGCAGTCGTACGCAAGTTACCATAACTGATGCGAAGCGCAGGGCATGTCAGAAGGGGTCGTTCGCCAGACTAACATCGCGCAGCGCGTTCGGCGCGGAGAGCCTGGTGCACGGCCTGTGACCGGCGATGGAGTGGAAGAGCGGCTACGACAACGGCGAGGCACTTGGACAAGCCGGTGGCAACCGCGTCGGTCCTCCAGTCCTTACCGCTCTCAAATACGTGAGAACAGTAACTGCCGGGTTACTGGGGGACCTTTCTGACACGCGCTGCCTGAATGCCGGGAATACCTTGAGCGCCGGGAATGCCTATCTAAGGATGCTGGGGGCATCCTAATTTGAAGCGCTCCGGCAGTCAAGAAGAAAAGGGGGCAGAGAGAAGATTTTTCGGAAAAGGCTTTTCCACTTGACAGCCGTGCGGGCGGGAGATAATCTACCCGCCATAGGTCCCCCTTGCGGCCGGAGAGACAGGGGTCATCCGGCTCCGCGCAGCAACCACGGTATTTCCGGGCATTCCAGTTGTTGAGTCATATTCAGTGACGCCGAGGGCGCGCGGGCTGTCCTCGGGTCGAAACGCTGTCACCGGGCAGCCGTATCCGCCTCACGGCGGCCGACCGGCGCCGGGAGAAGGGGGATGCGGCCATGACCGTTACCGCAGCGCAGAAACCGTTCGTTCATCTTTTCCACACCGACAACGTGAAATACGCCTACGATGTCAATTCCGGCCTCGTGGCCGAGGTCGACAACCTCCGTTGGACGTTGCTGGCCGAATGGGACAAGACCGACGAGGAGATCGCCGCCTCGGCCGGCAACGGCGTCACCGCCGAGGCGGTAGAGACGGCGAGAAACCGCATACGGGAACTCGGGGACAACGCCGAACTCTTCTCGGCGAGGCGGCCGCGGGCCATCAAGTCCCACCACTCCCGTGAGGGCGCCGAGCGCAAGTTGTCGCACGAGTGCCACCAGCTCATACTCTGCGCCACTGAGGCATGCAACATGCGGTGCAGCTACTGTTACTACACGAGCGGCAGGGACAGCGAACGCGGCCACGGCAGCGCGATGATGACGTGGGAGACGGCGCACAGGGCGCTGGACTTCTTCTTCGAGCACAGCGTCGAAAGCATGGCGAAGTACAAGGCCCAGCAGGCCGAGTTGGCGCAGGGCAAGCACGTGGCGTCGAACGACATCGAACCCAAGCCGTGCGTCGGCTTCTACGGCGGCGAGCCGCTCTTGAACTGGCCGCTGATGAAACGCGTCGCCGAGTACGTGCGAAGCTCGAAGGACGGCGGCGAGTTTCTCATCAATTGCACCGTCAACGGCACGCTGCTTACGCCCGAAATAATGCGCTTCATGGCCAGGCACAACTTTTCCCTCAACGTCAGCCTCGACGGCCCAAAGGATATCCACGATCGCTACCGCCGGACCGCCGGCGGCGCTGCGACATGGGACACCATCAAGGCCAATCTCATGTACATGCGCGACAACCTGCGCGATTTCTATGACAACCGCGTAAGCCTCCTCGGCGTCATGGCGCCTCCGAACAATCTGAGGTGCCTGATGGAGTTTGTGGAAACCGCGGACTGGTTGCCCGAACGCGGCATCCGCTTCAACGGCCTGGAGTACGGGTCGCCCCAGTGCTTCTGGAACCCGCTTGGGCGCGAGGAACAGGAGATCGTCTCCGACGGCCTGTGGGAGGAATTCGTGGAGGCAACCGTCGCCGGCAAGTACCTTGGGGGCCGGCGCGATACGCTCGGGGGTGGGAAGGAGCGTCGCCGGCTGAGCTTCCTCCGGCAGATGTACAACCTCGAAATGGCGCACGTGTATAACCGCGTTCGTCAAATGTTTGAAGGCAAGAACATCCTCCCCGAGGTGATGGCAAGTAACTTCGGCATGTGCCTGCCCGGCCAGGAGCGCATCTACGTCAGGATCGACGGCAAGATACTGCCCTGCGAGCGGCTCCCATCCGAGGCGCCCGACCTCGTCATCGGCGACCTCGACAGCGGCTTTGACATTGACGCAATCATGCGCCTGTGCGACGGCAACGCCGCTCTCCTGGCCGACAAGTGCGTCAACTGCTGGAACATCAGGATGTGCGCGATCCCCTGCCACAGGATTCTCGGTCCCGACGGAAGGCTCTCGCGGGAAGCCAAACTCAAGGCATGCGAGGAGACAAGGCTCAGGTGCCATCATGCGCTCGTGGGGATGTGCGCAATTCTGGAGAGGAATCCGCGCGCTCTTGACCACCTAAAGAGGATATGACGCTCGCATGCGGCAGGCCGTCAAACGGGCCGACGTAGAAGAGAGCATCGAGTATATCTCCTTGTGCGCTCTCGGCCGCAATCGTGTTGACTTGCGCGAAGGCGCCACACTAACATAGCTCCCGGGACCGGCATATCCTGGAGGAGAGACATGATACATTACCTGATGATTGCTGTGCTGCTCGGCTCGCTCGCGCTCATCGTCTACGCGGCGGAGGACAACGAACAGGGGATAGCGACGAGTGAGATGGTGACGATGGAGAAGGAGCCGCAGTATTACCCGGTCGTCAACTGCCACCTGCATATGGGGCCGAGGGAAGAGGATTTCGCGCTGCAGACGAAGGTAATGGACGAGACCGGAATGGCGGTGTCCATAGACCTCTCCGGCGGCACGGGCGAAGACCTGCGGAAGAAACTGGAACTCGCGAAGAGGTATCCGGGGCGGTATCTCGTATTCTGCGGATTTCCATTCAGCGAAAAGGACAAGGATGACCCGGATATCGGCAAGAAGCTTGCCGCGAGCCTCGAGGAATCGATCAAGGCAGGGGCGGCCGGCTGCGGTGAGATGGGCGCTTCGGTCGTGCGCGGGTACCACACGTGGGACGATCCGCGGCTGGAGCCGTTCTGGCAGAAGGCCGTGGAGCTCAGGGTTCCGCTAAACTGGCACACCGCCCAACCCGCGCGGTACTGGCGCCCGGAAAGCCCTGACAACAGGATCGAAAGCGGCAGCCTTTACCACAAAGCGCCCAAGGGCCAGCATGCGATGCTGCGCGAGCGGGACAGAGTGCTCGAAAAGCACCCGGACCTCATCGTCATCGCGGCACATTCGAGCTAAGCAGCCGAACAAGTGCCGTATCTTATCTACCTTATGGATACCTACCCGAATCTCTACGTTGACATCGACGCATCGCTGGAGGAATGGGGCAAGGACCCGGGCCAGTTCTACGATTTCTGCACGGAGTATCAGGACCGAATTCTCTTCGGCACGGACTGGGGCATGCACGACAAGGCGCTGAGGACGGCCGGCTCGAGCGAGAAGTGCGTCGAAGACTGGAAGGCATTCGCCCTGGCGCATTATCTCTTTCTCGGAACAGACCAGAAGATGATCCCCTGCCCCTTCAACGGCAACCAGGGGCGCTATCTGACTCACCGAGTCAACGGCTGGCCGCGTTACGCGCACGACGGCGTGAATCTGCCAAAGGGAGTGCTGGAGAAGCTCTACTACAAGAACGCCGAACGCCTCTTCGGCATCAAGGTCGACGTCTGGAAGCCTCCGCAGAAGATCGACTGGTCGAAGTTCGCTGTCAGGAAGTGATGAGGGTTGCGGCCACGCTGCAGTCCGCGGCTATACAGAATGGATCAGGCGCCTTGCCTGCGGGCGTAGGCGTCGAAAGTGATATCGGAGGCTTTGCCGGTCTTGAGGTCATCGAGCAGTTTCCTGAGTGCCTGTTCTTCCATGGAGCCTCCTGCAGGTGTGACGCTTGAGTACGACTACAGTTTATCGCAGGGGCGAGTTTCTGGAAATGGAAAATGGGGGCAGTTGGCGGCAGGGTCTGAGCAACGACTCTGGAGCGACCTTGAGTGCTTGCGCCGAAACAGGGGGTGCACGCGCCGTCCCACGGCTGATTGGCCTAACACCTTGGTGCGAAAGAGCTTTCGTGTGCGATAAAGAGCTGTCACGCGCAGACTGCCCTGATTTCGCTGGAATTCCTTTGACACTTCTCCGGAGACGGCGTATTATGTCCGCCCCACCGGTTGGAGGGGCCGGCGGGGTGGGGATAACAGGGGAGCGCGTGATCCGGTGGGGCAGGTTGTACCCTTGGTTGCGCCCGAGGCTTTGCAGGGCGACAAGGGTGCAAGGGGAAACCGCGGCGCCGCAACTACATCATGAGATCCCTTGTTTCATCATTCTGTCCGTCTGTCATGCCGCTATTTTCGTCCATTGTTTAGTGTCGGGTAGGGGTGTTGCTATTTCGTTCTCCTGAAGCGGCATCGCTCCCTGTGCCATCTGCCGGCCTCAGTCGCGGCACAGAGGGGCGTACTTTGCTCCGCGTCGTTCCCAAAGGGGGGACGAGCGAAATGACAGACGACTGGGACTTGAAAGGGGTGGGGATATGAGTCGCTGTAGATTGGCGACCGTGTTATCGTGCTTGGCAGTGGCGGCGCTGGCGGCAACGGCACCGGCGTCCGTTATCACGTTTGACGATCTTCCCGTCGGATATGAATACGGTAGTGATGAGCCCTCTACGGCGCCGATCCCCGACGGGTATGGCGAGCTGCACTGGTCGGATTCCTTCTATGTCATGGACACCTCGATGTATTTGCAGGACAACGGACCGTCCGGGTACAGTAACTGCGTGGTTTCGGGCACGCAAGTCGCGTTCAACGCCTACGGGGACTCCGTCTGGGTAGACGACGGCTCTACGTTCGACTTTACATCGGTGTGGCTGGGAGCCGCCTGGAACGACGACCTTAACATCACGGTAGAGGGCTATCTCGGCGACGTGCTGCTTTATTCGACCACTGTAGTGGCGCAATACGCAGAGCCACAAGAGTACTATTTCTACTACGCCGGCATCGACAGGATCTCGTTCTATTCGTGGGGCGGCACGGACCATGACCCTTCAGACTTCGTCTGGGGAGACCACTTTGTCATGGACGACATGGTGATAAACGACGGCTACGTGCCGATTTCCAATGTTCCCGCGCCGGCCGCGGTGGCATCGCTTATGATGGGGCTTGCGTGCCTCGCCGGGTGCAGGAGGTACATGTTCAAGGCATAGCAGACGCCTTGTAGTGAGGGCAATCGGCCTCTGCGCTCGGAGCCGGGCGCGCGATCGCCTTCGCAAGTTGAGATGAGAGCATCAGATACGCCCCGGCCGATCAGTGGCACCGGGCGCACAAGGAACCATGGGGACATGCGCGCACTCCCGCGGCAATCCGGGATGCGCGCAGTCCCCATCTCTTTCGCCGCATCCCGGCAACGCAGAGTAACGGCTGCCCAGCCTTGCTACCTGCAGGAAAATGCCAGCTGTGCAGCCCCGAAATGTCGGCATAGGAGCAGTACATAACCGACACGGCAACACAGGGCGCTCACACGAATCAGGCGCCTTGCCGCCGGGCATAGGCGTCAAACGTGATATCGGAGGCTTTGCCGGTCTTGAGCGTGTGCCAGGCGAGGCCGGCGATCATGGCGGCGTTGTCGCCGCAGAGGGAGATGGGCGGGATGTAGACGGTATAGCCGCGGGCTGACCCCTCGCCTGTCAGACGCTCCCGGAGGGCTTTGTTTGCGGCTACGCCGCCGGAGAGCGCGATGCGGCGGACGCCGGTGCGCTCCGCGGCGCGCATGAGTTTGGCGGCAAGAACGTCCACTACAGCCGCCTGAAAGCTTGCGGCCACGTCGGCCTTCATTGCGTCCGTAGGCGGCTGCTTCGGCCGGGAGGCGTCCTGCCCCTTCACGTAGTAGAGCACGGCGGTCTTGATGCCCGAGAAGCTGAAGTCGAGCGACTCGTCGGAAAGCATTGTGCGCGGGAAGGTTATGGCGTCAGCGCGGCCCGAAGCGCCGGCCTTCTCGATGGCCGGTCCGCCGGGGTAACCCAGACCAAGGATGGCCGAGGCCTTGTCAAACGCCTCCCCCGCCGCATCGTCGGTTGTCCCCCCGAGGAACCGGTGGGACAGCGGCGACTCGCTCAGGTAGAGCGCGGTGTGGCCGCCCGAGCAGAGGAGCGTTACAAAGGGGTATTCGACGTCGTAAGCGAGGTTATTGGCGTAGATATGCGCTTCCAGATGGTCGACGGCCACGAGGGGCAGGCCGGTGCCCCAGGCAATGGCCTTGGCCGTGGCGACGCCTACAAGAAGCGATCCTATGAGCCCCGGGCCGGCGGTTACGGCGATGCCCGAGAGGTCGGAAAGCGTTATGCCGGCTTTAGTTAGGGCGGCATCAATAATCGGGACGGTAAGCTCGCCGTGTGCGCGGCATGCGATTTCGGGGACCACGCCGCCGAACTTCTCATGGAGCGGTATTTGCGAGGAGACTTCGTTCGACAGGATCTTGCGGCCGTCTTCCACAACAGCGGCCGCGGTCTCATCGCAGGAGGTCTCCACTCCGAGAATAAGCATATTCATGAACCTTGAGAAACCAAAGAAGGTTGAAAAGTGCACGGCCAATGACGGATAAGGATATCAATCATTGCCAGATGAATCATCAATGCCGCGCAACTACTTCTGTAGAGAGGCAGGCCTTCCGGCAGGCGACCCTCACCCCTGCCCCTCTCCCAGAGGGCGAGGGGATAACACTGGCGGACAAGCCGCCAGTGCCACACGCCGGCACAACTACTCCCCGGAGGTCACGACAACCTTGGTATCAGCGTCTTTCGACACGGTGCCTTTGGCGACTTCGACGGCGCGGGCGAGTTGGATATCGAGGACCGCCGAGCCGTCCTCACCGAGAGAGGTCGGAGGGACCCCGCTTGCCGCGTTGGACCAGTCCTCGCGCAACTTGATCTGGTTTTCAATCGTCATTGGCAGTTTGAAGTCAGGGTCAAGGCCCCACTGGGTCGCGCCGGGCAGACGGTGGACAAGGCGCCCGGACGGCGTGTAGTAGTAGGCGATAGTGAGCTTCAGGGCGCCTTTGCCGTCGAGGTCGATCATATTCTGGACGCTGCCCTTGCCGAAAGTGCGATTTCCGACGAGCACCGCGCGCTTATGATCCTGGAGGGCGCCGCCGACCACTTCACTCGCCGATGCGCTGAATTCGTTAACAAGAACCACCAGCGGCAGCTTGGGACGGTATGTGTCGCCGGGCTTGGCATAGCTCTCACTGTGGACGCCTGCGCGCCCCTGGGTGCGCACGATGAGTCCGTCGTCTACAAAGCGGTCGGCTACGGCTATGCCGGCGTCCAAGAGGCCGCCGGGGTTGTACCTGAAGTCGAGTATGAGCGCCTTCATGCCGTCCTTAACGAGGGCGGCATAGGTGGAGTCGAGTTCGTCGGCGGTGTTCTGGCCGAATTTGGTAATCCGGATGTAGCCAACACCGGCGTTCTTGTCGATCATGAAATCCCACTTGCCGGTCTTGGCATCGCACTTATAGCCCTTGAGCGTGGTGATCTGGATGGCCTCGCGGGTGAGGGTAACCGTGTACTCCTTGGCAGTGCTGGGCCGCAGGAAGGTGATTGTGACATTGGATTCCTCGGGGCCGCGCAGGGCCTTGGAGACCTTGTCAAGCGTCCCTATTTCCTCTATGGGCACGTCGTCGATCCTGCGGAAGATGTCACCGGGCTGGACGCCGGCGCGGAAGGCGGGCATCCCCTCGAGGGTGGAAACCACCTTCACCCGGTCCTTTTCCGCCGCGATTGTGATGCCGACGCCGGTGAATTGCTGCTCAGTGTCCTCCACGAAGGACGTATACGCCTCGGCGGGGATGTATGCGGAGTAGGGGTCGAGGCTGTTCATTATCCCTTCGATGGCCCCATCGAAGAGCTGCTCGCTATCCACAGGCTGGACATAGCGGCTTTCGACGATCTCCATCACGCGCGCGAGGCGCTCGTAATTCTCGTAAATCTTTGTCTGGCGGTCCTTTGCGGCTTGAGAGACCTTTCCGGCCGGGGCGGTAGAGTCGAGCGCCGGGACGCCCTCATCTGCCGGCTGGGCGCCTTCATCGCCCGCCGGCTCTACCGAAGGCGGCTCTTCATCGACGGGGGCCGGTACGACCGAAGGCGTCTCCGGAGGAGCCGGAACCGCGGCTGGCGGCGCGGGCGCTTCGGCTGCAAGCGCCACACATGCGAAGACGCCAAACAGGAAAGCAAAGACGACAACGCGGGAGATGCTTCTCATCGAACCCTCCGATAGGCGCAAGAGTTGTGCAGAGCTGGTCCCCTGTGAAGATCAGCCATAGCATTCTGGTAGCGGATCATTGAATGGGCGCAAATATAACCGAAGTGTACGGTTTTAGCAAGGTTTGCCACGAATAGCGTGTGCGCTTGAGGATGGCGCGGGGGCGCTTAGAATGGTGCGACTGTCCTCATACCCACGCGAGTTAAGGATGGAGTCTATGGCGCCAAACGTTCATTTCATTGGCCTCCTACGTTCACATGTTTCGTGGGCGAAGGTTGGGCGAGAGGTCATTGAAGCGCTCGCGGCGAGGGGCGCGCACGTGTCGGCGGCGTCGGTGAAGGGGTACTTGTACGATGAGGAGTTCGAACTGTCGGAAGCGATAGAGGAGGCGATAGCGCGCAAGAGGGTCGATTGGTGCGATCTGGCGCTTGATTATCCGCCGAACTTCGCGCGGCTCAATGGGAAGCGCAAAGCGGGAATTCTCATATATGAGGGGGATCGGTTCCCGCGGCATTGGGCGGAGGCCGTGAGAAAGCATCTGGATATCGCGTTTGTGCCAAGCAGGTTCTGCCTCGAGGCGGCTGCGGCGGCGGGGGTGCCCAGAGAGATGACGAGGGCGGCCGCGTTTGGGGTGAATGGGGACACCTACAGTCCGACTGCGGGCGAGCCCGCTCTCGGAAGAGAAAGCTTCTCCGGCCAGCGCTCCCTCACCCGGCGGCCAAGGGCCGCAGAGAGTGGAGCAGGAGAGCAGTGGAGCAGTAGAAGGGACAACACCAAACGATCTCTCCCGGAGAGCGAGGGGACTGCACTGGCGGGCAAGCCGCCAGTGGCACACAAACTGACAGACAAAGCGTTTACGTTTCTCACAGTAGCGGCGCCGCATGTGAGGAAGGGGCTAAAGGAGACGGTGGAAGCGTTCTGCAGGGCGTTTGAGCCGGAGGAGGATGTGGGGCTTGTCATTAAGTGCCTGCCAATAAAGGAGTTAGGGAAGCAGCCGTGGGAGTACCGCGGGATCGAGGAGTTTCTGCCAGACACAAGGGGCGGGCAGATAACGCTCATAGCAAAGGCGCTTGGCGAAACGGAAATGGCCGACTTGTACCGGGCGGCGGATGTGTATGTGCAGGCGTCGTATGGGGAGGGGTTCGGGCTCGCGATCCTGGAGGCGGCGGCGTGCGGAAAGCCGGTGATTGCAACGGGTTGGGGGGCGGCGACGGAGGTGTTCGACGCCGGGAGCGCCTGGTTTGTAGATTATGAACTCATTGATGCGTCGCGCTTTGCATACGACTGGCCGCGAGACGGCGGGGGTATCCATATGGCGCGGCCGAAGGTGGAGAATCTATCTGAGTTGATGCGCCGCGCGTATGAGTCCGCGGATGAGCGCGCGAGGGTCGCGGCGGCGGGTCGTGAGGTCGCGCACAGGATGACTTGGATGCGCACTGCGGATGCGGTAATCAGTGCGTTGTCTGAGCGCTCATAAGCGCCTCAAGACAAATCGGAACTTCTCTTTCAGTATCACACCTGTCAAGACGATATCACACGCCATATCTGCTTCAATGAAGCTACCGGGGAACATCGATGAAGAAGCTCGCTGCGTGTGTGTTGGTTCTTTTCATTGTGTCAACCGTTTATGCGCGGGAAGCAAAGCCGGTCAAGACGGCAAAGACCCGCGCTGCGAAGTCCACCAAGATGGACGCGCCTGCCCAGGACGCTGCCACCAAGCCAGTCAAGACTCCCCCGCTGGGCTCGGGCAAGGCGCCGATCCTCTCTTTCTGGGACAACGGGATCGACATGCTCAAGGTCGAGCCGTATCCCTTGTTTGTCGCGTGGGAGGACGGGACGATCTTGAGGCGCGTGGAAGATACGAAAGCGCGCGAGTGGTATCGCTCCGGGCGCAGGGAGGACGGCAGCGTCGTGCGCCGCGACGGCGGCCAGCTCAAGCTCTTCCACGCCGACGGCGAGGACATCAAGAAGATGATGGCGGAGGTGGACGCGGCGGGCTGGTACAAGCCGCTCAAGGACCTCTACTATCCGAGCGGGATCTTCTTCCCGGAGGGGCCGCTCTTGCGGATAAGCGTCAGCTACAAGGACCACAAGCGTGTGTTCGACTACCACGGCCGCGACGACTGGAACGGCAGGAGTGCGGACGCAGACAGGCAGCCGGAGATCGATGCGTTTGTAACGATGTGGAACAGGGTCCTTGCCGCGATGGCGGCCGTTCCGATAACGGAGATCGGCGATTACGACGGCAAGCCGGCGGTCAAGGCGCCGGCAGCGCCGACAGCCAAGCCAACGATGAAGCCCAAGCCGAAGAAGGCTGCACCAACGGATAATGCGAGCGCCGCCGGCGGCGGAACGACAAAGGCGGCGAAGCGCGTGAAGAAGAAGTAATCAACGAAGAATTGGAGAGAATAGTAGGGGACGCCAGCAAGAGCCGCGTGGGCGGAAATCCTCATAGCGTACGGCACTACAAGGCGTCACGGCCCTCACCCCTTCCCCTCTCCCAGAGGTCTTGTCATTACCCACATTTCTGATGCTTCCTCATCAGTTCAAGCCCGTCGCACATGATCATAATGTTCTGCCAACCTCGCCATATCGTTATCCATCCGGGATT